>Ga0209474_10001350_pt1 | contig 24299 bp, 25 predicted proteins | sample GraSoiAngelo_145_FD_185902 | JGI IMG/M metagenome (GOLD analysis project Ga0209474, IMG submission 185902) | Grasslands soil microbial communities from the Angelo Coastal Reserve, California, USA - 14_1009_05_20cm (SPAdes) (version 2) | ecosystem: Environmental > Terrestrial > Soil > Grasslands...
CACATTAGGTATCCGCCGTCATTAGCGCTGCCGAAGCGCTTCAACGTACAGTTCTTCAACGCGACTGGCTGAAGTTCCGCGAGAATCGCCTGACGCAGCTTGCGGCCGGCCGCGTGGTGTGCGAGATCGCCAATCACGACGGCGGCGGCAGCTGCCAGAGCGATGATGACGAACGTGATGCGGATGGACGGTCGTTTCATGAAGATGTGTGGCATGGACCGCGGGTTGTTAAGACCATTCTTATGCTGGCAATGTGAGGAACCTGATCACGAAAATGTTTAATCCGTCAAGGAGCTCGACGGCAACAAGACCTTTGGTTCAACACAAAGCGAAAGCGCAGATGGAATCAGTTGGTTCGCGCGCCGATGCGGTACGGCTGGCGCTACTGCTGACCTACATCACGCTCGGCTGGATGACGATCGAAGGAGCGGCATCGCTCCTTCTCGGCTGGGTGTCGAAGAGTTTGTTGCTGGAAGCATTTGGCATCGACAGCGTCATCGAACTTTTCAGCGCGGCAGTGTTGTTGTGGCGACTGCTTGTTGAAGCGGGCGGCGCCGCGACATCTGAACATGTCGATCTCGTTGAGCGTCGCGCAGCGCGTTTGGTCGGCTACTCGCTCTACGTCTTGGTTGCTTACGTCGTTCTTAATTCGGGTTACGGATTGTTTATCGCTAAGCGCATCACCGACACACACGAAAGCGTCTGGGGCATTCTCATCGGCGCAGTGGCAAAGATCGGCATGCCGATTCTAGCCGCATACAAACTGAAGGTTGCAGCTCGTCTGAACTCCCGCGCGTTAAGAGCTGACGCAATCGAATCAATCACGTGTGGTTACCTGTCGATTGTTTTAATGATCGGCCTGGCAGCGACCTGGTTGCTCGGTTGGTGGTGGCTGGATAGCGTCGCCGCCCTCGCGCTGATTCCATTTCTTATCAGAGAGGCGCGGGCAGCAATTACTGGTGAGTCTTGCTCTGCCTGCAGCGACACGAGTTTGCGCACTGGCATTCGTGATGAAAAAGGAAGTGGCTAATAATGATGATGTGGACGATGTGGATTTGGAGTGTCGTTGGCATTCTACTTATAATTCTGCTGATCGTGGTAATCGTGAAGTTGCTGAAAAAATGAGTATTAGCGCCGCAAAAAACGTTGACCGCGACATCAACATGCCCGCCAATGCAAACGCACTCGTGACGAGAAATCGGAGTGCAGTTCCGCATTTTACACTTCAGATAGAGGCCACCATTCGTCGACCGAGGAGAACAATCTCTCCGCTTTTTCCCAGAACGCTTTCCTGTTGAAAAACTTCGTCTATAAACGAAGCCGCTTGGGAAGTGGTCGGAAGCACGGGAACCAAATACCGATAAAAATACGGAACTGACTGAGTTTCACGGACAACAAACCGCGCGGCGATGGCTTCATTCATCGCCGCGAAAGAGTGCAGGTCATGGGCGCGATTGCGACGCCACGTTTGCATGACGTCGCTGGCAGAGAGAAGTTTCGTTGCCAGTTGGTCCGCGATCGGGTTAATCGATGCCTTGCCTTGCTCGGAACGGAGAGCTTTGACGAACCAGTGAACCGTCGCCTCGTCGACTTCTTCCAAGGCGAAATCTTCAATCAGAAGAAGTCCCCCTGGATTTAGTAACTCCCGGGCGCGACCGATCGCTTCACCTAGAGGGTTGATGTGGTGCAATGAACGTGTGAAGGCGATCGCGTCGAAAGAAACGCTGCTGGCGAACTTCGGCCACGATGCTACGACGGCGGGAACTCCGTGCGCTTGAGCGCTTGTGACGACCTCAGGGCCCGAGTCCAAGCCGCTCACGTGATAACCGCGCTTCAAAAGCTCGCAGGCGACCTCACCTTTGCCACACCCGACCTCAAGAATCGTCGCGCCGACCGGAATATGCGATTGAAGAAACTTTAGCGTTTCGCGAGTCGGCACGTCGCTCGGTTGCACTGCAATAAGATCAAACATTTTGGATCTGGCAGCCTAACAACAGATGCCAGTCTTTTTCCTTGCCGCAGAAGGATAGTTTGAGAACTAAAGCGGGGCGAGACAAAGGAGGAAATAGTAGACCCTCTACAACGCGAGCTGTGTCTTCGCAGTCCTTGGTGAGGAAGACCAGGCCCTTGCTGGATTGCAGCGGGCAATCGAAGCAGGGCTCGCTGGCGGAGATTGGGTTTCGCACGACCCCGATTGGGAGCGGCTCCGCGATCATCCGCGCTTTCAAACTCTGGTGCAACGACTCCAGCGCTCGTAAGATTAATTCTTAGCCTATCAATGGCACATCGCCGTTTCGGGGCTTCAAGGCCAACCGATGCGGCGGCAGTCATCAAAAACTATATTCCAAGGCACCGCCCTGCACTTGCGGCGAAAGCGTTGCTCAGTTGAATCATACGAATGGAGCAAGATTCCAACAACCACATCGTTGGTCTCCAATTTTGGCCTGGGCGGAAATGCCTTCAATGATCCTAGTCAGGACGCGGCACTTCGCGCCGCCACGGCAATTTTCCTTCAATCTCCAGTTGCAGTGACAAACTGAGGAACGTGCGGATGAGAACGATCAATCCCAGAACGAGGACGTTTTGCATTGTGGGCGCGACAACGACGGTGCGGATGATGTCACCAGCAATAAGAAACTCGAGGCCGAGCAAAATGGCTCGACCAACATCCTGTCGGTAAAGCGAATAGTAATTTCCGGTGCTCTGCGCGCGATGAAGTAGGAGTCGCGCAGTTGCGACGAGTGCGCCACCCACAACGATAAATACACCTACGCCATCCACGGCCGTGCCAATGATGTCCATGATGTGCCGATAGTTTTCCATAGTCATGTCAATTGGCGTAAGGGACTTCGCTACTAGCCGTCAAGCACGATGCATGCGATGGCGTGATGTTCGGTGTGACTAAGAGTCACGAAGGCCGCCGTCACCGCGCGCTGCGTCGCGAGTTCCTGTGCTGGCCCCGAGAAAACGAGAAACGGTTCGCCGCTTGGTTTTTTTTGAACGTCGATATTACGCCAGCCCATCGCCTTGCCAATCCCGGTGCCGAATGCTTTCGAAACTGCTTCTTTCGCGGCGAAACGCGCAGCCAAGTGGCGCGCGGGAAATTTCATCGACATGGAATACGCGACTTCGCCATCGGTAAATACACGATGGAGGAATTTTTCGCCAAAACGCTCAATTGAACGTTCGATGCGCGCGCATTCGACAAGATCGACACCGATTCCCAGCACGCTCATCCGGGATAATTCTCCATCGCGGCGAGCATTTCTTTTACGGCTGTTTCGAGTCCGACCCAGATAGCGCGCGAGACGATTGAGTGCCCAATATTAAGCTCGGTCAGATGCGGAATTTGGTGAATGAGCGCGATGTTGCGGTAATTGATGCCGTGACCGGCGTTGACTTGGAGATGTGATTCCGAACCGGCACGGGCCGCTGCCCGTAACTTCTCCAGCTCTTCTTTTTCAATTTTTTCTGCGAATGCATTCGCCAATCTTCCGGTATGCAACTCAACCATCTCCACACCGAGTTCAGCTGCGGCATCTACCTGTTCCAACGTTGGATCGATAAAGAGACTGACGCGGATACCTGCGGTCTGGAGGCGTCTTATGGTAGGTTCAAGTTCTCTTCGCTGCGCCACAACATCGAGACCTCCTTCAGTAGTAATCTCTTCGCGTTTTTCTGGAACGAGACATGCCTCATCCGGAACGATGAGCAAGGCGGTATCGATGATCTCTGGCGAGTTGCCCATTTCGAGGTTCAGTTTGGTCATGATATTTTGTCGCAGCCGCTCGATATCGCGATCTTGAATGTGGCGACGATCGCCCCGGAGGTGAGCAACTATTCCCCCAGCCCCGGCACGCTCGCAGATCGAAGCCGCTGCAATCGGATCGGGCTCCGCGTTTTTCGATTCCGGCATCGCCGCGTAGCGCGTCTGTCGCAAGGTCGCAACGTGATCAATGTTTACTCCGAGCCGCATCGCAGTCATGGAATGTTCAATAGGAGCCATCCGATTACTCGGATCAAGCTGGAATGGACAAAACCTTTTGTTTCCATGGGATCCGCCAAACAAGTTTGGCTACCAGGCTGCACCCCCTGCGTGACGACGTGGACGCCGAGATTTTATTTTTGTGGAAGCTTCAACCCAAAAGAAAAATACGCTAAAACATTGGTTTCAATCCGGCCGAGCCACCCCAAATAACTGCAATGTTTTTGGCTTCACGACTCCACGTCCGCGGTCTTCTTGAGAGCATCACGCGCAATCTTTGTCACCCAGATTATCACGACAATCGTGGCAGCGAGGCCGAGGCTCACGAAAGTCCAGTATTGCCAGCCGTGTTTCATTGGCTCGCCACCGGCGGCTGATACAGCGGCTTTTCCGGCGGTGCCGATGAAAACGTAAAGGAACGTCGCTGGCATCATCCCGAGCCAGCTCGCGAACACGTAAGGCCAGAATTTCACACCGGTCAGACCATAAAAGTAATTGCTCAGATTAAATGGGATAACTGGACTGAGACGGAGTAAAAAAATTATCGTGGCGCCTTGCGCGCCGATTGCACTGTCGATTCGCTGAAATCTGTCGTTTCCTTTTGCCATCGATTCGATCCTGTCGCGGGCAATGGACCGGGCGACGAGGAAGGCCAAAGCCGCGCCAAATGTCGAGCCGGCAGAAACTGCGAGAAAACCCTTCCATAAACCAAAGGCGAATCCGGCACCAATCGTCAGAATTACTCCAGGCGCGAGCAAGACCGTCGCGGCAGCATAAACCGCGATAAAAATAAAAATGCCTGCAATTCCCATTTTGCCAATCCAGCCATTAAAAGTGTGCAGCCAATGCGTAACCGGCAAAAACCTCATGACAACGAGCAGGCCAATTACGATAACGGCTAGCGCTGCGAGCTTTCCCATCGCGCCCTTAGGCCTGCCTTTTTCGTTGTTACTCATTTGCGTGCGCGCTCGTAAAGCCAGCTGAAGATTCTCTTGGCTCGCGGGGTGAGACGGCTCTTGTTGTATTTGTCTCCGGCCTTCCGGGCTAGCTCCGCAAATGTGGGATAGGCGTGAATTATAGAGGAAATTTTGCCGAGGCCGACGTTAGCCTTCATTGCCACCACGAACTCGTGCAGTAAATCGCCTGCATGCGGCGCGACGATGGTTGCGCCGAGAATTTTGTCCGAGCCTTTCGCGGTCAAAACTTTCGCGAAACCGGCATCTTCGCTCTCAACCACTGCACGATCGACGTCTTCCAGCGGAACGACGAACAGGTCGTAATCGACATTTTTCTGTTTCGCTTCCTTTTCGGCCAGTCCGACATGCGCGATTTCTGGATCGACATACGTGCACCAAGGCACGACCGAATAATCCATTTTCTGCCGCAGAAATTGGAATGGAACAAGAATGTTTCGCACAACTACGCGCGCTTGCGCATCGGCCATGTGTGTAAACAAGAATGGCCCGATTACATCGCCTACACCGTAAATATGCCGTTGAGACGTTTGTAAATAATCGTTAACGCACAGACCCGCTTCATTGACGTCAACCCCTGCGGATTTCAGGTCCAAGCTCTGCAAGTTTGGGTTTCGCCCGATAGCGACAAGGAGCGCGTCGGCAAAGAAAGTCCGTTCGGCCAACCGGTCCGACTGTCGATCTAACAATTGAACCGCGACTTTTCCGGCGTCGCTGGTTGCCACTGAACGCGCATCGGCATGCTTGATGATGCGCACACCTTCGTTAATCAAACGACGCTCAAGAAATTCCGCCACGTCTCGATCTTCTCTTGGCAAAAGCTGGTCGCCACGTTGGACGATCGTCAGCTGCACGCCGAGTCGGCGGAATGTTTGCGCGAGTTCGCAACCGATCGGGCCGCCGCCGAGCACGATCATGCTCTCCGGCTTTTCGTTCAGCTGGTCGAAAACGGTTTCGTTCGTGAAATATGGAACGTCGTCGATGCCTTCGATCTTCGGTATGAGGGCGCGACTGCCGGTAGCGATGACGAAATTCTTGGCGCGAAGCTTTTGTCCATTCACTTCCACTTCGTGCGGGGATACGAATCGCGCTTCGCCCCGGAAGACATTCACGCCTAACGACTCGAAGCGCTCTTGTGAATCATTCGGTGAGATCTTGGCGCGGCGTGCGCGCATTCGCTGGAATACTTTTTCGAATGCGAATTGCGGTTCTTGTCGATCTAATCCCCACTTTTCCGATTCGCGGATTCGCTGAATCAATCGCGCCGATGAAATGAGCGCCTTACTCGGCACGCAGCCGAAGTTCAGGCAATCGCCGCCCATTAAGTTCCGCTCGACCAGGGCGACGCGCCCACCCAATGCTGCCGTGCCTGCCGCTGCGACTAATCCGGCCGTGCCGGCGCCGATGACGATGACGTTGCAGATTTCTTTGGTTCTCGTGTTTATCAAACTGAAGATCGGAGAATTGAAAGCAAGATGTTATTCCAGCGCTGTCGTAGGTGTCGATGGTCGCTGTGCGCGAACGCATTCCTGATTTGTTGCCGGTTGGTAATTGTCGGTTCACCTTTCGATCATGTCGTGCCTCCGGATATTTCTTGTCGAGTTGCACGCAGCGCAATGGCTTGGAATTCTTATGGCACGGCTAGCGGTTGGTCTGCTGTTCTTTCTTTCCGGGCGCGGCAAACTTTTCGTGCCGGAGCGACGTGAACAGATGCGCGAGACGTTGGTCGCGGCGCATGTTCCTTTTCCCGAGCTCAACGCTCTCTTTGTTTCGACGGTCGAGTTCGCCTCGGGCTTGCTGCTTATCTTTGGTGCGTTGACACCCATTGCGTGCGTAATGCTAATTGGCGTGATGGTTATGGCCGTTGCGACCACCGCAGTTCGAACCATCAAAGCAACATCACTGCTCGGCTGGCTCTCTGAATTCTTATACCTCCCTGAGGTACTCTTAGTCGTGATCCTTCTATGGCTCTTACTCTCCGGCCCCGGTTGGTTCAGTGTGGATCATCTAATTCTGTCCAATGCGCCCCTCTAGCAATGTTTGCGCGGATATTTACGCTTGCACTTTTCGCGCAGCCGCGCTGTGGCTTGCACGGCCGTAATTACACCCGAGCGCAATTGCTTTTCGATAATATTTCAAATGATCGGAGCGGGCATCAATTCGCTTGACGATATGAATGCAAGCGTAACCGCTGGAGTTGGCGCGAAACGAGAGAATAGCGTGCCCAGTTCTGAGGGAACGCGTATTTCCATCATCGTGCCGGTGTGGAACGAAGCGTCGCTGATCCGCCCATTTCTCCAGCATGTTCGCGAACGAGCACCGGAAACTGAAATCATTGTCGTGGACGGCGGAAGCTGCGACGGGACAGCCGAACTCGCCGAAAAATTTGCCGACCAGATTGTCACGACGAGGCGCAATCGCGCCGTGCAAATGAACGTCGGTGCGCGTGCGGCCTGTGGTGATGTGCTTTGGTTTCTTCATGTGGATGTTGAATTACCTGCACAATGTTTGGATGAAATCGGGCGCACGCTAAACGATCCCAACGTTGCAGGCGGTTACTTCCGCATTCGCCTCCCCCAATCGCCCTTCGTTTACCGGCTGACAGATAGCTTTGCTCACTACGCTGGAATCCTACTGCGGATGCGATGCGGCGATCATGGCATTTTCTGCCGGCGGCAACTCTTCGAAGATCTCGGCGGGTTTCCGGAAACTCCAATCATGGAGGATGTGGAATTTTTTCGTATGTTGCACCGGCGCGGTCGAGTTGCGCACACCCGCAAACGGCTCGTCGTAAGCCCGCGACGCTATGAAGAAGTTGGCATGCTTCGTCTGACGCTCGCTTACGGGTTGATCGCAACTCTCTATGCTGGCGGCGTCCCGCTGCGTGTTCTGAGGTGGCTCTACGCCCGGACATGCTGCTCCATAAAGAACCGCTGATGCGGTCGAACAACTTTACTATTCCAAACCGGAATAAATGAGTGTCTTGACCCTCATATCTGAAGACCATTGGTGAAAACGCAACCGTTTCGCTTATTGAAATACATAAACGACACGACAAACTGCCCGGCGTTTTCCGATTAACATATAGAACCTCAACAACTTAATCTTATGATTACACGAGTTATCATTGCATTATCTGTGGCGCTGTTTCTCGCACCGGCTGCGACAATACTCGCGCAGGAACATCCAGAACATCCGAAGAAAACCACGGAGCCTCCAAAGCAAGGCGCGGAACACCCGAAGAAGGGTGGGGCCGAGAAACAAGTGAGCACGGCTGATATTTCCGCCGGCATAAGGAAGAATATCGATGCTCAAAGCAAAAAGGGCGCCGACGGGAAATTTCGCGTCAAGTACGAAGGGCAGGATCTCGCTCTGGACTTGGTAAAAGTACATGATGATCGCCTGCAGGACCTCGGCGGGGGCAAGTACTTTGCCTGCGTAGATATGAAAGCTACGGATGGCAAAACCTACGACATCGACTTCTTTTTGACCGGGCAACCGGGGAAAATGAAGGTCACCGAGACCTCAGTTCACAAGATCGATGGCAAACCGCTTTACAATTGGAAAGAAGAGAATGGCAAGTGGCAGAAGGTGCCAGCGAGCTAATCTTGCAAATGGTTTCTCAATTGCCCACGCGGGTTCTGATTCTCCCGGTATTTTTCCTGGCGGTCGCGGTCGCGGTTGCGACTCGCGCAGCTGACGCTCCAGGCATCGTCAAAGGCACGGATCAATTCGAGTTCGTCTATCGAGTTAAACTTCCAGAGATAAAAGGCGATGCCCGAGTTTGGATACCGCTGGCGAAGACCGATGCCTTTCAGACCGTCGCTGAGGAAAAGCTGAATATCCCGGTAAAATGGGAAAGAGTGCAAGACCGGGACTACGGCAACGATATTTGCGTGCTTCATCCCGCGCCTGAAGACAGCGGCAAAACTGTCGAAGTGAGATATCGCGTGGTTCGCAAGGAGAAGGCTGCTTACTCAGCAAACAGCGCAGAAGCTGCGCGTTACTTGCAGCCGGAAAAGCTAGTACCGATTAACGAAACTTTTAAGACGCTGGCTCAGAAAGCGGCGGCCGGAAAAACCGATGATCTCGAACGCGCGAAAGCGCTCTACGATCACGTGATCGGCCGGATGCGCTATGACAAATCAGGAAAAGGCTGGGGCCGCGGCGATGCGATGTATGCATGTGACGCCCGAACCGGCAACTGCAGTGATTTTCACGCTTATTTTATTGCTTTGGCGCGCAGCGTCGCGATACCAGCTCGTTTTGCCATAGGCGCGACTATTCCCGCGGACAAGAACGAGGGGACGATCGACGGCTATCATTGCTGGGCCGAATTTCTCGCAGATGGACGCTGGGTGCCGGTGGACATCAGCGAGGCATGGAAGAATCCAAAGCTGGCAGACTACTATTTCGGCCATAATCCGGCCAATCGTTTCGAGCTGACCAAGGGCCGCGACCTTGTAGTCGATCCCGAGCCTGCGAGCGGGCCAATTAATTTTCTCGCCTATCCGCTGCTGGAGATGAATGGCGAAGTAATCAAGCCCGAGACGACGTTCATGTTTCGTCGCATCGGCGCGTGAAGAATTATTCGGCCAGGTAGGACGAAGACTGCCGGCATACGGGCGCGGCTCGCTCCACTAACGTGCCGTCCGTCCGACGCCAGTAATCACGCTGCTTCCGAAACGGCATGAGCAGCGCATTTCCGAGTCGATTGTCGCCGGGTTGCGAATAGCCTGGGATGCCGATCGCGATCTCCGCTTGCGGGATGTTGAGTCCAAGCGTTCGATGGACGCGATCCCACCACGGGAATACGACACCGTAATTTGAGTTCGTCTCGCGCCGAACCTGCGAGTGGTGAATGCCATGCATTCGCGGAGTCACGAGCACCTTGTTCAAAATCCGCTCGAGACGGATCGGCAACCGCAGATTGCTATGGTGGAAGAGTGTGTTGGCCTGAAAAACCAATTCGTAAACGGCAAATGCTGGCATCGAGATCCCGATGAACAGCACCTGGACGACACGAAAAACCGCGGACATTGTGACTTCGCCGAAATGAAAACGAAACCCGGTCGAGACATCGAGGTCGGGATCGATGTGGTGCACATTATGAAAGCGCCAGAGAAACCCAATGCGGTGATTTGCGAGATGCCACCAATAAAATGTTAGATCCATTAACAGAAAGGATGCGATGAACCCCAAAGCCGGTGGCAACGCGATCAGATGAACCAGACCGAAGGGTTTTTGCGTCGCCCAGCTTAAGGCGGCGGTAGCAGCTGGACGCACGAGGATCGCCGCCACTGCAAATGCCGCGGCCGAGATGATTAAATTTAAAATAACTCTGGGCAGTAGGGACGAGCAGCGCCTCCGCAACGGGAGAAACCGTTCGAGTACGAAGAGAGCCACGAAGACCGTGGCGGTAACCACGAGCGTGAGGATCGCCGGACGCATTTCACAGAAGCGTATCTAAACCGTTCTAGGTTGCAGCATTAAAGCCTCGACGATTATGATGGCGAATATCCGCCCGGAATTCCGCAAGAAATGATCGTTTAAGATAATGAACAGATTTGCACAGAAACTGGAGGAGCGCTCAATCTCGTTTCGTCGTGGACGCCCCGAGATTCTTCAGGTCAACGTCGGCAAGCTTTGCAATCTCACTTGCGTGCATTGCCACGTAAACGCGGGACCGAAGCGGAAAGAAATTATGACCCGTACAACGATTGATTGCATCGTCGATTGGCTGGCCAAGACCGAGATTCCAACTGTTGATCTTACCGGCGGCGCGCCGGAAATGATTCCGGACTTCCGCTATTTCATTGAACGGGTAAAGGGGCTGCGTGCGTCGCGGCACGTGATCGATCGCTGCAATCTCACGATCCTACTTGAGTCTGGTTATGAAGGTCTCGCTCAATTTCTGGCCCGACACAGAGTGGAAATCATTGCATCGATGCCGTGTTACACAGCAGAGAACGTCAACGCGCAACGCGGCGAAGGCGTGTTTGATGGAAGCATCGCCGCCTTGCAGTTGCTTAACTCGTTAGGCTACGGCATCAATTCAGAACTACTGTTGCATTTGGTTTACAATCCGGTCGGTGCGTTTTTGCCCGGACCGCAAGACGAACTGGAAGCCGATTACAAACGAGAGCTTTTCTCGCATTTCGGCATCGTGTTTAACAAACTCTATTCGATCACCAACATGCCGATCGGGCGATTCGCGGCATTTTTGCGGCACAACCATCAACTTCAGGAGTACATGGAGTTGCTGGTAGATGCGTTTAACCCCACAACGATTGACGGGCTCATGTGCCGCAACACCATTAGCGTCGGGTGGCGCGGCGAGGTTTACGATTGCGACTTTAATCAGCAGCTGGATATGCAATGGCAGAATCCGGACGAGTCGGGACTTTTTCTCTGGGATATCGATCCGGACAAGATCGACAATCGCGAGATCATGACTGGTAACCACTGCTTCGGCTGCACTGCGGGCGCAGGCTCGAGCTGCGCCGGCGCACTGCTCTAGGTTGCCCGACTTCCGCCTCGTCTTCTTCGAATAGACGCAACTGAGCGCGTCCCTCCAATTTTATCCCAGCGAAATCAATTTGTCGTTCAACGTTTCGATGCGACGACAATGTGCGCGGCCATTGGAATGGCGAACCGATCGCCTTTTGCGTAGCGTCGGATACCAGCTTCAATCGCTCGCATGATCGCCTCGAGCCGGTCCGATGCTTGACGCGCCAACAATCCAGCTGTGCGGACTCCCGCGTCGCGCTCGGCTTCGAAGAGATAACGCGGCGTTGGAACATCCCATTCCACCAAATGCGTCTCGAAGTTGAAACTTGGGCAGCATCGATCAAATAAGGAATGAACTGCCGGGTCAGTGACGACCAGACAGCATCGTATTTTTCCGCTACGCGGTGCCAACCTTCGTATTCAAATCGCGTAAATTCATCGCCTTTTCCCACAGTACGAGCAAAATGGCTACGGTTACTCCAGCGGAAACTCGACCGGCTCTTCTTCCTCCCGCGGAACGAGCCTATTTCGCTCAATGATTCGAGCACATGTGTTCCAACGGAGCAAAGCATCATCATTGCCGGGGGGACGAATTGCTTCCGCCCTTTCAAACCAGCTCATCGCTTCGCGAAAAAGATCGTACGCCTGAAATCGGCAACCGGGTGTGTGTTGAATTAGCTTTGTTTTAGCACGGCGTTCGGCAAAAATTCCCGCGTAATAAGCGCGGTCATATTCGCTGTGAATGCGCGCGAGTAACTCCTTGACCTGAGTGTCGCTCACACCGTAGCCCTTCGCGAAGCGATCGGTCAATGCGAGCAGCAATGTGATGATCGCTTCCTGATTCTCGGGATCCGCCTTCAACACATCGAGGCAAATGCTTTCCGCTTCGGCGGGCTCGTTAAGCAATCGATAGCGCATCGCCTTCTCGAGCGCGGCGGGAACTGCTTCCTTGGAGAGCGACTTCAGCTCGGACATGGCTTTGCAATGTTAGAGTGGAAACTACTTCCTACTTTCAACATCGTAATATTCTCAACCTTTTAACTTTTTCTTGACCCATTTCCAAAACCAGCCAAACGGGTCATAAAAGTCGTCCACCACGCGTTCCTTTAATGGGATGATTCCATTGTCCGTGATTTCAATGCTTTCTGGGCAGACCTTGGTACAGCACTTCGTGATGTTGCAGTAACCGATCCCTTGCGCATTTCGCAATTCCTCGATCCGATCTGCGGTATCGAGCGGATGCATCTCAAGCGCGGCCACGTGAATCAAAAACCGCGGCCCAATGAATTCTTCGTGCATCCGATGATCACGCAGGACGTGACACACATCTTGGCAAAGAAAACACTCAATGCATTTTCGAAATTCTTGAACGCGATCGATGTCCTGCTGCTGCATTCGCCACGTTCCATCCGGCGCATCGGGCGGACGCGGCTTAAATTTCTTGATCTTCTTCTTCACTCGAAAATTCCATGAGACATCGGTGACCAAATCCTTGAGCACTGGAAACGCTTTCATCGGCTCAACCGTTACCGGTTTCTCCATAGGCAGCTCGCTGAGCCGCGTCATACACATTAGCTTTGGCATCCCGTTCACCTCCGCCGAACACGATCCACACTTGCCCGCCTTGCAATTCCATCGACATGCAAGGTCGGTGGCTTGCGTTGCCTGGATCTGATTCACGGCATCGAGTACGACCATTCCCTCGGATACCTCTGTCGCATAGTCTCGGAATTCGCCGCCGCTGTGGTCGCCACGCCAGATTTTGAAGGTTGCGTTCATTCGTAATTCGTTAAATCGAGACTCGTTAAATGGTCTGCGTCGACATTTCCGTACGGCGGCGAACATTCACCTACTGCGTTAGCAGCTTTTCGGCTGCGTAAATACCGCACATAACCATCAATCAGCTGGCGAACACGCCAGCCATTTTCTTTGAGCGGAGCAATTTCGACCTCCGGCAGATAGTTCTCGTCCACGCAAATATTCAAATCATCGATCAATTCCTCCAGAGAGCCGCGAGATTGCAGCATGAACTTGATCTGTTCCAAGTAGTGATAGCGCCCGTGTCCTTCTGCAATGTTATTCGTGAGCGAAACAGCGGCTCGTCGAATCTGACTCGCCAATCCGAATTTTTCAGACTCGGGAAGGTGTTTCGCGACGCGGTACATTGCCATCCTAAACTCTCGCGCGACTTGATAGACTTCTAACTCTTCGAAAGTAGAACTTGCTTTCTGGTTTCTCACACCCTTTGGCTGCTCGTTCGATTCACGATTCACGATTCACGATTTTCGATTCACGCTCATCTATTGTCCGCAATCACTTGCTTTAAATAATCCGGCATTTCTGGAAGCGGTTCGAGCCGAACTTGCATGGATCCGTCCGCGGCCTTCGAGATGATCGTGTTCACTTTGCCAAATGCGTCATCTTTATTCGGATAATCTTCGCGAAATTGGGCACCGCGACTTTCTTTTCTCTCCAATGCTGCACGTGTGATCGCCTCCGAAACAGTAAGCAGATTTTTTAAATCGAGTGCGGTATGCCAGCCGGGATTGAACTCGCGGTTACCCGTGATACCAACACGCTTTACATCCTGCCAAAATTTTCCCAGATGTTCGAGCGCAGACTTCATCTCGCTTTCATGGCGCACGATTCCAACGCTGTCTTGCATAATCTCCTGCAAATTCTGTTGCACCTCATATGGATTTTTACCGCCGCTTTGCTCGAATGGTGCGAGAGCTTCGCGCGCGGCGACGTCGACCTTGGCATTGTCGATATTGCCTAACGAATTTTCTTTGGCGAACTTTGCGGCAAATTCTCCCGCACGTTTTCCAAATACTAAAAGATCGGAGAGCGAATTGCCGCCGAGGCGATTTGCCCCATTGATCCCCGCAGCACACTCACCCGCCGCGAACAATCCTGCTACGCGCGACATCTGCGTGTCCGGATCGACCCGCACTCCGCCCATGATGTAATGGGTAGTCGGTCCAACTTCCATTGGCTCTTTTGTAATATCGATATCGGCAAGTTGCTTAAACTGATGATACATGCTCGGCAGCTTGCGTTTGATGTATTCCTCTGCATTCGGAAGCTTCTTCCTGATCCACGAAATATCGAGAAACACGCCACCGTGCGGACTCCCCCGCCCTTCTTTGACTTCGCGCACGATGCAGCGCGAGACATGGTCCCGAGTCAGTAATTCCGGCGGACGCCGCGCGTTCTTATCTCCCTGGCAATAACGCCAGCCTTCCTCTTCGTTGTCAGCGGTCTGCGTCCGGTAATTTTCCGGAATGTCGTCGAACATGAAGCGACGGCCCTTGTTGTTGGTGAGGATTCCGCCATCACCACGGACGCCTTCGGTGACTAAGATTCCCATCACGCTTGGAGGCCAAACCATTCCCGTGGGATGAAATTGGATGAACTCCATGTCGAGTAACTCCGCGCCCGCCTCGTAAGCAAGGGCATGACCGTCGCCAGTGTATTCCCAGCTGTTACTCGTGATCTTGTAGGCGCGCCCGATTCCGCCCGTTGCGAGCACGACCGCTTTAGCACGAAATATTTTGAAACGCCCGCGCTCGCGTTCATAGCCGAAAGCACCGACCACACGCTCGCCATCTTTTAGTAACGAAAGGATCGTCTGCTCCATGTGCACGTCGATGCCTTGGTGCACTCCGTGGTCTTGGAGCGTGCGAATCATCTCCAATCCTGTGCGATCGCCAACATGCGCAAGCCGCGGATATTTATGGCCGCCAAAATTTCGCTGTAAGATCCGACCATCTTTCGTGCGATCAAAAACCGCGCCCCACGCTTCAAGCTCGCGGACGCGATCTGGCGCTTCCTTCGCGTGGAGCTCGGCCATCCGCCAATTGTTCACGTATTGACCGCCGCGCATCGTGTCTGCGAAGTGTACTTCCCAATTGTCTCGCTCGTCGACGTTGGCAAGCGCGGCAGCGATGCCGCCTTCTGCCATCACTGTGTGCGCTTTCCCCAGCAGCGATTTGCAAACAAGTCCGACAGAAACACCGGCCGCTGAGGCTTCGATCGCTGCACGCAAGCCGGCACCACCAGCGCCGATGATTAGGACATCGTGCTCGAAGATTTCGTAGTTGGCCATTTGAGAGGCGGTAAATCGCTAACTGGTAAATCGTTAAAACAGTTCATCGATTCAACGTTTCAACGAATCGCGTTTTTCCGGCAGCTAGATTAGCCGCCAGTCATGCCAGACACCCATCGAGCAAAATCGGACGTAGAGATCCGCGAAGCCGACCCAGAACAAACTGAGCCATGCCCAGAGCATGTGACGGCGATTGAAACAGCTCACGCATGCGTAGGCGCGGTAACAATTTCGTGATTTTGAAAACTGATCGAGAAATCCCCCGGCCAAATGCCGCAGGGAATGACAACCAAAGGTATAGCCACCGAGCAGGACAACATTGATGGCGAGCACAATCGTACCGATGCCGATACCAAATGAACTTTTCCCGTTGGTCGCATCGACAAACCAGAGCGCCTTCCAAACATCGATTGTGAGGATGACGAGAAAGATGAACGCGAGATAGAGAAAATAGCGGTGTGCATTTTGCATGATGAGAGGAAACGAACGCTCGCCGAGATATGTCTTTCGGGGTTCGCCCACGGTGCATGCTGGCGGATCCGCCCAAAAAGCTTTGTAGTAGGCGCCGCGATAGTAATAACAAGTGAGCCGAAAGCCGCCGGGCGCCCAAAGCACCAACAACGCTGGCGAAAACGTAAGCCAGCTCGGCCACCATGCCGGCTTGGCACCAAACCAACTGTGCGGCGAGTTACCGAAAATTTCCGGCGAGTAAAACGGCGAAATGTAGTTGCCGACAAAATAATGCGCACCTTGAAACGCAGCCCACGTCGAATAGACAATAAAAATCGACAATCCGAGAAAGACCAAGAGCGGTTGGATCCACCAAGGATCCGCGCGCATCGTCTGACCAAATGAGCGCCGCGAAATGATTGTCTCGGCCGCGTTCATTTGCCATCAGCTCCCTCGACGGGAAAGCCGGCTTTTTTCCAGGCTTCCCAACTGCCAGGGACATTCCAAAGTTCATTAAATCCTTCCGGTTTCAAAATGCTCGTGGCAATGCTTGCCCGATAACCGCTCCCGCAATAGACCGCCGTCGGTCTCGCATGATCGAGTTCGCCGATGCGCTTGCGCAACTCCGGCAGGAAAATGTGACGCGCGCCCGGCACATGCCCTCTTTTCCATTCACCCGGCGAACGCACATCTACAATTTGCAAACTCGATCCGCGTTTATTCAGCTCATGCACAGTCATCTGGCCAATCTCGGCATTCGAAAAACCGGCGGCGTCCCACGCCTTCATTCCGCCGACGAGGTAGCCGGCAAACCTGGAATAACCGGTGCGAATAAAGAGGCGCACGATTTCTTCGAGGTCGCCCTCGCTTTCGAGCACCAAAAGAATCGGCTCGTTCGGATCGAGCATCCAACCTGCCCAAATTGAAAGGATCGGCGACCCGCCGATGTTGAGCGCGCCCGGAATATGACCGCCACCAAAGGCAAGCATGGTTCGCGTGTCCACAAGCACGCCAGCTCTTTTCTCGATCGCTTCTTTGAAAGCCTTCGGCGGAAGACCCCGAACGCGCGGAAGATTTCCAAGCACTTCCGGCCCGTTCGCGTTTACTTTTTTCATCACCGGATAGTACTTCGGCACCGGCGGTGCGCTGGTCAGTGCGTAATTGGTAAAACTCGTTATATCATCGAACTGCAGGAACTTATTGAATTTTCGCTCGTAACCGATCGTACTGCTCAAACGGTCCCCGATGTCAGCGCCACACGGCGAACCAGCGCCGTGGTTCGGATAAATCATGACGTGATCGGGCAACTTGAGATAAAAATCGCGCAAGGTGTGAAACTGTTTTTCCGCGAGATCTTTGGTGTGGTCCGCACCTAGCAAGTCCGGCCGGCCAGCCGATGAGACAAACAACGAATCGCCCGTCAATATGCCCCAAGGTGTTTCGGGATGATCGGCCTCGGCTAGAAGGTACGACAGATGTTCCGGTGTGTGCCCAGGGGTGTGTCGCGCGGTCACCATGACCTCGCCGAAGGTGAATCGATCACCGTCTCTTACTGTCTCGTGTTCGAATCCGTAGGACGCGCCACCTTCGTGGCTGACAAAAATCTCCGCTGATTCCAATCGCGCGCACAGCTCGCGCGAACCGCTCACTAAATCGGCATGGATATGCGTTTCAAAAATGTGGGTGACGGCCACTTTCGTCTCGCGTGCCATGTCGACGTAAACATCAACATCAGGTCGAGGATCAAAAACGGCCGCTACGCCTGCGTCATCGTCGCCCAAAAGATAAGAAAGCTCGGCGATGCCTTCAGTTTGGATGGTCTTAAAGACGAGCGACATCGGAGAGATTTAACGCGAAGTCGCGCGCGACTTCAACAAGATCGGCATCAACGCTTCCACTGATGATTGATGCCGCTCATGCCATTACGCGAACATCGCATTGAGGTCCGCATATTTCACCGCATCGTCTGCAAAGGTAAATGTCCCGTCCGCCTGCATTTCGCGGGCGCCGCGGAGGAACGCGCCCAGCGCGACCCGTGACAGAGCGCTGCCGACGCTGACGCGTTTTACCCCGATCTCCGACAATTCGGCCAGATTCAGTTGCACACCTTGTAATCCCATAATGACGTTTACTGGCCGATCCACCGAACGGACCAATGTGATGATGTCCTGCCTGCTCGTCAGACCCGGCGCAAACAGTACGTCGGCGCCAGCGTTCTGATATGCCTGCAGACGCGCAATCGTGTCTCGAATATCCGGGCGTCCGATCAAGTAGTTTTCAGCGCGTGCTGTCAGCATAAACGGGAATGACAGGGAATGTGCGACCTCCGCCGCAGCGCGAATGCGCTCGGCTGCGAGCGACAGTTCGTACGGTGCTTGCTCGCGGCGCGTACCGACATCTTCGATCGAGCAACCCGCAAGTCCGACGTTAGCCGCCAGCCGAACTGTTTCAGCAACGTGGGGCGGCTCATCTCCGTAGCCATTTTCAAGGTCCGCGCTCACGGGGAGATCGGTTGCTGCAACGACAGCCGCGGCATGACCAAGCATCGTTTCGCGATCGACCGCGCCATCCGGCTTTCCGATCGAAAACGCAAATCCGGCGCTCGTCGTTGCCAGCGCCTCGAAGCCGAGCGATTGCAGCAACCGCGCGGTGCCGACGTCCCACGGATTGGGAATGATGAACGCACGATCGCGCTGATGCAGCGCGCGAAAGGTTGTTCCCTTTTCTGCTTGAGTTGCCATCAGCGGACAAAATTTTCAGCGCACTTCAACGGTAATCGGCAGCAGTTGATTAATCATATAAGTACCGCGATCGGGATCGCGTTCGACCGGTTGACTGCGCCCGTGTGAATCGGTTGCGCTCGCAATGAGGGTTTGCTTACCTGGTTTCGACGGTGTGTGCCATTCGAAGTCCCAGAGACGCCATGCGTTCGATACTGCCTTACCGATCAAGCTGGCTTCGTTCCAACTCGCTCCGCCGTTCGTGCTGACCTCGACCTTCGTAATCTCGCCGTCGCTCGTCCACGCGGCTCCGTGAACGCGCACATTGGAATCGGAAGGCACGGTTTCGCCTTCAACCGGCTGCGCAATTTCCGCCTTGACTTGCATATCGGTGAGAGGAACGAGTTCAGCGATCTCCTCTCGCCTTTTCCAAAACGCGTAATCCATCGTCTGATAATACCCCGTAAACGGTCGATCCGTGACGATGACGCCCTGCAACCACTTGATCGACGCCATTGCATACCACCCGGGCACAATCGCGCGCAGCGGAAAACCGTGTTCCGGCGGAAGATCGTTGCCATTCATTTGGTAGGCGAGCAGAACGTCCGTGCGCGCTTTGAGCAGCGGAATACTCCGCGCAAATTTCACAATGCCGGGAGGCCTCTTCGGTTCTTCAAGCACTCCTTCATCCGCGCCTTCCAAAATTACTTCGCGCGCTTCGGGCTTTACTTCAGCGCGATCGAGCAGGATTGCCAACGGAACCCCGGTCCATTCCGCCGTGCCCACGGCGCCGAGTCCCCATTGCACACCCTTTACTTTCGGTTCGAGAAAATTGCGATTATTTCCCGCGCATTCCAGGGTCACCGGAATCGTCACCGACTCTAATTTGAGCAATTCCTCGTAATTTATCTCGAATGGTTTTTCCACTTCGCCTTCCACATGCAACCACCACTCATCTTTGTCGATCGCCGGAATCGGGAAATGCGTTCGAACATAAAATGATTTTGTTGGCGTGATGAACTGATCCAGACTCGAGAACGGCATCTCGAGATTGAGCGGATCTTCACTGCGCACAATTCTCCCATCGTGAAGTGTTTCTTGTTCCATCGATGACGTCGGAGTTTCACTCGATGTTAAATGCAAAATCAACAATTCGAAATCTAAAATGGAAAGGATTCGTGAAAGTGTGATCCTCCGCGGAAGTGACCCACTCGGAGTGCGGTCGCATTTAACGCGCCCTCAAATTTCTGGCGCCAATTTCCGGGAACCAAAGCTCAGCCTGCATCCGAAACATTAGAGCGGAAATTGTAACGTCTTGAGCCATGCAAATATCACCTGCGAACGGCTGACAAGGGGCAAGCCAAGAAAGGAGTAAATCATGGAGTTAATCACTGTCGTCCGAACGCCGCTTTTCGAAATGAAGGCGCATTCCGCTTTGGCGGCGCGGAGGGACCCGCGTATAGCAGCAGGGAGCAAGGGAACGATATGCGAATCGCACAGGTAGCGCCGCTCTCGGAGAGTGTGCCCCCGAAGCATTATGGAGGTACCGAACGGATCGTTTCTTATCTTACTGAGGAATTGGTTCGCCAAGGGCACGACGTGACCCTGTTTGCAAGTGGTGATTCGGTGACGCGAGCCCGGCTTGTGGCCGCGTGTGGCCAGTCGCTTCGCCTGAATGATCGTTGCAAGGATTGGATCGCGCGCCACATCGTGCTGTTGGAGCAGGTATTTCAGCGCGCTCGCGAATTCGATGTGGTTCATTTCCATATCGACTACCTGCACTTTCCACTCTCTCGGCGGACATCGGTTCCGCAGGTTACAACCTTGCACGGCCGGCTAGATCTTCCCGACTTGGTCCCTCTGTATGAACAGTTTCGAGATATGCCAGTTCTTTCGATTTCAAATGCCCAACGGGAACCTCTGCCTTGGGCGAACTGGCAGGCGACGATTTATCATGGATTGCCAGAAGACCTGTTCCAATTCCGGTCAAAGCCAGGAAGCTATCTTGCCTTTCTCGGACGAATCTCGCCCGAAAAGCGGGTAGACCGGGCAATCGAAATCGCCAAGCGAACGGGGATACCTCTGAAAGTTGCTGCCAAGGTCGATCCCGTTGACAAGGATTATTTCGAACGAGAAATCGAGCCCCTGCTACGCGATTCGGCCGTAGCGGAGTGCGTCGGGGAAATCAGCGACGAAGAAAAGGACGAGTTCCTAGGAAATGCCTACGCATTGCTTTTCCCCATTGACTGGCCGGAGCCATTCGGGCTCGTCATGATCGAAGCGATGGCGTGCGGAACACCGGTGATCGCGTACGACGGCGGAGCGGTTTCGGAAGTGATAGAAGAAGGCCGAACGGGTTTCATCGTTAAAGGGCTGCAAGATGCGACGGAGGCAGTTCGGCGGGTTCCTGAGCTCAGTCGAGCATATTGTCGCGAAGTGTTTGAGAAACGCTTCACGGCGACTCGCATGGCAAACAACTACTTGGAGGTGTACGAGCGCGTAATCTGCCGGAACTCCGAGGACGTTCTCAAGGAACAGTCACAAATACCGTGATCGAAGAAGTGATCTCCGTCAGCGAGGATTTTTATGTCCTCTCGACCTCGTCCCGCGTGGACGACCGTGTCCGCGTATTGAAACACGGAGAGACGTTCGCCGTCGTCGACCGATTCGGGGACATTGAGAGATTTGGAAACGGTCGGCTTGGCGTTTACCATCAAGACACTCGATTCCTCTCCCGATTTACGCTGCGGGTGGGAAAGCACCGGCCCCTGTTGCTGAGCTCTTCAATAAAAGACGACAACGCGATCCTCGCCGTGGATCTCATGAATCCAGATTTCTTGCTGGCTGATGCGGTAGTTATTCCACACGGGACAGTGCACATCTTCCGCTCCAAGGTTTTGTGGGAGGCGACATTGCACGAGCGGATTCGGATCCACAATTATGGGATGTTACCTGTGGAGCTCGACTTCGTTATCGAGTTTGACGCCAACTTTGCTGACATCTTCGAAGTGCGAGGTATGGATCGCGAACGGCGAGGGCGCCGACTAGCTACGGAGATAACGCCCGACACAGTGATTCTCGGGTACGAAGGATTGGATGAGTGCATTCGCCGCACGCGCATCGCCTTTGATCCGCCAGCGACTCGTCTCACCGAGTCGGAGGCCAATTTTCAGATCGCACTCAATTCTGGGGATGAGGCAAATTATTATTGTGCCATTGCCTGCGAGCCAGATGGCGGCGCCCGCGGCGCACACCACAGCGCAGCCGGAGGCGCCAGACCGAAAATCGCACTGTCATATGACAAGGCCGCCAAATGCGCAGTCGACGCTTTTAAGCGAGCACGAGTCGAGGAACCCGAGTTCTTCACTTCGAACGAGCAGTTCAACGACTGGCTGAATCGATCCATCGCTGACCTTCATATGCTTCGAACAAAGACAGCCTGCGGCCTATACCCGTATGCGGGCGTTCCCTGGTTCAGTACCGCCTTCGGACGTGATGGCATCATCACAGCACTAGAGTGTTTGTGGTTCAACCCAGCCCTTGCGCGTGGCGTGTTGTCTTACCTCGCCGCGAAGCAGGCGCACATCGAGAACGCGGAGCAGGATGCCGAACCTGGGAAAATACTTCATGAAACGCGACAGGGTGAAATGGCTGCTCTGGGTGAGGTTCCTTTCGGTCTTTACTACGGTTCAATCGACGCGACGCCATTATTCGTCATGCTGGCCGGCGCTTATTATGAACGTACCGGCGACCGCGCGTTCGCTCGCTCGATTTGGCCCAATGTTGCGCGGGCCCTCACCTGGATCGACCGCTACGGCGATCGGGACCGGGATGGATTCGTGGAGTATGCACGTCGCTCGCACCATGGGCTAGTCCACCAAGGTTGGAAGGATTCCCATGACGCGATCTTTGATGCCGACGGCCAACCTGCCGAAGGCCCGATCGCTTTGTGCGAGGTGCAAGGCTACGTCTATGCCGCGAAGCTTGCAGCAGCGGAAGTGGCCCGAGGTCTCGGGGATAACGCGACGGCGCAGGAGCTCGTGAGCCAAGCCGAGAAACTACGTCAGCGTTTTGACGAGACCTTCTGGTGTGACGATCTTTCAACGTTTGCCTTGGCACTTGATGGAAACAAGCAGCCTTGCCGCGTGCGCACCTCCAACGCAGGTCACTGCCTTTTCGCTGGAATTGCGACTGACGAGCGCGCGCGCTGCGTAGCGGCGACACTTACTAACGAAGCGTCGTTTTCCGGATGGGGTATTCGCACTGTGGCCGCACAGGAAGCGCGTTATAACCCGATGTCTTACCATAATGGATCGGTCTGGCCTCACGACAACGCCCTGATCGGCGCGGGACTCGCCCGGTCCGGCCTGAAGAACGAAGCAGCGAAAGTGGTAACAGCCCTGTTCGATGCAAGCCTTTTCTTTGAGCTTCATCGGCTCCCCGAACTTTTCTGCGGCTTTGCGCGACGTGCTGGCGAGGGCCCTACGTTATATCCCGTCGCGTGCGCTCCGCAAGCGTGGGCGGCGGGCGCAGCGTTCCTCCTGCTTCAAGCTTGCCTTGGTCTCCGCGTGCTGGGTTTCGAACGGAAGTTAATGTTCTCAGGGCCTGTTCTGCCAGAATTTCTCGAGCAAGTAACGATCCGAAACCTTCGCATAGGAGAGGCGTGCGTCGACCTTTCGCTCACCAGAAACAAGGAAGATGTGCGAATCGACGTCCTGCGAAAACAGGGAGACGTTAAAATTGTGGTAGTTGAATAGCGATCTGTCGGTGGCTTCAAGCTTCTTATCACCGCACGCTGCTCGCAGCCGCATGCTCGCGGTCTGCCTGTCAGTAGTCCCAACTAAATTCAGCAATTAGTCTCATTGATTGCGCGCCAGCGGAGGCTCGCGCATCGCGACGCCGCTAATCAAGTGAATCTGATTTTCACGCTACCGAATGGAAGCGTCTCGTGATTCCAAGCTCGACGAGATTCCTAATCGAGCGATTCGGCTGGCTCGCATTCAAGTGGAGTCGCAGCTACTTCTCAGTAGCCAACCGCTGCGCCGTCGTCCCGCGCGTCGCTCGCGCCGAGACGGATGCTCGTTTTGTCTTCGATCATGATGCCTTGCGCGTCGCCCATGTAGGAGGGCTTGGTCGCGAACTTATGGCCGTGGGCTTCGAGCGCTCGGCGCGTGTCGGCCGATAGCCCCAGCGGTTCATCGCGAATTTCGTCCGGGAGCCATTGATGATGAATCCGCGGCGAATCAATTGCCTCCTGCAGGTTCATCCCGTGATCGATGACATTGCTGATGATCAGCAACACCGTGTTAGTGATGGTCGTACCGCCTCGCGCGCCGATCCCGAAGTAGAGACCGCCGTCCGGTCGCAGGACGAACGTGGGCGTCATGGATGAGAGCGGACGTTTCCGCGGTGCGATTGCGTTCCGCTCACTTTGGATCGCGCCATAGCTATTTGGCTGGCCTGGTTTGCCCGTGAAGTCGTCCATCTCGTTGTTGAGCAACACGCCGGTGCCTTTCGCGACAACGCCGGAACCAAAACTGGTGTTCAAAGTA
>Ga0209474_10001355_pt1 | contig 24264 bp, 20 predicted proteins | sample GraSoiAngelo_145_FD_185902 | JGI IMG/M metagenome (GOLD analysis project Ga0209474, IMG submission 185902) | Grasslands soil microbial communities from the Angelo Coastal Reserve, California, USA - 14_1009_05_20cm (SPAdes) (version 2) | ecosystem: Environmental > Terrestrial > Soil > Grasslands...
CATCGAGCGTGAGCCGCGGCTACCTCCTGGTGCGCGTGGACGGCCGCGCGTACGGATTGCCGCTGACCCGGGTGCTCGAGGTCGCCGACCTCGCGGAGGTGCTCGAGGTGCCGCGCAGTCTGCCGGCGATGCGGGGCCTCACGCCCGTGCGCGGCCGCTTGGTGCCCCTGGTGCATCTCGGCGCATTGATGAGCGACCGCGCACCCCCGGCGGAGCGAGGCCACACCGCGGTGCTGGTGGAGATCGGGGCGGGCGAGGGCGTGCGGCGCGTGGTCTTCGAAGTGGAGGACGCCGACGACGTGGTGCGCGAGGCGGCGTTGCCGGTGCCGCGGGGCGAATCGCTGCCGTGGGCGTCGGGCGTGGCGCGCCGCCGTGGCGCGCTCGTCCCGATTCTCGATTTGGACGCCCTGGGAGACCGCATCGGATGACCGCGGGCGACGACGTACAGCTCGTCACGTTCAAGGTGGCCGGGCAGGACTTCGCCTTCAACATCTTCCAGGTGGAGCGTATTCTCCGCTACGAGGCGCCGGCGCCGCTCCCCAAGGCGCCGGACTTTCTGGAGGGCGTGCTCCAGTACCAGGGGGTCGCCATTCCCCTGGTGGACCTGCGCAAGCGGCTCGGCGTGCCGGCCCCGCACCGCGAGGAGACGCGCAGCGTGATTCTCGAGTGGGAGGGCGGAAAGCTCGGCGTCGTGGTGGATGCCGTGACCGAAGTGCGACAGGTCGCGGCCGAGCAGATCACGGCCCCGCCCGGGATCGTCAAGGGGCTGGCGGCGGCGTACATCACCGGTCTCGTGGTGACGGACGGCCGTACGATCATTGTGCTCAATACGGCGCGGCTGTTGTCGGGGCAGGAGAAGGTCGCCCTCGAGGCCGCGGTGCAGCCGCAGGCGAAGGCCTGATGGTCGACTCCCCGTTGCCCGCGCTCCGCGCCGAGTACGAGCAGATCGCGCGCCGCCTCGACGGCTTGACGCACGGCGCCGAGCGCGAGGCCGTCAAGCGCGAGATCATCGCCTACTTCAAGCGGGTCGATGCGCTCATCGGAGAGCTGTCGGCGCTGAAGGAGGACATCCGCAAGCTGGTCGACCGGTTCAAGCAGGTCTCCCCGTCCACCGCCGAAGCATCCGCACCGGAATTCACCGGCACCCGGCCGGCCGTCCATGCCGACCACATCGGCGCCTCGACGTTCATCGAGAAGGGCTGGAGCCTGATCTCTTTGGGCGACTACTCGGGCGCGATCCAGGCGCTCGAGCGGGCGCTGCAGCTCTCGCCTGGTGAGACGCAGGCGGAGTCGCTGCTGGGCTGGGCGGAGATGCTGCACGAAGACTACGACGACGCCCTCGGGACGTTCCAGAAGGTGCTGATGAAGGAGCCCGCCAATTCTCTCGCCCGCATCAACGTCGGCTATATCTGCCTGAAAAAGCGCATCTTCGGAGAAGCGATCGAGCACCTGTCGAAGGCGATCCGACTCGACAACGACAAGAAGGCGACGCTGTACGCGCACTTCTACCTCGGGCTCGTCTACCTGCAGCGCGAGATGTACGAAGACGCGCAGACCTTCTTTCAGAAGACCCTCAAGCTCGGGCCCAATCTCATCGAGGCGTATTACGAGCTGGGGCGCGCCTACTGGTTCGCGGGCGACGAAGAGCAGGCGAAACGCACCTGGGAAGCGGGTCAGAAGGCCAACAAGTTCAATCCCTGGGGCAAGAAGTGTCAGGAAACGCTCGAGCAGGCGCTCCAGGGGCAGGAGCCGCCGCGCTCCTAGTCGTCGCGTGGCTCGTCGCGCAAGCGCCTCAGCCCACCGCCGTGACCGTGGGGCGCGTGACCGCGGTGGCCTGGCCGGCTCAGGGGGCGCTCGCGGCGGCGCTCGCCGACGCCGCCGACCGCTCGCCGCCCTTTCCGGGCGTTGGTCCGCTGCCGGATCGTCCCATCCGGCTCATCCTCGCCCCCACGCGCGCCCGCTTCGACTCGGTGACGCGCGGCCGGTTGCCCGGCTGGAGCGATGGGGCCGCGTTCCCCGAGCGCGCGACGGTGGTCCTCCTGGCCGCCGGTCCGCCCGACCGCCTGCACAGCGCGCTGCGCCACGAGCTCGCGCACCTGGCGCTGCGCTGGCGTGTGCGCCACCCGCTCCCGCTCTGGTTCGAGGAAGGGTACGCGGCCGTCGCCGCGGGAGAGTGGGACCGGCTCGACGCGCTGCGGCTCAACTGGCAGGTGGCGCGCGGCGTCGACCTCGACCTGGACGGACTGGACCGGTCGCTCCGCTCCGACGAGGCGGATGCGGCGACTGCGTACGCACTCGCCACGACCGCCGTGCTGCTGCTCGACCGCTGGGGCGGCGCGCAGGGGCTCGGGCCGCTGATCGAGCAGCTCGGCACCGACCCGACGTTCGACGGCGCGTTGCGCCACCGCTACCACATGACCGAGGGGGACTTCGAGCTGCGCTGGCGGCGCGACGTCGCGGCGCGGTACGGGTGGCTCGGGTGGGCGAGTGCGGTGGGGCTGTTCTGGGCGGCACTGGGACTCGGCCTCGCGTGGCTGGTGCGGCTGCGGCGCCGGCGCGATCGGACGCGACGGGCCCTGCTGGACGAGGGGTGGGCCTTGCCCGACGACGATGGTCCAACTGCTTGACGGCGTTGGAATTGCCGCGTAAACTCCTGCCCTTATGCCCGACCAGAGCGTGACGCGCTCGCGCCTGCACTTCGGACCAAAAAACTGGCTGTTCCTGGCGGCGGCGGTCGCGGCGCTCGGAACCGGTTACTGGTTGCTGCACCAGGGCTCCACCACGGCCGCGCCGATTCTGCTCGTTCTGGGCTACTGCGTTTTCTTCCCGGTAGGACTCGCCCTGTAAGCATTGGCGGTGTCAGGGGCGAATAGCTCAGCGGTTCAGAGCGCCTGCCTTACACGCAGGAAGTCGAGGGTTCGAATCCCTCTTCGCCCACTGGTGTACCAGACCGAAACGTGAGGACTGCGCGCGTGAGAATCCTGCGACTCGTGGCCGCACTGGTGTGCATCACCACCGCGGCCCGGGCACAAATCGCTTCCCAACAACCAAGCATCAAGGTTGTCGTCCTGCCGCTGGTGGTGAAGGCGCCGGCCGACTCCGCGCTCAGTATCGCCGTGATGGACGTGGGGCGCGAGAAGCTCGGCGGGATGGCGCGCTACAAGGTGCAGGTCATTCCCAAGCCGAAGCTGTGCGAGGCGCTCAAGGCGTCGGACTACCCTTGCGACGTGCTGCTCGACGAGACGCAGGCGAACCAGCTCGCCCGCTTCCTCAACGTCAACGCGTACACGACCGGCACGCTCGAGCGCACCGGCAGCACCATCACCGCGACCATCCGCGTACGCGACATCGGCAGCTCCGGGCTCGCTGCCCTGTTCTCGGTGTCGAGCGGCAATCCCGGCACGGCCGCGGCGGTGGGAGAGCAGATCGCGCAGCGGCTCAACACGATCGTGCGTGCCGGCGAGCAGGCGCGCGAGTGCAACGAGCAGCGCTCCAAGAGCCAGTTCGCGCGGGCGCTCGACGCGGCGCGCAAGGCGCTCGCGATCGAGCCGAACCTCCCGGCGGCGCAGTTCTGCATCGCCACGGTGTACGAGGCGCAGCACATGGGCGTCGACAGCGAGCTCGCCGCCTACCAGCGCGCCGCCAAGGGCGACTCCCTGAACGCGACCGCCTGGGAGAACATCGCGCACCGGTACCAGCAAAAGGGCGACACGCTCAAGGCCATCGACGCGTTGACGCACGAGCTCGCGGGAGAGCCGCAGAACGTGCAGCTGCGCCTCGGCATCGCGGAGCTGCTGCGGCAGCAGAAGCAGTATGCGCGTGCGAAGACTTTGCTCGACGAGTGGCTCGCCAAGAACCCGGGCGACCAGCGGGCGTCGGACTTCGTGCTGCGCATCTGCATCGAGGGGGAGTTGTGGCGCTGCGTGCTGGACGGCTTCGTGAACGTGGTCAAGAACGACTCGTCCAAGCTGGGCGACTCGAGCGTGATCAAGCCGGCCATGGGCGCGGCGCAGCAGGTGGCCGACACGGAGAAGCTGCTCTTCTTCAGCCACGCCGCCGTGAAGCACTTTCCCAAATCCGCCGCCTTCTGGAAGGCGCTCGGGGCGGCGTTCGACCTGAAGGGCCAGAAAGACTCGTCGCTGTGGGCCTACAAGCAGGCGCTCGCGCTCGATGCATCGGACATGAGCAGCGCGCTCCTCATCGCCAAGACGATGGTGGACGGAGCCACATTCGACACGGCACAGGCCACCAAGCTCAAGAGCGATACCGCGGGCCTGCACCGGTTCCGGACGGCGTTCGCCGACCAGCTGGACAGCGCGCGAAGCTATCTCGAGCGCGCCGCGGCGTCGCCCGACAGCAACGTCCACGTGAACGCGGCGGCGATCATGCGGACGGCGGGCGAGAAGCTCGTTCGCGCCGGCGCGGGCGATCGCGCTGCCTGGTGGTTGCACCAGACGCTCACCCTGTTGAAGCCACGCACACCGTCGGACAGCGTCGGCGTGCGCCAGGCGATTCGCGTGAACGCGAGCTTCTGGTTCGGCCTGGCGTCGATGTCGAGCCTGCCCGCCGAATACACCACGATGACGAAGTCGAAGAACTGCGCCGAGGCGAAGGCGTTTATCGATCGTCTCGAGGAGGTCCGCTCCGCGTTGACCACCGGGCGCAGCGTGCATGCTCCCACGGTGGACAACATGCTGCAGAGTCTCGCGAAGTTCGACGCGGCCATGACGTCGGTGAAGAAAGCGTTCAAGTGTCGGAATTTCTGAGACGGAGCCATTGAATTGACTTCCGCACGGGCCTATATTGCGGCCTTCCGTCGCAGGGGGCTGTAGCTCAGCTGGTTAGAGTGCCGGTCTGTCACACCGGAGGTCGCGGGTTCGAGCCCCGTCAGCCCCGCCTGAACCCGCCCCGCGGGACGACGCATCCGGCCCCGTCTGCCACGGCAGGCGGGGCTTTCGTTTTCGGCGAAGGGAGAGCCACGGCCACCTACCATGTCCCCGTCCTCGCGGACGCCGTGCGTGCCTGGGCCGACGGCAGCCACCGCGCCGTCGACGCCACCGTGGGTGGGGGCGGGCATGCGGCCCTGCTGCTCGCCGCCGGAGCCGACGTCCTGGCCGTGGACCGCGACCCCGAGGCGATCGCCGCCGCCCGCGCCCGGCTGGGCGAGGACCGGATCCGCTACTCCACCGGCCCCTTCGGCTCGGCCAAGGTGCTCGGCACCATCCAGAGTTTCCGGCCGGACCGCATCCTCCTGGACCTGGGCGTGTCGTCCCACCAGCTCGATGACGACGGCCGCGGGTTTACGTTTCGGCCGGGGGCGCGCCTCGACATGCGGATGGCGGCGGGGCTGGGCGTGACGGCCGCGGACGTGCTCAACACCTGGACCGCGGAACGCCTGGCGGACGCGTTCGCGGACCTGGCGGACGAGCGGCACGCGCGGCGCCTCGGTCGCGTGATCGTGAAGCGGCGCGCCACGGCGGCGTTCGCCACCAGCGATGATCTGGTCGGGGCGATTCGCGAGGCGCTGGGTCCGCGCTCGGGGCCCTCCGACTTCGCACGCCTGTTCCAGGCGCTGCGTATCGTCGTGAACCAGGAGCTCGAGCAGCTCGACCTGGCGCTGCCGGCGCTCCGGGCCGCGCTCGTCGCCGGCGGCCGGCTCGCGGTGATCACGTACCACTCGGGCGAGGACCGCATCGTGAAGCACGCGTTCCGCGACTGGAGCAAGTCGTGCGTCTGCCCACCGCGCCAGCCGGTATGCACCTGCCGCGGGCGACCGCTGGGCCGCGTGCTCACCCGCAAGGGGATCGCGGCCGCGGCGACGGAGCTGGCGGACAATCCCCGAGCCCGCTCGGCGCGGCTGCGGGCGTTCGAGGTCGCGGACCATGGCTAGGGGCCGTCACTGGGTGGCTGCGTGGCTGGTGGCGTTCCTCGTGACCACCTGGGTCGTGTACGCGCGCCAAACGGCCGCGATCCGCGCCGCGCGCGAGCTCGCCGAGCTGCGCGCCCGGCGCGCCAACCTCGAGGCGCACCGCGCCGATCTGGAGCGACGCATCCGCGCCGGGCAAGGCCGCTCGGTCCTGGTGCCGCGCGCCCAGCAGCGTCTGAGGCTCCACCTCCCGAGCGACAGCGAGATCATACTCCTCCCCGCACCGGGTGGGTCGCACTAGCGATGGCGAAGCCCGCGGTGCGGCTCCAGGTGGTGGAAGCCGGCATCTTCGTCGCGTTGGCCCTCCTGGTCGGACGCGCGGCCCAGGTGCAGATCGGGCAGGGGCGCCGCTGGGCCGAGGAGGCGCAGGCGAAGCGCACCGAGCGCATCGTGCTCGCGGCGCGGCGCGGCGCGCTGCTCGATCGCCATGGCATGCCGCTCGGCCTCACCCAGGAGACCTATCACGTCGGCATCGCGCCCAACGAGCTGCGCGATCCCGCGGCCGACGGCGCCCTGATCGCGCGGCGGCTCGGCCTCCCGGCGGGCGCCTGGCAGTTGGCGCTGCGCAAGCGCTACGCGTACTTCGCGGGCCCGTACAGCGGGCTGGAGGTGCAGCCGCTGCGGAGCATTCGCGGGGTGCATCTCGAGGCCGTGCTCAATCGGTTCTATCCCGCCCCCGAGTTCGCCCGCGCCACGATCGGCCTGCTGGGCGACGACGGGCACGGCGCGTCGGGGCTCGAGAAGACGCTCGATACCCTGCTCGCCGGCCGCGCGGGAGCGGCCGTGGTACTGAAGGACCGCGAGGGCCGTGAATACGAATCGCCGGCACGGGTGATCGCCCCCCCCGAGCCGGGGCTGGACGTGGTGCTGACGCTCGATGCGGACCTCCAGGAGATCGGGCAACGGGCGCTGGACGACGCGGTCCGGCGCATGGACGCGGACGGCGGCGACGTCGTCATGCTCGACCCGGCGACCGGCGAGGTCCTGGCGCTCGCGTCGCGCCACCGTGACGGCACCGCCCGCCCCAGCGCGTTCACCGACACGTTCGAGCCGGGCTCGATCGTCAAGATCTTCGCGGCCGCGGCCCTGCTGGCGCGCAGTCGGGTGGCCCCCACCGATCGCGTCTCGGGCGAGGGGGGCCGTTGGCGCATGCCCGGTCGCCCCCGGCCGATCACCGACGAGGATCCGCAGCCTACCCTGACGCTCGCCGACGCGATCCGTGTCTCGAGCAATATCGCGATGGCGAAGTTCGTGACCCGACTCGCGCCCGCGGAGCAGTACCTGACGCTGCGCGCCTTCGGGTTCGGAGCGAACACGGGCATCGAGTTTCCGGCCGAAGCGCCGGGGCGGCTGCGGTTGCCCTCCGAATGGACCCGGCCCAGCGCGGCGAGCCTCGCGATGGGCTACGAGCTTTCGGTCACGCCCATCCAGGTGGCCGCGGCGTACGGCGCGCTCGCGAACGACGGCGTGCTGCTCGCTCCCACGCTGATCCGCGAGGTCCGCACCACGGGGCGTGTGCTCTACCGCCACCGGCCCGAACCCGTGCGGCGCGCCGTGTCGCCCGCCGTGGCGGCGACGCTGCGCGAGCTGCTGCGCGGCGTGGTGGAGAGCGGCACCGGCTCGGAGGCGGCGCTCGCGAATTTTCCCGTGGCCGCGAAGACCGGCACGGCGCGGCGGGTGGTGAACGGCCACTACGCACCCGGTGACTACATCGCGTCGTTCGCGGCGCTGTTCCCGGCCGACAGCCCGCAGCTCGTGCTGGTCGTCAAGATCGACCACCCCCACAAGGGGAGCTACTTCGCCGCCCAGACGGCGGCGCCGGTTACGCGCTCGATGCTCGAGCAGGCGCTCGCGGCCCGTACCGTGGCGCTCGACCGCACCCGGCTCTCGCTCGCGGCGCCGCGCGCGGCGGCGGCGCCGCTCGAGGACGACGGCGGCGTCGTGCCCTACGTGGTCCCCTGGCCGTATCAACCCGACAGCGCCGCACCGGGGCCGCGCGGTGCCGTGCCCGACGTGACGGGGTTGGGGATGCGGGAGGCCGTGCGCACACTGCATCACCGCGGCTTCCGCGTCACGCTCAAGGGCTGGGGCTGGGCCGAGCACACCTGGCCCGGGGCCGGCGACAGCGCGTCGGTCGGGTCCACGGTCACGCTGTTCGCCGAGCCGTCGCGTGTCCATCCGCGCCCTCACCCGCGGGCGCGCCGCCAGCACCGGCGATGAGTCGGCTCGCGGATATCGTCGCCGCGCTGGAGCGCGGGTCCGTGCTGGTCCAGGCGCCGGACCTGCATACCTGGCCCGAGATCACCGGCCTCACCACCGATAGTCGCAAGGTGACGGCGGGCGTGCTGTATTGTGCGGTGACGGGCTCGGTCCAGGACGGACACGGTTTCGTCGCCGACGCGCGGCAGCGGGGCGCGGCTGCAGCGCTGGTGGAGCGCGAGCAGCCGGTCGACCTGCCGCAGATCCTGGTGCGCGACGGGCGCCGCGCAGCGGCCCTCGCGGCCGAAGCATGGTACGGGCGGCCGGCGGCGCGGCTCGACCTGGTCGGCGTCACGGGGACCAACGGCAAGACGACGTCGGTCACGCTGCTGCGCCACGTCCTCGCCGCGCTCGAGCCCATGGGATCGATCGGCACGCTGGGCGCGTTCGATCCCGACGGCGCGACCGTGGTGAGCGAGGCGGGGAACCTCACGACGCCCGGCCCGATCGATCTGCAGGCGACGCTGGCGGCCCTGGTGGAGCGCGGGGCGCGCGGCGCGGCGATGGAAGTGTCGTCGCACAGCCTCGATCAGGGGCGCGTGGACGGGCTCGAGTTCCGGGCCGCGCTGTTCACGAATCTGACGCGCGATCACCTCGATTACCACAAGACCCTGGACGAATACTTCCGCGCCAAGGCGAAGCTGATCCAGTATCTCGCTCCCGATGGCCTCGAGGTGGTGAACGCCGACGACCCCGCGTGGGTCCGGCTGCGCCGCGAACACCGCCGCGTGACGTTCGGGGAGCGTGGTGGGGAGGTGACCGCGCGCCGCGTGACGCTCGACGCGCAGGGCGCGCGCTTCGAGCTGGGAACGCCCATGGGCGGTGCCGCGGTGCGCCTGCCGCTGCTCGGCCGCTTCAACGTCGCGAACGCGCTCGGCGTGGCGGCGTGCGCCTGGGGCCTGGGCGTCCCGGTCGAGACCGTGGCCGAGCGGCTCACGGCCGCGCCCCAGATTCCGGGACGGATGGAGCGGATCGCCGCGCGACCGTGCACGGTGCTGCGCGACTACGCGCATACGCCGGACGCGCTCGAGCGGGTGCTCGAAACGCTGCGACCGCTCACGGCCGATCGGCTCATCGTGGTGTTCGGCGCCGGCGGGGACCGCGACCCCGGCAAGCGCGCGCCGATGGGCGAGGTATGCGCGCGTCTCGCCGATATCGCCATCGCCACGTCGGACAACCCCCGGACCGAGGACCCCGAGAAGATCCTCGACGCCGTGGAGGCCGGCATGGGAGCGAAGCCCCACCACCGCGAGGTGGACCGCCGCCGGGCCATCGCGCTCGGGCTGGAGCTGGCGCGCGCCGGCGACACGCTGTTGCTCGCCGGGAAGGGGCACGAGACGTACCAAGTCATCGGCACCGAAAAGGTTCCGTTCGATGAGCGGGTGATCGTCAAAGAACTGGGGGCCTCGTGAGAAAACGAGTACGGAGTGCGGAATGCGGAATGCGGAATGTCAGGGCGAGCGTCGCTTGGTGCGCGACCCTTCATTTCAATTCCGCACTCCACACTCCGCATTCCGCATTCGGGGTGGGGCGGTGACCGCCTGGGATTCGGCGCGGGTCGCCAACGCGTTAGGTGTGTCGGGGCCGAAGGGATTGCGGTTCACGGGGGTGAGCACCGACACCCGGCACCTGACACCCGGCACCCTGTTCGTCGCGCTCCAGGGCGATCGCTTCGACGCCCACGCGTTTCTCGCTCAGGCGAGGGCGCAGGGAGCCGCCGCGGCGGTGGTGCGAACGGGCACGCCGCCGGTGGAGGGACTGCCGTTCTTCGAGGTCCCCGATACGCTCGCCGCGCTGGGGCTGCTCGCGCGCGCGCGGCGCCGCCGGTTCCCCCCCGGCAGCCCGGTGGTGGCGGTCACCGGGTCGAGCGGCAAGACCAGCACCAAAGAGCTGATCCGCGCGGTGCTCGGCACGACGTTCCGGGTGCATGCCACCGTGGGCAATCTCAACAACCTGGTGGGTGTTCCGCTCACGATTCTCGCCGCTCCGGACGACGCCGAGTCGCTCGTGGTGGAAGCGGGCGCCAGCGTGCCGGGGGAGATCGCACGGCTGCGCAACGTGATCGAGCCGACGATCGCCGTCATCACGAATGTGGGTTACGCGCACGTGGCCGGGTTCGGATCCCTGGCCGGAGTGATGCGCGAAAAGCTGGCGCTGGTCGAGGGGACGCGCGTGGCGGTGGTGGGGACCGATCCACCCGAGCTCGCGCGGGAGGCGAGACGGCGGGCGCCGACGGTCGTCGCGGGGACGGGCCCGGACGCGGACGTGCGACCCGACCGCGCCGAACTGGATGACGAGGGGCATCCCCGGATCACCTGGCGGGGACAGACCGTCACGCTGCCGGTGGTCGGGTTCCATCAAATCGAGAACGCGATGCTGGCGCTCGCCGTGGGGCGCGAAGTGGGCACCGATCCGGCGCGCGCGGTGGCGGCGCTGTCCGCCGTCCGGCTGCCCGCCGGGCGGGGAGCGGTGCTCTCGCTCGGCGGTCTCCTGGTGATCGACGACACCTACAACGCCAATCCGGGCTCGCTGCACTGGGCGGTGAAGTTCGCCCACTGGCTGGCGCAGCGGCGGGAGCGGCCCCTGGCGGTGGTCGTCGGCTCGATGTTGGAGCTCGGGCCTGAGAGTGCCAGATTGCATGCGCTCGCGGCGGCCGAGATCACCGCGCTCGCCCCGGCGCTCGTCGCCGCCGTGGGGGAGTTCGTCCCGGCGTTCGAGCCGCACCGCATGGCGCTCGGCCGGCGGCTGCTGGTGGCGCCCGACGCCGATGCGCTCGGGCCGCGCCTCAAGTCGGCGTTGACGGGCAACGAGATCGTGCTGCTCAAGGCGTCGCGCGGAGTGGCGCTCGAGCGGGTGTTGCCGCACCTGAACTGACCGGGAGGGCGAGGATCGGACGTGCTCTATCATTTGCTCGCGCCGCTTGCGAAGCAGCACATCCTGTTCAATCTGTTCAACTACCTCACGTTTCGAGCGGCGGGCGCCACCGTCACCGCGCTGCTGCTCGCGTTCCTGGGGGGTCCCGCCATTATCCGGCGGCTGCGCGAGCGTAATGTGGGACAGGTGATCCGGGCCGAAGGCCCGGCCAGCCACCATACGAAGCGTGGCACGCCGACGATGGGCGGGCTGATCATTATCCTCGCGACCGTCGTCCCGACGCTCTTGTGGGCGAAGCTCGACAGCCGGTACGTGGTGGTGGCCGTCGCGGCGATGCTGTGGGCCGGTGCCATCGGGTTCGTCGACGACTACCTCAAGATCGTGCGCGGCAAGTCTCAGGGGTTGGTGGCGCGGTGGAAGCTCGTGGGCCAAGTCACGTTCGGCGTCGCGCTGGCCGTGGTCCTGCTGCGGTGGCCGCTGGTTCCCGACCTGCCCCCCGCCTCCACCCAGCTGCCGGTGTTCAAGTACATCCTGCTGGTCTTACCCCCGCTGCTGTACGTGCTGTTCGTCACCTTCGTCGTGACCGGCACCTCGAACGCGGTGAACCTCACCGATGGCCTGGACGGCCTCGCCACCGGTCTCACCGCCATCCTCGCCGGTACGTTTGCGGCGTTCGCGTACGTGTTCGGCCGCATCGACTGGGCGCGCTACCTGCTCGTCTACTACCTGCCCGGAGCCCAGGAGCTGACGATCTTCTGCGGCGCGCTGGCCGGCGCGGCGCTGGGCTTCCTGTGGTTCAACGCGCATCCGGCGCAGGTGTTCATGGGCGACACCGGGGCGCTCGCGATCGGCGGCGCGCTCGGCACCGTGGCGATCATGCTCAAGGCGGAGTTTCTCCTGCTGATCGCGGGCGGGGTGTTCGTGGCGGAGGCGGTGTCGGTGCTGGTACAGACCGGGGTCTACCGCTGGAACAAATGGCGCCGCGGCAAGGAATACGCGGATGCGCATCGCGTGTTTCGCATGGCGCCGCTGCATCACCACTTCGAGAAGCTCGGGTGGGCGGAGCCGCAGGTGGTGATGCGGTTCTACATCCTGGGGGTCTTGTGCGCGGCGATCGCTCTCGCGACGCTGAAGGTGCGATGATTCCGGAGCCGTGGCGGCACGGCGTCGTCGCGGTGGTGGGGCTGGGGAAGAGCGGCGTGGCGGCGACCGAGCTGCTGGCGCGGGCGGGCGTGCGCGTGTACGCGAGTGACGCCTCCGACCATCCCTACGGCGGCGACGCGCTCGCCCACCTGGGCGCGCTCGCCGGCGTGACGCTCGACGTGGGGCGGCACGACCTGGCGCGCATCCGTAGCGCGGCGGCGGTGATCGTATCGCCGGGGGTTCCGCCCGAGGCGGCGCCGCTCGTGGCCGCACGCGCCGCCGGGGTGCCCGTGCTGTCCGAAATCGATCTCGGCTTCCGCGCGCTCGCCGCCGCGGGCATGCGCTCGATTGCGATCACCGGGACGAACGGGAAGACGACCACGACCGCGCTGGTGGCCCATCTGCTGCGCGCCGCGGGGCTCGCCGCCGAGGCGGCGGGGAACATCGGCCGCCCGCTCGCCGACATCGCCGTGCGGGGCGACCGCTATGCGTGGCTCGCGATCGAGGTCTCGTCCTTCCAGCTGCACGACAGCCCCAACTTCGCGCCCGACATCGGCATCCTCACCAACCTCGCCCCCGACCACCTGGACCGCTATCCCGCGGTCGAGGCCTATTACGCCGACAAGCGCCAGCTGTTTCGCAACGCCGCCGATGCGAACGTGTGGGTGCTGAACGGCGACGACCCCGCCGTGCTCGAGCTCGCCGCCGGCGCGAAAGGGCGCCGGCTGCTGTTCTCGCTCGCGCGCCCGGCCGACGGCTGGTACGACCGAGCGGACGGGGCGGGGGGCCGGCTGCGCCTCGGCGAGAAGGGCCCGGCGCTGCTGGCGCGCCCGGAGCTCGGCCTCTTGGGCGATCACAACGTGGCGAACGCGCTCGCCGCCGCGCTCGCCGTGCAGCAGGCAGGCGTGGCGCCGGGCGCCATCGGGGAGGGCCTGCGCTCGTTCCGCGCCCTGCCGCACCGCCTCGAGCCGGTGCGCGAGGTGAGCGGCGTCCTCTGGATCAACGATTCCAAGGCGACCAATATCGCGTCCACCGTCGTCGCGGTGGAGGCGATGGACCGGCCGTTCGTGCTGTTGCTCGGCGGGCGTCACAAAGGCGAGCCGTACACCAGGCTCGGGCCGCTGCTCCGGAAGCGGTGCCGGCTGGTGATCGCCTACGGCGAGTCGGGTCCGCAGGTGGAGCGGGACCTCAGCGGGCAGGTGCCGCTCGAGCGGGGAACCACGTTCGAAGACGTGGTGGCGCGGGCCCGCCGGACGGCGCGCGCGGGCGACGCCGTGCTCCTGTCCCCCGCGTGCTCGAGCTACGACATGTTCAAGAATTACGAGGAGCGGGGGGCGACGTTCCGCAGACTCGTGGAGGGTATGTGAGCGGTTTCGCGCATCGTAGGGGCGCAGCATGCTGCGCCCCTACACCGCCGACGATCGACTCCGATCCGTCGTGAGGGACCTCCGCTGGGAGACCCGCCTACTGGCCCTGGTCGCGGCGATCCTCGTCGTGTTCGGCCTCACGGCCGTGTACGGCGCCTCGAGTCTGCTCACGATCTCGGGCGGGCAGGTGGGATCGAGCTTCGCGCTGAAGCAGGCGCTCGGCGCCGCCGTGGGAGGGATCGTCGCGGCGCTGCTGGCGCGCTCGGACTATCGCAAGTGGCAACGCTGGGCGTGGCCCGTGCTCGGGCTCGCGGCGGTACTGCTGCTCATCCCGCTCCTCCCCTTCACGCACCGCATCGCTCCCACCATCAACGGCGCGCGCCGCTGGGTCAACCTCGGCTTCGTGACGGTGCAGCCCTCCGAGCTGGCGAAGTTCGCGGTGGTGGTGTGGACCGCCATGCTCGCGGCGAAGAAAGGCGAGCGCATCCGCACCTTCCAGTACGGTCTCCTGCCCTTCATCGTCGTGCTGACGCCCCTGTTGGTCTTGATCTTTTTCGAGCCCAACCTCTCGATGGCCGTGCTCGTCGCGCTGCTCGCGGGGGTCGTCCTGTTCACGGCGGGCGCCCGCATCGGCCACTTTCTCGCGCTCGCGGTGGTCGCGACGCCGCTCCTGTTCGGCGCAGTGGCGAGCGCGCAATACCGCCTGGCTCGGGTGATCACGTTTCTCAATCCCGGGAGCGCACCGTCCGAAGCGACCTGGCAGGTGCACCAGTCGCTCGTCGGCATCGGGGCGGGACGGTTGTTCGGCGTCGGCCTCGGTCAGGGCCAGCAGAAACTCGGCTACCTGCCGTACGCCTACTCCGATTTCATCTTCTCGACCATCGGCGAGGAGTGGGGATTCCTGGGTGTGCTGGCCCTGCTCGTCCTGTTCGGCACGTTCGTGTGGCTCGGGTTTCGCATCACGCGGTCGGCGCGGGACTCGTTCGGCCAGCTGCTCGCGGTGGGACTCACCGCCTTGATCGGCGTCACCGCGGCGCTGCACGTCGGTGTGAGCCTCGCCCTGCTGCCGGCCACCGGGATCACGCTGCCGTTCATCTCCTACGGACGGTCGAGCCTGTTCGTCGCCCTCGTCGCGACCGGCGTGTTGATCAGCATTGGGCGCGGAAGACGGAGTGCGGGGGCTTGAGAGTGCGGAGTGCGGAGTGCGGAGTGCGGAATGGTCACGCGACCTTCGTGTTGCGCATCGACCTTCCCTTTACACTCCGCACTCCGCATTCCGCATTCCGCACTTGGGTGGGGTGGTGAAGGTTTTGCTTGCGGGAGGCGGCACCGGCGGCCACCTCATGCCCGCCCTCGCGCTCGCCCAGGCCCTGCAAGACGCGGGGAAGGGAATCGAGCCGGTGCTCGTCGGCGCCGTGCGCGGGATAGAGGCGCAGGTGCTGCCGCGTTATCCATTTCGTCACCGTCTGCTCCCGATCGAGCCGATCTACCGGCGCACCTGGTGGAAGAACGTGCGCTGGTTGCTCATCGCCGGCCGGGTGTGGCGCGCCGTGGGCCGGGTGCTCGACGAAGAACGCCCCGCCATCGTCATTGGCACGGGAGGCTACGCCGCCGGCCCGGTGGTGTGGCGCGCGCAGCGCGCCGGTCTTCCGACCGTGCTGGTCGAGGAGAACGCGTTCCCGGGACTGACCACGCGCTGGCTCGCCCGGCGTGCCGGCCAGATCCACCTGGGCTTCCCCGAAGCCGGCGCGCGTCTCAGACCCGGCCCCGCCACCAAGGTCTTCGCGCTCGGTAATCCGGTGCGTCCGCCGGCCCCCGGTGCGCGGGCCACCGCCCTCGCGGAGTTGGGACTGAGCGACGCGCGTCCGACCCTCCTGGTGTTCGGCGGCAGCCAGGGTGCCCGAGCCATCAACTACGCCGTGGCGGGTGCGCTCGAGCGCCGTCTGTTGGACGGCGTGAACGTGCTGTGGGGCACCGGAATGGAGCACGCCGACGCGCTCGCCCGCTACGCGGTGCCGGGCCGCGTGGTGATCCGGGGGTTTTTCGATCCCATGACCACTCCGTACCGGGCCGCGGACCTCGTCCTGGCGCGCGCAGGCGCGATGACCGTCGCGGAGCTGTGCGCGTGGGGCAAGCCCAGTATCCTCGTCCCGCTTCCGAGCGCCGCCGCCGATCACCAGGCCTACAACGCGCGCGCTCTGGCCGAGGTGGGAGCGGCGATCTACCTACCCGAGCAGGACCTCACGGCGTACTCGCTCGCCAACCAGGTGGGCCAACTGCTCGCGGATCGCTCCCGGCTCGAGTCCGTCGCCGCTCGGGCGCGGGCCCGGGGGAACCCGACTGCCGCCCGGGACATCGTGTCGAAAATTTTGACAGTAGTCGCGTAAAATGGCCGTGGTCTCTTTCGCAAGTTTCGTAGATTCGCTATATTAGCCCCTCACTAATGAACTTGTTTGCGACGGTGGATCCCCGCCCGGTCCACTTCATGGGGATCGCCGGAGCGGGCATGAGCGGCCTGGCGCTCCTCGCCAGGCAGCAAGGCGTCACGATAACCGGCTGCGATAACGACCCCTCTGGCGCCGCCGATTTGGCAGCCCTAGGGGTGGAGATAAAGCGGGGACACGATCCGGCGCACGTGGTGGGAGCCCGGGCGCTCGTGGTCACCGCGGCGGTGCCGGGAGACCACCCGGAGCTGGAGCGAGCACGCGCCCTAGGGGTCCCGGTGGTACGGCGGGCTGACGCCCTCAGCCAGGCCGTCGCCGGTGGAACGGTGGTCGCCGTGGCGGGGACGCACGGCAAGACGACCACCACGGTGATGGTCACGGAGGCGTTGGCGGCCGCCGGGCGAAATCCTACGGGACTCGCCGGCGGCCGTGTCGCTACGTGGGGCGGCAACGCGCGGGTGGGCGGCCGCGAGCTCTACGTGGTGGAGGCGGACGAGTTCGACCGTGCATTTCTGTCGCTTGCGCCGACCGTGGCGGTGGTGAACAACGTCGAAGCCGACCACCTCGAGTGTTACGGCGGGAGCGTGGCGGCGCTGGAAGACGCGTTCGCCGAGTTCGCGGCTCGGGCGCGGCGGGCGATCGTGGGAGCGGACGACGCGGGTGCGGCCCGCGTGGCGGCGCGACTCGGCGTCCCGGTGTGGCGCGTGGGACTGGGTGCCGGAGCGGACGTGCGCATCGCCGACCCGGCGCTGGGGGAGCGCGGCTCGACGGCGCGGATCGAGTTGCCCGGAGGTCGCGCGCTCGCGTTGCGACTGCGGGTGCCGGGGCTCCACAACCTGCGCAACGCGGCGGCGGCGGTGGCGGTGGTGCACGAGCTGGGCGCCGATCTCGAGCGGGCGCTCGCCGCGCTGGCGGAATTCCGCGGCGTGGGGCGCCGGTTCGAGCGGGTGGGCGAAGCGGGCGGCGTCACGGTGGTGGACGACTATGCGCACCACCCGACGGAAGTCGCGGCGACGCTGGCCGCGGCACGGCAGGCCTTCCCGCGGCGCCGCGTGGTGGCGGTGTTCCAGCCGCACCTGTTTTCGCGCACGGCGCTGCACGGTGAGGCGCTGGGCCGGGCGCTGGCGGCGGCGGACGTGGTGGTGGTGGCGCCGATCTACGCGGCGCGCGAACAGCCGCTGGCGGGCGTGAGCGCCGAGCTGGTGGCGCGCGGGGCGGCGCGCGCGGGGGCGACCACGATCGCCGTGGGCGAGCGCGCGGGATTGACCGAGCGGGTGGTCGAGACGGTACGGGCGGGCGACGTGGTGTTCACGCTCGGGGCGGGGGACATCACGCGCGTCGGCCCTGAATTGCTGGCGCGTCTGGGGAACGCGGCGTGACGAGGGCCTTCCCGCGCTGGCGGCAGCGGGCCCTGCTGGGCCTCGCGGGATCGTCGGTGCTCACGCTGCTGTGGCTCGCCGCGCCGCTCGCGCTGCGGCGGCTGCCGCTGTTCCGCGTGCGGCAGGTGGAGCTGGTGGGAGTGCGCAACCTCGCTCCCGACGCCGTGATCGCGGCGCTGCGGCTCACGCCCAGGGCGAGCGTGTTCAGCGACACGCGGCTGCTCGCGGACCGGGTGCGCGGTCTGGCCGGTGTGGCGGAGGCTCGCGTGGTGCGCCATCTGCCGGCGGCGCTGACCGTCGAGCTGCGGGAGGTGGAGCCCGCGGCGCTGATGCCCGGTCCGCGCGGGACGCGGCTGGTTGCCGTGGACGCCGCGGGCCACGCGCTGCCGTTCGATCCCGCGCGCTCCGGGCTCGATCTGCCGATCGCGGCGAGCGGCGACTCGGAGGTGGTGGGGGTGCTGGCGCTGATCCAGTCGGTGGATCCGCCGCTGTTTCAGACCATCACCGGTGCGCGCCGGATGGCGCACGGGGACGTGCTGCTGGAAGTCGGGTCGCGGCGTGTGCTGGTGCGGCGTGACGCCGGCCCGGAGGTGATTCGAGCGGTGGTGTTGGTGGCGCAGGATCTCGCGGCAAGGGGGCGTTCATACGTGGAGCTCGATGCCCGCTTCGCGGGCCAGGTGATCGTGCGGCGCAAGGCGACCGCGGACGGGGCCGGTGAGGGAGGCGCGTGACCCGAGATCGGCAGGTCGTGGCCGGGCTCGATCTCGGCAGCACCAAGACGTGCGCCGTGATCGCCGAGGTCGTGGGGGACCTCCCGCGCGTGCCGCTCGCCAAGGTGTTGGGGGTGGGGCTCGCGAAGAACGCGGGCGTGCGCCGGGGCATGGTGCGCGATATCGACGAGACGAGCCGTTCGATCGTCGCCGCGCTGCGCGATGCCGAGCGGATGGCGGGCGTGAAGGTGGGGGCGGTGACCTGCGGCATCGCCGGCGAGCACGTCTCGGCGCGCACGTCGACGGGCGTCGTGGCGGTGTCGGGGGACGAGATTACCGCGGAGGACGTGGCGCGCGTGAACGAAGTGGCGCGCGCCGTGTCGCTGGGCCGGGACCACGAGCTGCTGCACGATATCCCGCAGGAGTACGTGGTCGACCAGCAGCGCGGCATCTCGGATCCCGTCGGGATGACGGGCACGCGGCTCGAAGTCGAGATGTATCTCGTCACGGTGCAGTCGACCGCGGCGCAGAATCTCCGCAAGAGCGTCGAGCGGGCACGCTACCGCGTCGGCGACCTGGTGCTCGAGCCGCTGGCGGCGTCGTACGCCGTGCTGACGGACGACGAGCGGGAGCTGGGCGTGGCCCTGGTGGAGGTCGGGGGCGGCTCGACGGGCGTGGCGATCTTCCACGAGGGCAAGATCCGCCACCTCGCGTCGATCAAGTTCGCCGGCACGCATGTGACGAGCGACATGATGCAGGGGCTGGGCGTGACGCAGGCGGACGCGGAGCGACTCAAGGAGCGGCACGGCGTCGCGTACCAGCCGCTGGTGGACGCGTCGGAGATGATCAACCTGCCGTCCACGCCGAGCCAGGGCGCGCGGCAGGCGTCGCGCGAGCTGGTGTCGCACATCATCCACCAGCGGGTTGACGAGATTTTTCAGCTGGTGCAGCGCGAGTTCGAGCGGGCGGGGTACGGGGGCGGCCGGTTGCCGGCCGGCGTGGTGCTGACGGGTGGGACGGCGCATCTGCCGGGGATGGTGGAGCTGGCGCGCGAGGCGTTCGCGGTGCCGGTGCGGGCCGGGAGCCCCGAGCAGGGGATCTCGGGACTGGTCGACAGCGTGCAGGCGCCGCGCTACGCGGTGCCCGTCGGGCTGGTGCTGTACGCGGCGCGGCGGCTCGCGCAGGGCGCCGTGCCCGGCGGCTCGCTGGTCAGGAGTGCGGGGGTCGACAAGCTGTTCGGACCGCTGAAGCGGTGGTTGCAGGACTTCTTCTGATCGGTCACCCGAGGGAGCCATGATCTTCGAGCTCGAAGAGACCGTCTCGCAGAACGCCCGGATGAAGGTCGTCGGTGTCGGCGGCGGGGGCGGCAACGCCCTGAACCGCATGGTCGACGAGGGACTCCAGGGCGTCGAATTCATTTCCGTGAACACCGACGCGCAGGCCCTGCTCAACAACAAGGCCGACGTGAAGGTGCAGATCGGCAAGAAGCTCACCCGCGGGTTGGGCGCCGGCGCGAGGCCCGAGATCGGCCGCCAGGCCATCGAGGAGAACCGCGACGAGGTGCTGCACTCCCTCCAGAACGCCGACCTCGTGTTCATCACCTGCGGCATGGGCGGCGGGACGGGTACCGGCGCGGCGCCGATTATCTCCCAGATCGCCCGCGACCTGGGCGCGCTCACGATCGGGATCGTCACCAAGCCGTTCCTGTTTGAGGGCCGCAAACGGATGCGGCAGGCGGAAATGGGAATCGCCGAAATGCGCAAGCACGTCGATACCATGGTCGTCGTGCCCAACGAGCGCCTGCTCGCCGTCGTGGGCAAGGGCATCCCGTTCCAGGACGCCCTCAAGAAGGCCGACGAAGTGCTGCTGCACGCCACGCAGGGCATCTCCTCGCTCATCACCGTCACCGGTATCGTGAACGTCGATTTCGCCGACGTGCGCACCGTGATGCAGAACGGCGGGGCGGCGATCATGGGGACGGGCATGGGACGGGGCGAGAACCGCGCGATGGAGGCGGTGCAACAGGCGATCTCGTCGCCGTTGCTCGACAACATCTCGATCACGGGCGCTACCGGCGTGCTCATCAACATCACCGGCGGCGAAGATCTGACGCTCGGCGAGGTGACCCAGGTCTCCGACGTCGTCAAGGACGCCGCGGGCGAAGAGGCCGAGATCATCTTCGGGACCGTGAACGACCCGGCGATGCACGGCGAGATCCGTGTCACCGTGATCGCGACCGGGTTCGACCGGCAAAGCGCGGGCGCGGAGGCATCAGGCCGCGCGGCGCCGGGCGTGCTGCCGTTCCGCGAGCGCGCCGGGCGGCCGATGGTCACGCCGCCCGGGTACGTGAAGCCGGCCGAGCTCCCGGCCCGGCGCAGCGCCCCCGCCAACCCGCCGCTCCCGACCGAGCTGAACGAGCTCGAGATCCCCACGTTCATCCGCCGGCAGATGGACTGATGGGCGGGCGCTGGCGCACCAGCCACTACCTCGCCGCCGGCGCCCTCACGGCCGCCGGTCTGGTGTGGGCGTCGCGGGAGGCCTGGCCGTGGCGCCAGCCTCTCACCGCGCCCGCCATCGTGGTGGACGCCGCGTACAGCGACTTCAGCGACGCGCTGGGCCGCCGCGAGACGGTCTCCGACGTGCTGGCACGCGCCGGTGTGACGGGGCGCGACTACGCCGGCTTCCTCGCGGCGGCGAAGAGCCTGCCCGTGCGTCGCCTGCGTCCCGGCCTGGTGTTCGACTTCCGCCGCCTCAAGACCGAGAGCGCGGCGAGCCGGGTCAGCGTGCGGCTCTCCGCCGAGCAGCGTCTCTCGGTGGCGCGCGGCGAGACGGGTTGGGTCGAAACGGTCGAAATCATTCCGTGGACCGTCACGCGCTTGCGTGTCACGGGCACGATCGAGTCGTCGCTGTACGACGCGCTCGACAAGGCCGTCGCCGACACGTTCCTGCCGGTGGGGGAGCGACGCCAGCTCGCCTGGGCGATCGCCGACGTGTATGACTGGGAAGTGGACTTTACGCGCGACATCCGCCCCGGCGACCGCTTCACCGTGCTGTGCGATCGCCTGGAGTCGTCCGAAGGCGAGCGCCGCTTCGGCCGCATCCTCGCCGCCCGCGTCGACGTCGCGCGCACGCCGGAATACGCATACTACTTCGAGGACTCGACGGCGCGGAGCGGCGGCTTCTACGACGAGCGCGGCCGCTCGTTGCGGCGCGCGTTCCTGCGGGCGCCGCTCCAGTTCCGGCGCGTCTCGAGCGGGTTCGGCTCCCGTTATCACCCGATCCTGCACACCTGGCGGCATCACGAGGGCGTGGACTTCGCCGCGGCGTATGGTACGCCCGTGCGCGCCACGGCCGACGGGATCGTGACGCGCATCGGGCACGACGACTCGGGCTACGGCAACCTGATCGAGCTGCGGCACGTCAACGGCATTCGCACGCGGTACGGTCACCTGTCGGGGTTCGCGCGCGGCCTGCACACGGGCGAGCGCGTCGACCAGGGCGAGACCATCGGCTACGTCGGCTCGACGGGCCTATCCACGGGGCCCCATCTGCACTACGAGTTCCTGGTGAGCGGCCGGCCCACCAATCCGCGCCGCAAGGACATGGGCGCCGGCACGCCCGTGCCCAAGAGCCTCGACGCGGCCTACGCCGCCGTGCGCGAGGCGCTGCGCAGTCAGCTCGAGCCGAGCGGCGCGCCCGCTCCGGTCGTCGCCGCCGCGCGCGATTAGTCTCCTTTAGTTTTCTTTCTGGCCGTGGAGCTGTATCCCGCCGTTGACATCGAGGGCGGGCGCGTGGCCCGTTCCCGCTCCGCCGCGGACCCCCTCGCCGCCGTGCGCCAGTTCGCGCGCGACGGCGCGCGCTGGGTGCACGCCGTCGACTTGGACCGCGCGTTCGGCAAGGGCGAGAACCGGGACGTGATACGCTCCCTCCTGGCCGAGGGGGGGGGTGGCGTCCGGATCCAGGTGGGCGGCGGCTTGACGACCGACGCCGCGATCGCCGAGCTGCTCGGGTGGGGTGCGACGCGGGTGGTGATCGGTACGGCGGCGGCGGTCGATCCCGCACTCGTGGCGCGACTGCTCGCGCGTTACGGCGCGGAGCGGCTCGCGGTGGGCATCGACGCGCGCGACGGCCGGGTGGCGGCGCGCGGCTCGGACGTCACGCTCGCGCTCACTCCGCTCGAGCTGGCGCGCCGGGTGCGCGGCGAGGGCGCCCGCACCGTGATCTACACCGATGCCGCGCGCGACGGCAGCCTGGCGGGACCCGATGTGGAGGGCGCGCGCGCCATCGCCGCGCTCGGGGGGGGCCTCGACGTGATCGTGTCGGGCGGGGTGGCGTCGCTCGACGACCTGCGGCGCGTTCGCGAGGCGGGGCTCGCCGGTGCCATCGTGGGACGCGCGCTGCACGACGGACGGTTCACCGTGCGTGAGGCTCTGGCGTGCGTCGCCGGGTGACGCTGGGCCTCGCCGCGCTGCGGGCCACCGGGGTCGGCGCTCTCGTGCTCCTCATCTGGAATCCGGCGGCCGTACGCCTCGGCGTGGGGGCCGCGCCACGCCTCGTCCTGCTGGACGCGTCGCTCTCCATGGCCGGGCGGGGCGGGCACTGGGCCGCGGCACTCGACTCGGCGCGCGCCCTGGCGCGCGGCGACGTCATCTGGCGCTTCGGCGCGCGGGTCACGGCCTTCGATTCGACCGCCCCGCGCGACGGCGCGAGCCGGCTCGCGCCCGCGCTCGCCGCCACCGCGGCGCGCGGCGGCCCCGTGGCGATCGTCACCGACGGCGTCATCTCCGATCCCGCCGACGTGCCCGCGGATTTGCTGCGGGTCGGGCGGGTCGTCGTCCTGCCCCGCACGCCCTTCTTCGACGCGTTCGTTTCGAGCATCGATGGGCCTGGGAGAGTCGGGGCGGGCGATACGATTCGGCTCAGGGTCAGTTACGGCACGGCCGGGAAACGGGAAACGGGAAACGGGAAACGAACGGCAACGTTGGTAGCGAGCGTCGGCGGTCGGCGGCTCGCGTCCCGAGTCGTAGACCTTCCCGATAGCGGAGTCGTATCCGCCGACCTCCCGTTTCCCGCTTCCCGTTTCCCGTTTCCCGGATGGGTGGTGGTTGAGGTCGGGTTGGAGGGGGTGGGGGACGAAGAGGCCCGCGACGACGCGCGCAGCTTCGTGCTCGAGGTGAGCGCACAGCCGTCGATCGTGGTGCTCGCGTCGCCACCCGACTGGGACACGCGCTTCCTCGCGCACGCACTCGAGGACGTCGCGCATGCGGCGGTCAAAGTGCTCGTCGCGGCCGATCCGGGCGGAACGCGCTGGCGTGATGCCGCCACCCTGGCGGCGGTGCCGGCCGGCGAGGTGGCGCGCGCGGTGCGGGGCGCGGAGCTCCTGGTCGAAGCCGGCGATCCCGCCACGTTCGCGCGCGCTGCATCCAGGGGAGCCGTATTGCTCTGGTCGCCCGGCCGGCGGCAGGAAGGCGACTGGTATCTCCAGCCGCCCGCGGCTTCACCCATCGCCGGCGCGCTCGCGGGCGTGGCGTGGGACTCCTTACCCCCGGTCACCGCGCTGGGCGAGCTCGCCCCCGACAGCGCGACCGCGATCGTACTCACCGCCCGGCTGGCGCGGCGCGGGCCGCCGCGCCCGGTGATCGCGTTGTCGCAGCGCGGCGGCAAGCGCCGCGCGGTGATCGCGGCGGGAGGACTGTACCGTTGGGCTTTCCGGGGAGGAGCGAGCGGCGAAGCGTATCGCGCCCTGGTGGCCGGGCTTACCGACTGGCTGTTGGCGGGGGGAGAGGGGAGCGAGGACAGGTTCCTGCCGGTGGCGACCGTGACACCGAACGGGCTGCCCGTCCAATGGCGCTGGACGGCGGCAGGCGAGCCGCGCGCCGTCGTGCTCTCGCTCACCTCGGCGCGCGGGCGGCAGCAGGACACGCTGCGGTTCGATGCCGGCGGCCGGGCGGAGCTGTGGCTGCCGCCCGGTGAGTACCGCTACGCGGCGGCGGAGGGACCGGAGCGCGCTCTGGTCGTGGTCGATACGTATTCGGACGAATGGCGGCCGGCCCCGGTCGTGGTCGCCGCGCACGCGGGGGCATCGGCAGGGGAGGGGCGCCTCGCCGGTGTCGCGCTGCGCGACCGTTGGTGGCTGTTCGTGCTGGCGATCGCCGCGTTCGC
>Ga0209474_10001356_pt1 | contig 24259 bp, 23 predicted proteins | sample GraSoiAngelo_145_FD_185902 | JGI IMG/M metagenome (GOLD analysis project Ga0209474, IMG submission 185902) | Grasslands soil microbial communities from the Angelo Coastal Reserve, California, USA - 14_1009_05_20cm (SPAdes) (version 2) | ecosystem: Environmental > Terrestrial > Soil > Grasslands...
TGGCCGAGGCGGGCGCGAGCCTCGCCGATGTGGTTCGCGTCAAATACTTCATGCCGAACATCGAGAATTGGCCGCGCATCGTGCCGGTGCTCGGCGAGGCTTTCGGCACGATTCGCCCGGCGGCCACGGCGCTCGTTTGCGGTCTCGTCGATCCGCGCATGAAAATCGAGATCGAGGTCACCGCCCGCCGTGCCTCAGACCCTCGATGAGGGGCATCGAATGAGGCGGCGCGATCTGGTCGTTCTCGCCGGGGCGGCGCTCGTCTCGCCGCGGCCGGGCCGCGCGCAGCAGACCGAACGCGTGCGCCGCATCGGCTATTTGACGCCGGCGACTGGCGCTCCGGATAATATTTTTGGCGTGCTCCAGACGCGTGCTCTGGTCGAGGGCTTGCGCGAATTGGGGTGGGCCGACGGCCGCAACATCGCGATCGAGCATCGGTTTGCCGGCGACGCCCGAGAGCGCATTCGGGCCAACGCCAAGGAGCTGGTCGCGCTGAACCCGGATGTGATCATGGGTGTCGGCGGGCCGGTTCTCGCGGCCTTGCTCGCGGAGACCCGCACGATTCCGATCGTCTTCTCGAACGTCAACGATCCGGTCGGCGGCGGCTTTGTCGCCAGCCTCGCTCGGCCCGGCGGCAATGCCACCGGCGTCGCGGTCAGCGAGGCGCCAATTGCCGGCAAATGGGTGGAGTTGTTGAAGGAGATCGCCCCCGGCGTCACCCGGGTCATGGTGCTGATGGAAGCCGACGCGCGGCCGCAGAAATTGCTGGCCGACACCGTCGCTGCGGCCGCTCCTCAGTGGGGTTGAACATCGTGATGGGGTCGGTTCGCGAGGTGGCCGATTACGACCGTGAGATCGAAACGTTCGCAGGCGAGCCGGGAGGCGGCCTCGTCGCCCTGTCGAACACGATCATCGCAAACAACATGGAGAGGGTTCACGCCCTCGCGGCCCGATACCGCCTGCCGGCGGTTTACAGCTACCCAATTTACGCGAAGACCGGCGGCCTGCTCTCGTATGGTGCCGATAATTTTGCGCTGTTTCACGAGGTCGCACGCTACATCGATCAGATCCTGCGCGGTGCAAAGCCCGGCGACTTGCCAGTGCAGCAGCCGACCCGCTTCCTGCTCGCCGTTAATCTGAAAACCGCGAAGGCACTCGGCCTCAGCGTCTCTCAATCCATCCTCGCCCGCGCCGACGAGGTCATCGAATAACGGTTGAATTCGTCGGCTCGATGAACATATAGGGAACATGACCTAAAGAGTGGCGTCTGCATCCGGATCTCGGGAAAGCTGTCGGCGCATGGTTGAGAGGGCAGTCTGTACAACTTGCACGCGAGATCTGGCTGCAAATCCGCTGCAAATGCAGCCAACGGTTTTCGCAGTGATTCAACCGATGGTTTCCTTGCGAGCTATTGGCGCGGCGCGCGACCTCAGCCGCGACGGCAAGCTGTTCTTATGAGACCTACCTCATGAGACTGACCGAGGAACAGCGGCTGCTGCGCGATACCGCGCGTGATGTCGCGCAGAATCTGCTCGCGCCGTATGCGGCGGAATGGGACCGCGAGGCGCGGTTCCCGAAGGAGGCGCTGGCTGAGCTCGGCAAGCTCGGCTTTATGGGAATGCTGGTGCCGCCGGAGTATGGCGGGGCCGGCGCCGACCATGTCGGCTATGCCCTCGCCTTGGAGGAGATCGCCGCCGGCGACGGCGCCACCTCGACCATTCTCAGCGTCAATTCGCTCTGCTGCTCCGCGGTGCAGCAGTACGGCTCGGAGGAGCAGAAGCAGCGTTTCCTGGTGCCGCTCGCCAAGGGCGACAAGCTCGCTGCCTTCTGTCTGACCGAGCCGCAGGCCGGGTCCGATGCCGCCGCGATCAAGACGCGGGCGCGACGTCGCGGTAACCGCTGGGTCGTCAACGGCACCAAGCAATTCATCACCTCCGGGCAGAACGCCGATGTCGCGATCGTTTTCGTGGTGACCGACCCGGCGGCCGGGCGTAAGGGCATCAGCGCCTTTATCGTGCCGACGGACACCTCCGGGTACAAAGTCGCGCGGCTGGAAAAGAAGCTCGGCCAGCGCGCCTCCGATACGGCACAGCTCGTCTTCGAGGACATGGAGCTGACCCCCGATCTGATGCTCGGCGGCGAGGGCGAGGGGTACCGCATCGCGCTGTCGAACCTCGAAAGCGGCCGCCTCGGCATCGCCGCGCAATCGGTCGGCATGGCGCGAGCCGCGTACGAGGCGGCGCTCGCCTATGCGCAGGAGCGCGAGACATTCGGAGAGAAGATCATCGCGCATCAGGCGGTGGCGTTCCGCCTCGTGGACATGGCGACGCAGATCGCCGCGGCGCGCGGCCTCGTGCTCGACGCGGCGGCGCGGCGCGATGCCGGCGAGCCCTGCCTCCAGGAGGCGGCGATGGCCAAATTGTTCGCCTCGGAAATGGCCGAGCGGGTCGCTTCCGACGCGATCCAGATCCATGGCGGCTACGGTTATCTCGCCGATTTTCCGGTCGAGCGGATCTACCGCGATGTCCGGGTCTGCCAGATCTATGAGGGCACCAGCGATATCCAGCGGCTGATCATCGCCCGCGAGATCGCCAAAGGCTGAGGCGATTGATTGGATAGGGATCGCCGGGCCCGGCTCTTCCGTTTCTTTGGTCAGAACGGAGGAGCCATGCCAGAGCTGCGCATAAGCACGGAAAAGGTCTGCGCCCTGATTGAGGCGGCGCGCGAGATTGCCGGCAAAGTGCCCTCGACCGCCGGCGACAAGACGACGACCGGCGACGACAGCGAGCTCGTCAGCATCGAGGACCCCGAGGGCATCGGCGAGGATGAGGACGCCCGCCGCCGCGAGATCGTCGAGTTTATCGCCGGCCTCAATGTCGAGGAGCAGACCGATCTCCTGGCGTTGATCCTCGTTGGCCGAGACGATTACGGCGTTGAAGAGTGGGATGATGCCGTTGCCGAGGCGGAGAGCCGCATCGCCGCCCGCGATCCCGATTACATGATCGGCGACGCGGCATTGCCGGAATATCTCGGCGACGGTCTCGAAGCCCTCGGCCGCACCTGCGACTAGTTCCGTCCCGCGCCCCGGCGGAAGCCGGGGCCCACCCTGCAACCGCTCCGGAAGCGGAGCGGTGGGTCCCGGCTTTCGCGGGACGCCGAATTTATGGCACGAGGGAACCTCTACGGCCGTGCCACCGGCCCACGCGTGTCGGGGACGCTCGCCGCCTTTTCCTGCCAATCCTTCGACCACGGCGTCACCGGCCGCGGCACCTCGACGCCATCGACCAGGATTGCGTCGACCTGCTCGTTGAAGAAGCACAGATAGCCCCTGATCTTCGGGCATTCCGGGATTGGATCGGGATAGCTCCACACGATATCGGGGAACGATTGGTCGCCGATCTTCGCCGACCAGTAGCGCGCCTTGCCCTTGTACGGGCAGGCGGTGACCTTGTCGCTCGGTACCAGCAGGTCCATCCGCACACCCTCCGGCGGGATGTAGTAGCGGGTCGGCAGGCGCGTCTCGAACAGGAAATGGCCGCGCCGCGTATCGGCGATCGTCTCGCCGCCGAGGATGACCTGCACATGCCGCGATGAGGCGATGACATCGACCCGCTTATAGGGGTCGCGCGGATGGACGAAGATTTCTTCGTCTTCCTCGTACCAATGATCGACCCGGTCCCAGTAGAACGCGACGTAATCCTTGATCGCATCGACCTCGTCATACGGCTCGGGATAACCCCAGACCGCGTTTTCCGAGCTCTTGTCGCCGACCCGGATTGTCCAGTACGACGCCGTTCCCTTGTACGGGCAGAAGGTGTGGTGCTCGGTCGGCCGCATTAAATCCAGCCGCACATCCGAACGTGGGAAATAATAGACCGGCAGATGCCGCGTCTCGAACAGCAGGCGGGCGTTGGTGCTGTCGGCGACCCACTCGCCGTTGAATTGCACCCGCACCCGGCGGAGCGACGGCTCGAGGGCGATCTTGTAATCGGGATTGGTCTTGAAGCCGGATTCGCGCCCGTCGATCACGATTGCCATGATGTCTCTCCTGTGCGGCCGTCACGCGCGCCGTCAGTCTAGTCTTCCTGGAGATTGAGAGAAATCGCCTCGCTTCGGCATAGTGCGGCTTGACGCTGCGGCCGCATCTACGGGACTGTTGTGGCGGTTAAACCAAAGCAGGGGGGCTACCATGCGAAAGGTCGTGATCGGCCTGCTATTCGCTGCCGCAATTGCCATGCTTGGCGCGGCCCCGGCCACTTCAGCCGAGAAGCAGGTCCTGAAGATGGCGTATTGGGCCGGCCCCAGCCATCAGATGGTGCAAACGCTCGATGCCTGGATCAAAACGATCGAAGCGGCGTCCGGCGGGAACCTGACGGTCGAGGTCGACAAGGCGGCGCTCGGCAAGATGGACGCGCAGTACGACCTGATCCGAAACGGCGTGCGAGATCTGGGCTGGGCGGTTCCCGGCTACACGGTCGGGCGCTTTGACATGCTGCAGGGGGCCGAGCTGCCGCTGGTCTGCGCCAACCCGGCGACGTGCAGCCCGGTCGTGTGGAAGTGGTACACAAAGCACGGGCTCGCCGAGAAGGAATTCACCGACACCAAGCTGCTGATCACCTGGATGGGCGGCCCCTACGGGATTCACACGGTGAAGCCGGTCAAGACGCTCGACGAGGTCAAGTCACTCAAGATCCGCGCCGCCGGCCCGAGCCTGCCGATGGCGAAGGCGCTTGGCATGAATGCTGTTCCCTTGCCGGCGACTGAAACCTACGAGGCGGTCCAGAAGGGCACCGTGGACGGTTCCATATTTCCGTGGGAAGCGATGCAGAGCTTCCGGCTCAATGAGCTGCTGAAAGGCCATTTGGAGGCTCCCGGCGGGCTCGGCGCACCATCCTTTGTCATCGTCGCCAGCCGCAAGGCATTCGACAATCTGACGCCGGAAAACAAGGCCGCGCTGACGAAAGCGAGCGGCGAAGCGGGCGCGGCGCTGATCGGCAAGGCCTGGCTGGCCGCCGATGAGCGCGGCCGCGAGGACGCCAAACAGAAGGGCCAGGCGACCGAGACCGTCACGCCCGCCGAGTTCGAGAAATGGAAGCCGCTGCTGAAACCGGTGACCGACGATTGGGTCAAGAAGGCCGATCAGAAAGGCCAAGACGGGCGCAAATTGCTCGACGATCTCGAGGCGATGATCAAAGCCGCATCGAGCTGACGCAGCGATGAACGGCTGTAGGGGAGGGCCGGCCTCCGGCCGGCATGCCGCCGGGACGGCGGTGGTCCAGGTTGAGGCGTAGCCGCAATGATCGAAGATCTGACCCGCGCTAACGGGCGAGTCACGCTGTGGCTCGCCCATATCGCCTCGGCGGCTCTGGCGGTCATTGCCGCGGTGACATTTTTTGATGTGGTTGGGCGGTATTTCTTCAACGCGCCCTTCGCCTTCACCGTTGAACTGACGCAGTTAGCGATGGCGATTGTCGTCTATTTCGGCGTCGGGCTCGTGACTCACGAGGACGCCCATATCAGCGCCGATGTCGTCACGCTGCGGCTGCCGCCGCGCGGCCGTGCCCTGTTCGCGCTGGTAATGAACCTGCTCGTTGCCGCCTTTCTCGTGTTGATGGTCTGGCGGCTGTGGGTGCAAGCCGATTTTCTGCACGGCAAGGGCGACACGACAATGGTGTGGACGGTGCCGTTATGGCCGTTCGCCTTCGCGGTCGCGTTCGGCAGCATCTTCCTGCTGACCGGGGTGCTGGTCCAATTGCGCCACGCCTGGGCGCGGTTCAGGGGTGTGGAAGCAGAGCCGCCGCCGCCCGAACAGCCGGTGCTGCGCATGACGGAATAGCCGGCAGCACAGGGAGCAAAACCCATGGACCCCACGCTGCTGTCGAGCCTGATCCTCATCTTGATGTTTGTGCTGCTGTTCTGCGGCATGCCGATCGGCTTCGCGATGGGTCTGTCGGCGTTTGTCGGCACCTTGCTGCTGATCGATGCGCAGGCGGCGCTGTCGCTGCTCGGCCAGACCGCCTACGACACGGCGGTGACCTACAATCTGTCGGTCGTGCCGATGTTCGTGCTGATGGGCTACATCGCAGGGAATGCACGCCTCAGCGAAGCCTTGTACCGCGCCTGCAACGCCTGGCTCGGGCATCGGCGGGGCGGGCTGGCGCTGGCGACGATCGGCGCCTGCGGCGGTTTCGCGGCGATTTGCGGGTCGAGCATCGCCACCGCGGCGACGATGGCGCAGATCGCATTGCCTGAGATGCGCCGCTACAATTACGACGATCGCCTGGCGACCGGTGCGGTCGCGGCGGGCGGCACGATCGGCATCCTGATCCCGCCCAGCATCATCATGGTGATTTACGGCCTGTTGACCGAAACAAGCATCTCGAAGCTGTTTCTCGCCGGTTTTCTGCCCGGCCTCCTGACGGTCGCCGGCTTCATGGTCACGATAGCGGTGATGACCCGCCTCGACCCGCGGCTTGGGCCGCCGGCGGCCCGCGCAACGCAGCGCGAGAGGCTCCTGGTGCTGCGCGACGTCTGGGGCCCGGCGGCCTTGTTTCTGCTCGTGATCGGCGGGCTCTATCTCGGCGTTTTCTCGCCGACCGAGGCGGCCGGCATCGGTGCGGTCGGCGCGTTGGCGCTGAGCGTCCTGAATCGCAGCTTCAGCCGTGCGATGCTTTCCGCGTCGCTGCTGGATACCGTGAAGACTACAGCGCAGATCTTCACGATCCTGATCGGCGCGATCCTGTTCAACAATTTCCTGATCCTCGCCTCGATGCCGACCATCGTCAGCGGCTGGATCACCGGTCTGCCCCTCGGCAAGACGGCCATCCTGCTCGTCATCATCGGCATGTACTTCATCCTCGGCTGCCTGCTCGATTCGCTGGCGATGATTCTGCTGACGATCCCGATCGTTTTTCCGATTGTCAGCGCGCTCGGCTACGACCCTATTTGGTTCGGGATCATCATTGTCATGGTCGTCGAGCTCGGGCTGATCACGCCGCCGATCGGCATGAACGTTTTCGTGATCAAGGGGATCGCACGCGACGTGCCGCTCTACACGATTTTCCGCGGCGTCACGCCGTTCATCGTCGCGCAGATCATCCTGATCGCGGTGCTGATCGCCTTTCCCGAAATCGCGTTGTGGCTGCCCTCGACGATGAGCCAGTAGCGGCGCCAGTCCGTTCCGCGAGGAATTGCCGTGCCGCGAGGGCGTTTTGCATTTGCACAGGCAAGAGGGCGACCGATGCGGGCAAGCGTACAGGGTTTGATCGCGGCGACGCTGCTGGCGGCGAGCGCCGGCGCGGCATTGGCCGAAGGGCCGTATGAAGACCGCTCCTACTGGGCAAAGGTAGAGCGTTGGCAGGATTGCGCCTGGAAACATCAATATGCTCCTTATGCGACGTTTTCTTATGGACCGGCCTACACCTGCAATTACGGCCCGCCGGCGGCGCAGGGCTACCCACGCGCGCCGGTGAGCCCCTGGCCCTACCGGTATTCCTACTATCCCTATAATCCGTACTACTACCGCTGAAGGCGGAGCGTCGGTCGGGGCTTCTTGTCCGGGCTTCGATAGCCTCGTTGTCTTTCTGAGCATCGCGCTCTGGCTGCCTTTGTGATGTCGCGGTAATAAGGGAAGTACGGGTCTGCGACCGGGGAGCGGGCGATGAGCTGTTGCGATGAAAGCACCGCGCGGGTACCGGCTGCCGAGGTGTCGCGCCGCTCGATGTTCAAGGGCGCGGCGCTGATCGCCAGCGTGTTGCCGGCAGTGCATCCGCCCCCCTCCGGAGCTCAGGGAAAACCGTTGAAGCAGGTCAAGATCGCCTATTGCAGCCAGCTCCTGTGCGGCGTGCCCTACGAGGTCGCGCGCTCCGCCGGCCTGTTCAAGCAGCACGGGCTCGATGTCGAGCTCGTCTATACCCGCGGCGGCAACCCGGCGATGCAGGCGCTGGTCGGCGGCGCGGTCGATTATGCCGCGACGGCGCTCGATGTCGCGATCCAGGCCTACGCCAATGTCGGCGCCGATATCCGCCGCTTCATGGTAACCGGGCGGCTGCCGCTGTTCGCCCTGGTTACGGCGCCGAAAACGGCGGAGCAAATCCGCTCGATCAAGGATCTCGAAGGCAAGACCGTCGCTGTCTCCGCCCTCGGCAATGCCGATCACTCGTTGACGCTATATCTGTTGAAACAGGCCGGCGCCGATGCCGCCAAGGTGCAGTTCGCCACAATGGGCGTCAATCTGTTGGAGGCGCTGCGCCAGGGGCAGATCGATGCCGGCGTCGTACAGGAGCCGGCCTTGACGCTGCTGTCGAAATCGGGCGCGCGGGTGCTGATGAATGCGATGGATCTTGCCGACGCGCGGAAATATCTCGGCGGCAGTTACGAGTTTATGGGCGTCGCGGTGCGCGGCAAGGAGTTCGCCGAGCGAAAACCGGAGATGGCCGAGATCGCAAAGGCGCTGACCGAAGCCCTCAAAACGCTGCGTACCATGAGCGGCGACCAGCTGGTCGAGGCGCTTCCGAAGGAGATGACCGCGGGCCTCGACACAAAACAGCTCGGCGATATCCTGGTGGAGCGCCGAGACTCGCTTTATCCCGAAACCGTCACGATCGATCTCGATGCCGCACAGCGCGTCGCACAGAGCCTGATCGCCGGCGGGCTGATCAAGCCGGACGCTAGCATCTCCGGGCTGCACGACACGACGATCGCGGGAAGTTGATTGCTGCGCGTCCGCGATCTGACGATCTCCTACGGCGGCGAGCCGGTCCTCGAACGAGCTGAACTCGCCGTCGAGGATGGCCGGTTCGTCAGCCTCGTTGGACCGTCTGGGTCGGGCAAATCGAGCCTGCTGCGCGCGGTAATTGGTCTGCAGCGGCCGCTCGCGGGAACCGTCGAGAGTGGCCTGGGGCACTCCGACATCGGCATCCTGTTCCAGGACGACGCGCTGCTGCCGTGGAAGACCGCCCGCGACAATGTCGCGCTCGGTCTCGTCTTTCAAGGATCGGAGCGGCGCCGGGCGCTCGCGCAGGCTAGCCTCTGGCTCGACCGGTTGGGGCTCGGCGGATTGGCTGACCGCTATCCGCGGCATCTCAGCGGCGGGCAACGCAAGCGGGTCGCGCTGGCGCAGGTGCTGGCGTTGACGCCGAAGCTGCTGTTGATGGACGAGCCGTTTGCCTCGCTCGACGCGATCGTGCGCGCGCGGATCATTCAGGAGGTGGCCGCGCTGGTCGAGCGCGAGGGGATCAGCGTCCTGCTCGTCACGCACGATCTCGAAGAGGCGATCAGCCTGTCCGATACGGTCTACCTGTTATCGCGCGGACCGCGGGCCCGCATCATCCACGAGTATTCAGTGACGATTCCGCGGCCGCGCGACCCGGTGCGCGCCCGCACGCATCCGGCCTTCGCGGCGCTCTACGACAAGCTGTGGAGCGATCTCTCGCGCGAAGTCGACGATGCCGGCAGTCCCAAGGCGGTTGCCTGATGCTGCGCCTCGTCAACCTTGCTGTATTGCGCCAGGCGGCCGCGTTGGCCGTGCTGCTGGCGTTGTGGGAGGCGGCAGGCCGCGCGCATCTGCTCAACCCGCTTTATATGCCCAGCCCGAGCCAGATCGCGACTGCGCTCGGCGAGCTGTTCGGCAGCGGCCGCATCTGGCCGCATCTCGAAGCCACCTTCGTGGCGGCATTGGGCGGGCTGGCGATCGGCATCGTTGTCGGCATCGTGCTCGGCGTCGCGGCGGCTCTGGTGCCGTTTTTGGCCGAGCTGTTCGAGCCGGTCATGACCGTGCTCAACGCGATCCCGCGGGTCGTGCTGGCGCCGCTCTTCGTGATCTGGATGGGAGTCGGGCTCGCCTCGAAGGTGGCATTGTCCTTCATTCTTGTCGCGGTACTGATATTTTTCACGGTGTTCGGCGGGATCAGGCAGGTCGATCGCCGGCTGATCGAGCGCGTCGTCACACTCGGCGGCAGCCGCTGGTCGCTGGTGCGGCATGTCTATCTGCCGTCGGTCGCCGCTTGGGTACTCGGCAGTTTGAAGGTCGCGGTCGGTTTTGCGTTCACCGGCGCCGTCGTCGGCGAGTTCGTGGCGGCGAGCCGCGGGCTCGGTTATCTGATGTCCTTCGCGCAAAGCACCTTTAATTGCGCGCTGATGTTTGCCGTGATCTTCCTGATCCTGGTTGTCGTACTGCTGATCTTCGCACTCGCCGGCCGGCTCGAGAAATACCTGCTGCGCTGGAGCTGAGCCGGGCCTCGCTCAATGCGCCAGCGGGTCCGGACGCAGCTGAAATTGCACAACGAGCGGGCTCGATAAGGTCTCGGGCGTCTTGCCCGGCGCGCCCGGCGCGGGAGCATCGATCCCCTCGATATGAAACGGCGTGCGGTTGCCGGAGCTCGCCCACAATTCGCGGCCCTTCCAGCCCGCCTTCGGGTCGTCGATGCGGCCTTCGAGCCCCTTGGCGAAGAAACCCATCGGGTAGGGCACGCGCAATTCGACGATCTGGCCGCCGACCAGCGCGTGCAATGAATCCGATTGGTTGCCGGTGGCGATCGGCACATCGGCGCCGAGACCGAGGATGTTGTGCTGATCGACCCAGACGTAATACGGGTTTTCTTCGGCCCCGGGATCGCCTTGGAAGCCGGGCCCCGGCAACGGGTAGAAGCTGAAGCCCTCGGGGCATTTATCGCCCTTCTCGGCGCCCGGCCCGTTCAGTGGCCCCTTGCATTTGCGGCGGTCGAAGCTGGCGAGATGACCGCTGTCGAGCGGTAGCCAAGCGACGCCGTGGCGGTCGACATCCATCCCGCGAATGCCGAAGCCGGGGAGCGGCACCTTGTAGATCTCGGCAAGCGCCGTGTCGGGTGGGTTTTTGCCTGGATCAAGCCGGATGATATAGCCGGGATGCGCCAGGTTCGAGCCCCAGATCGTCTTGTCCGCCGGCGAATAGGAGATCGCATACATGCTCAATCCGAGCCGCGTGTCCTTGCTCGGGTCGGCCGGCTTGTCGGGTTCGTTGTACCCTTCGTCGCGCTTGCCGTTGGCATTGGTGTCGACGATCAGCGCGGTCCAGCCCTGCGATTTCGCCGCGTCATGCGTTTGCCAGAACAGCTTCGTGTTCACCCAGCCGACGACAGCCGCATCGCCTTGCGTATTGTTGCTGAGCCACAGCGTGTTGTTCGCGTCCTCGGCGAAGTTCAGGTGATGCGTGCCGAAGCAGGTGTCGATCGTCGTGAACTGCTTGCTCTTGGGGTCGTAGACCGTGACCTGCCGCGAATTTTGAAAAAATCCCTCACGCTTGAAGGCAAGCGGATAGAGCTGCGCCGATCGCAGCGGCGAACCCTTCTTGCAATAATCCGGGATGTCGTTCGGCGGACGGCTTTGCGCCGTGTAGTAAACCCGCCCGTCCTGATCCATCGCGGAGGTATGCGCATTGACCTTGGTGTCCCACACCTGCTCCATGCCCCAATAGGGTGACGGGTTGACAACTTGGTTGGCGAGCGCCGAACTCGGCGTGTTGTCGCGCACCGGCGGTTCGATGGTCGTCTTCACGTTGCGCACCGGGTCAAGCACCGGCTGTGCGTTGCTGCTGAGTTCGGTGTCGCCGTAGATCGGGCCGTTGGCGTTGACGGTCGGCTTGCGCCGGTCGGTCGTCGTCAGATCGTGCAGATAGTGCTTGGGGTCATGCCAGTCGCGCACGGTGATCACGAGGTTGCGTTCGACACCGGTCGGCCGCGGCGGGCTGCTGCTCGGCAGTTCGCCCGCCTTGATGCGGTCGGTCCAATCCGCCAAGGCTGCCAGATGGCCGCCCTCCGGGGTCATCAGCCGGGTGATCGTCTCGACCATGTTGTGACCGGCCGACCCGACCGAGAGGCGCTGCATCCAGGCCTCCTGCGAGGATTCGAAATTGCCGAGCGCCGCGGAGATCGTGCGGGTCGCGTGATCGCCAAGCTGATGGCAATTGCCGCAGCCATTCGTCTTGATCGTGTTGAGCCACTGCTCCTGCGTTTTGAAGCCTTCCGGAATGCCGTTGCCCGCGTCGCCGGTGCCGGGAAAGCGGCTCTTGTCCGGGATCTTGATCATCGCCGCCCAGTAGATCGCCGGGTAGTACTGCGCCGCGTCGGCGAGGCTCGGCGCGACGACTGCGGTCAGGTCGAGGATCTTGCCCAGCTCGGCCGCGACTTTCGGCGAGTCGACCAGGCCGTAGCCGCGCACCCACACCTGGTAGTTCGCTTTCGGCAAATCGGGGATCACATAGCGGCCGCGCTCGTCGGTGACCGCCATTTTCGCGAAGCGGGTGCCGAGGTCGCGGGTCTCGGCAATGACCCAGACCCCGGCCTCCGGCCCGAACCGGCTCGTCACGGTGCCGCCGATATCATCGCCGTCGATCGCGATGGCCTGATTTGCGGCTTGCGGCGCAGGACGTTGCTGAGCACTCACCGGTGCGGTGAACAGCAATGCGATCGCCAATACAGCAAGCCGGCTCGTAAGCGTGGTCATGGCCCCGATCCTCCCCGCACCGGCCGTGTCTCCGACCGTGTTCGCCGCCGATGCACACGCGGCAGTCGCGCAGGGTCAAAGCTTGCGACCCGCGCGCCGTCGCTGTCAACGCGCAACCGAACGGGGCAGCTGCTACTGTAACAGCGCGGTCAGGTTGGACGCCTTGGCATCGATGTCGTTGAGCGGCGCCAAGCCGAAGCGGTCCTCGATCGTCTTCAGGACTGAGCTCAATTCATATTGCGTGTGATCGACATACCCGCGCTTGACCGTCGGTCCGATCGCGATCAGCGGCACCCGGGTGCCCGGTCCCCAGCGGTCGCGCTTGGGCGGCGCGACGTGATCCCATAAGCCGCCGTTCTCGTCATAGGTCACGATGATCAGCATGTCATTGTAGGCGGAGGTCTTCTGCAGCCGGGCGACGATATCGCCGATATGCGCGTCGCCGCTCTCCAGATCGGTGTAGCCGGGGTGCAGGTTAAGCTTGGCGATCGGCTTGTAGAATACGATGTGCGGCAGCCGGTCGGCGGCGATGTCGTCATAAAGATCGACCGCATCCTTCAGATGGGCGCGCTGCGCCGGCGTGCCCGGCGCGAGATCGGCGAAGAACGCCAGCGGCTGGTGGTGGTATTCGAATTTCTCGTTGGTGCGTCCGGCCATCGCGTCGTCGTAGCCGCCGGAATACCATGCCCAGCTGATCCCCCTCGCGTCGAGACGGTCGCCGATATGCGGCATCGTCTGCGGCGGCACCAGCAGGTCCGGTTTGGCGTCGGCGGGGGCGTGCAGGAACACCGAGCGGGCGGTGTTGATCACATCGCCGTCGGGCGACACCTGGCCGTCCGTCAGCATTGCGCCATTGGCGTCGAGCCTCGCGACAATTCCTGCGGCGTCTTTCGGAGCTTCCGGCCAGCGGAATGCGCACAGGCAGACGAAAAAGCTGTGGTTCAGCATCGAGCCGCCAAACGCGGTGTGAAACACATTGTCGGCGAGCGTGTATTCGCTGGCGAGGCGCCACTGCACCGTGCCGGCAAAATCGTAATACCCCATGACCAGACCGCCAGCGTTCGACACGGCGGCGAATTTGTTCATTTTGCCGCCGTTGATCTGCTCCTGCTCCTGATAGAAGCGATGCACCGGATCGCCGGTCGCGATGTTGCGCGGCACGTATCGGTCGATCGGAAATGGCGCATTCGGCAGTTGCGCCGGAAAGCGGTCATCGATCTTGGGCGGCGAGCTGTAGGTGAGCATCGGCGGCGGTAGGTACTGATAGGGCTTGCCGTCGCGGTCGATCTGCACCGCGGCATCGCCGGCCGCGGCCAGTCCATTGGCGCCGGGGAACAGCCCGAACATGTTGTCGAAGCTGCGGTTCTCCTCAAAGATCACGACGATGTGGCCTATGCGGGACAGCGCCGCGGCGGGTGCCGGCGTTTGCGCGGCTGCCGAATGAAGTCCAAGCCCACTCGCGCCGACCAGCGCCGCCGCCAGCACGCCGTGTCGAAATTGCATTGCCGATCCCCCATCCATCAGCCGCACAGGTTTACCGGCGGTTGATTACAGCCTTGTGACGCCTGCGGCAAACCGACCGGGCAAACAGACGGGGTTGCGCCGGCATGCCGTAGTAGGCTGAAATCGTCGGATCATCGGATTAAGGGGACGGAAATGCCGATCAGCGGAGATTTGCCTGCCAGCATCGCTTTTGTCGGGTGCGAGATTACCGCCGGTGCCAGCGCCGCGGCGGGGGGCGGCGGGCAGCCGCACGCGCATGGCCGTCGCGAGGTCGTCGTCAGCGGCAAACGGGTCAAGACCGTCGACGTGCACGCCCATTGCATCGTTCCGGATGCGGCGAAGGTGATCAATCACCCGCTCGAGGCGCCAGGCCTCCTGTGGTCGAATGTCGGCGATCGCCTGGCGCAGATGGACAAGACCGGCGTCGATGTCGAGGCCCTCAGCATCAACCCGTTTTGGTACCGCGCCGAGCGCGATGCCGCCGCCGAGCTGATCCGCATTCAGAACGAAAAGCTGACGGAATTCTGCGCCGGGCAGCCGGATCGCTTTGTCGGATTTGCCACCGCGGCATTGCAATTCCCCGATCTGGCCGCCGAGCAGGTCGAGCATGCGGTCAAGAAGCTCGGCTTCCGCGGCGTCGGCGTCGCCGGGAGCGTCGCCGGCCAGGATTTGGCCAATCCGAAATTCCACCCGTTCTGGGCCAAATGCGAGGAGCTCGGGGTGCTCGTCTTCATGCACCCGCTCGGCACCCGCGAATTGGAGCCGAGCGGCCGGCTCGCCGGCAATGGCCTCCTGACCAACACGATCGGCAATCCGCTCGAAACCACGATCGCGCTGTCGCATCTGATCTTCGAGGGGACGCTCGACCGCTTCCCGGGGCTGAAGATCTGTGCCGCGCATGGCGGCGGCTTCCTGCCGTCCTACGCGAGCCGCTCGGACGCGGTGATCACGACTTTCCCGGACCGGGTCGGCCCGCTGCCGAAGAAAAAGCCGACCGAATATATCCGTGGCGGTCAGCTCTATTTCGACTCGATCATGTTCACCGGCGAGGGGATGCGCCACCTGATCGCCGAGGCCGGCATCGATCACGTGGTCCTCGGCACCGATTACCCATTCCCGTGGAACACCGCGCCGGTCGATCACATCATGGCGATCCCCGGCCTGAGCGACGCCGATCGCATCAAGATTCTCGGCGCCACCGCGGCAAAACTGCTCGGCATCGAATCGTAGTCTAGGCTGCCGCGAGCTGGTCGGCGCGGCGCCGCGCCAGCTCGACCAGCAGCACCGAAAAGTGTTGCGGCCCCGCATCGGCGTTGCTGATCGGATAGGACAGGCCGCGGCGCAGCAGCGCGCCGACATGATGTGCTAACCGGCTCGGCAGGCACAGCCAAAACGATGGAAGACAGAGCTGTAGCAGACGCGGGGCGCGGCCGCGATCCGCGCCGAGCGCAACCGCCTCGATCCGGATTCTGAAGCGTTCCGGTGCGAAGGCGCCGATGAGCAGCGACAGCACCCAGGAAAAATCCCGGGTGCGCGCGAGCGCGAAAGAGGGCTGCACCAGCGCGAGAATGACGTGGTCGAAACGTGCCAATGCGCTCTCCGCGTCCTCGGCCAAGCGCTCCCATTCCGCGAGCAGGTTGATTGGCACAACGATGAGCAACGTACCGCCCTTCGCAGCTCCCTCTAAGATCTCATCCGAAAGGCGGAATCCACCAGACGCCGCAGCGCCCGCCTGAGGCTTGGCGAGCCGAAACACATTTTGGATCGGAAGCGGCGGGACGTGCTCTTCATAATCGGCGAGGCAGGCGACGACCAATCGGTCTGCCCCGCGACCGAGCCGCGAGACAAGCCGCGCGGCGAACTTCGGAAGCGACTGGCGCAACGCAAGCTTCTGGATCGCACGCGGTTCGTACCGATGGAGAACCTCGCCGATCGTGCGCCGCCCGTATCGACGATGCGACGCGAACCGCTCGGCGAGGTGCCGAGCCCAACCGCGCAGGCGCGAGCTGCGCAACATCGCCTCTTCCAGCGCATATCGCAGCAAACGCCGCGCCGTGCCACCCATCCATTGCGACGGTGCATTCAGCTCTTCCGGTGTCGGCCGCATCGCATTGCGCGGATCGTCCAACAGAGCAACCGGCTTCATTGCACCGCCCCGAGCCATCTGGCTGCGATAGTCGCGGACGTTACCGAGCCAGTGGAAGTGGCGGATATGCGAGGGAGGCGGCGGCATCTGCGTGAAAATGTTGCGCATGAAGGTCGTGAACCGCGCGGTACGTTGGGCGATGTCAGAGGGCAGATCGCGCTCATGAAAATAGAGAGTGCGGCTCGCCGATCGTCGGTGCTCGGCGGTGGCCCATCCGCCCGTCGTTGCGCCAATCTCGCCTTCGAGGCGGGTCAGCCGCTCTTCCTTCGTCCTCGCTGGCGGCGCGATCCGCAGCAGGTAGGCCTGCGAGTCGCGCTCCTGCAGTTCCAGCATCAGCATGTCGTCGGAATCATTCAACACCGTAAACCGCCCGTCAGGGCAGATCTCCGCAATGAATCCGTAATCGATCGGGCACAGGACCTTCGTCACCTGTCGATCCACCCGGAAACATAGCGGCATCAGCAGGAAGTAATGAGCGGCGAGACAGTCAGGCGACACGCGCCAATAGATGTTGTGGTAATAGGTGCTGTCGATGAATTCGGCTTCGTTGACGGTGCGGGCCCGGACCGTGTTGTGCAGGTGCGCGTTGACGATAGTCATCATCTGGCGCGAGGTCATCGCTATGATGCCGGGTTCGCTATCGACGCGATCGAGCAGCAGCGGGCGTACTTCGGCATCGACGACGCGGATGCTCGGCGCAGTGACGATCGCGTACCCCTCTTCGAGGCGCTTGAAGAGGCTCTTCAGCGAACCGGCCGACAGGATCATGTCGGCCGTCATAATGATGACGAAACTGCCCAGCCCCGCCTCGCCGAGTTCGGCGATCGCCGTGCCATAGGCCAGCGCGAGCGGCACGCCGTAGGAAACCTGGTCGCGCGGCGGAAACAACTCGTCGATTGGAATGAAGACGACGCGCAGGCCCCGCGTCATGCGGGCGAACCGGCGGTCATCGCGCAGTCGCGCCGCGTCACCGGATTTTGTAGCGAGAGCGAGCTCGAAATCGCTGTGCTCGTTGAGGTACGGAATGTTTCCCGCGGCGCGCAGCGAGGCAAAGGACAGGGTAAGCCAGCGTTCGATGTAATCTTCGCCCCAGATCGGGATGATCATGCGAATGCGGGGCTTACCGGACATTCGAGGTGATCCTTGCGCGAACAAACGCTAGCGCGCTGCGGCGGACAGAACCAGATCTTCCCGGTAGTGTTGGCTGAGCCTGGCGCAGATGCGGTCCGGCGGGGCAGTGGACAATCCTGAGGCAGCGGCAAATTTGCGGTTGGAAAGCGAGCAGTTCTTCGGCCGCTGCTCAACAACAGCAATATCAGACAGCGAGCAAATGTCGATTTTCGCCGCCGCGCGTAAATCAGGCCCGACGAACGACAGCAACGTATTTAATAGCTCGATCCGCGGCAGCGGCTGCGGGCCGCTTATATTGTAAAGACCGCACAACTCGTTATTCACGAAAAATGTGAGCGCCGCGACGACGTCATCGATATCGACAGGCGACAGGATCTGATCATAGGCGCAGCGAATCAGTTCTCGGCGCGAGATCGCATCGATCCATTCGCTCAGAATATTGCGTGGGTTGGGGAAGCTCGCGACCACCTTCGTCAGCCGGGCAATCACCCACGGCGCCGACAGGGAACGCAGATGTGTTTCAACCGCAGCTGCCTGGTGGCCGAAGGTCAGGATCGGACAAACCGGATCGGTTTCCGTGCAGGGACCCCGGATCCCGTCGAAGACGCTGTCGCTGGAAACAAAGATCGGCACCACTCCGGCATCCAGCAGGTCATCGATCGCATTGATCGCGCCGTCGACGTTTACCCGCGCCGATTCTTCCGGCGCCAGCGCGCAGCGATCGATGCCGGTTATCCCCTGTAGCAGGATGCCGTGCGTGATCCGATGTCGCCCGGTAAGGAACCGATCGGCGAGCCGCATTGTAGCGCTGTCGAACGGAACACCGCCGGGAAAGGGAGCGCTATGGTAGGTGGCGATCGTACGCTCGGGGCCCAGATGCGCCACCAAGCGCCGGCCGATGAACCCCGAGCCGCCGATCACCAGGATTTTTTGCGTTCGCGCATCTGACACGGTCATCTGGAGTGGAGCCTCAGCCGTCTCAGGATGCGGTTGCGCAATTCTCTGGCGAGTTCGGTTGCTGGATAATCCGAGATCGTAGTGCGATTGCTCGGAGCAGCGTGGATCACCTGCGCGAAACGCCGACCGCTATAGTACTCTCCGTCGACGACGAGCTGATAGCGAGAGGTGGCGACGTCCGGCAGCATCGCTTCGTAAACCCCTTGGATCGGGACGCAGAATTCGGTGTCGTGCACCTTCTGTTGCAGAATCAGCAGCAGATGGTTGGTCTTGCCATTGATGGTTAGAAAGTCGAGAAGTCGTGGCTCCCACGGCACGAAGCTCGACAGGGTCCAATCAAGCGCCACCCAAATCCCCAGTGTCTTATAGGAATTGTAGCGCGCCAATGCCTCGAAAAAATTGGGCTGATAGTTGAAGAAACCATGATCGAGGTGCACCGTGAATGGCAGCCCGTGCAGCATCAGCCCGCCGGGTTTGGTCACATCGTGAATGACCTTGAAAGCGTTGTATTGGTTGAGCAAGTGCTCCGTCGTCCCGTGGTTGGTCGTCAGTCCATAACGGTTGCGGAATTCCGGCGGTGCCGGATCGAAATTTAGGTCGAGCTGCAACGCGCCGAAATTCCCGTCGAGATCGATGCAGTTGTAGGTGAAGCCGAGATGCTCATGCAGGTGCCGAGACGAGGCATAACCAGTGCCGTCGGAATTGAGGTAAGGCCGCAATTCGCGTTCCGGCGGAACCGGCTTGCCAAAGGCTTCGAACAATCCGATCAGGAGCCGCGGGTCAGGGCACCAGACGCCTTGCGAGCCCAGCTCGATGACCTCGGTAACGTCATCGAAAGCGCCCAATAGCTTTATCTGGCGATAAAGCGCGAGGACGTTCGGCCCCAGACCCATATTAACCCGAACCTTTAGGAATTCCAGCGGTGCTCATCGGCCGCGTGTCGCCTCCGGCCCGCTGCGCCCGACGTTAGTCGAGCTTGCCGAAATGGCGTTCGACCTTGAGGATCGCCTCGACGGTGTCGTTGGCCTCCGCCTCGCCGTAATTTTCGTTCAGGTATAGGCAGAAGGAGCGGTCGCGGATACTGCGGGCGTTCTCGGTCTTGAAATTATCGGCGAGGTAAGGCTGCACCCAGGGCCACTCGTCGACAACGAAGCGGTAATGCGGGTTGAGATCGATACCTTCGGCGCGCACCGCTTCGGCGAACTCGATCTTGCTGCAGGTGATGCGGTCGGTATCGACGACGACCGGATAGAAGAATGGCGAGTCCGCAGGGCTGTAGGGGTAAGGCCGGCAGATCCGCGCATGCTCCGCGAGCCCGGCGACGACGTCCGACACATAGGAGAGACGGCGCATGATCGTCTGATCAAGCCGGCCCAGCGAGGCCACCCCGATCGCGCAGGAAATCTCGTCTGTATGGTGGTTGAGCGCCGGGAACAAGTAGGTAGACGGGTCGCGGTCGCTGAAATCCTCCCGCCAGCGCGGTTTGCCGCGATCGGCATGGGCCAGGACTCGGCGGTACAATTCGAGGTCGCGGCAGTAAACGAGCCCACCTGATGGGCTCGTCATGTGCGCTTTGCGATACATCGTCGAAAATGCCGCGATATCGCCGAACGTGCCGACCGGCCGCCCGATGATCTTGGAGCCGTGCGACTGGCTGCAATCTTCGAGGACCTTGACGCCGCGCGCGTGGGCCGCGTCGACGATCTTATCGGCGTCGGCCGCCTGTCCGGCCGAATGGACGAGGCAGATTGCCGAGACATTGGGGCCGAGACGCTCGACCACCTGCTCGACGCCGATGTTGTAGCTGTCGGGCTTGCTGTCGCAGAGGCGCGGCTTCAGCCCGTTCAGGATGATAGCGCTGAGCGAGCCGGGATCGGTGATCGGCGAGATGATGACTTCGCTGCCCTTGGGCAGATCGAGCGCCGCCAGGGCGACGTATAACGAGGCGGTTCCGGTCGCGACCGCATCGGCGTAGCCGCCGCCCATCATTGCGACGAAGGCGTCGGTATAGAGTTTCTCGAACGGTCCCTGATATCCGGGATCGATCTCCTGCTCGCGGTAATAGGCGACGACCTCGTTGATCATCCGCACTTCTTCATCGCCGAGCGCCAGCCGCGGCGGCATCCGCTCTCGCCGCACCGGCTCGCCGCCGTGGATCGCGAGTTTTTCATTGCGCAACGATTCGTTCATCGGCTCACCCCAAACCAACGCGTTCCGAGATCGCGGCAAGGCTCAAGCCGTGCGCCGCCAGCATGTCGCCGTGCCGGCCGTTGCAGTGTATGAACTCGTCCTTCAGCGTGAACGTGTCGAGCCGACAGCGCGCCCGAATGTCCCAGGCGATCTGCTTGGTTTGCGGTGCCAGGCCGCCTTGCGGCACATGCTCTTCGATGACGATGGCGTGCTCATGTTCGCGCAGGGCGGCGGCGATACCCTCGCGGTCGAGCGGCTTTAACGTGTGGCATGAAAAGACAGAAACCGACTTGCCCTGCTCGGCGAAGCGGTCGGCCAGATCGCAGGCCGTCTTGGCGATCACCCCGTAGGACAGGATGGCCACATCCGACCCGCGCCGCAGGCGGCGCAGCTTGCCGAATTGCCAGGGCTCCGCATCCTTGGTCAGGATGGGTTCGCCGGCCTTACCGAGACGAAGATAGACGGGGCCGTTCTTCTGCCGCGCGCACCATCGCGTCGCCTCGACCACCTCGGCGGGGTCGCACGGCGCGATGATCTGCATGTTCGGGATCGCGCCGGCGATGGCGATGTCTTCCATCGTGTGATGCGTGCCGCCGTGGTCGGAATAGATGACCCCAGCGCCCATCCCGACCACCGTCACCGGCAGGTTCTGGTAGCAGAGGTCGTCGCGGACCATCTCGAACGGCCGGTACAGCGAAAAGGTCGCGATCGTGTAGGCGAAGGGCTGGCACCCTTTCAGGGCGAGGCCGGCGCAGATGCCAATCATGCTCTGTTCGGCGACGCCAACGTTGATGAAGCGGTCGGGGTATTCTGTCCGGAAGTTCGCCATATTGCCGACCGGCGATATGTCGGCCACGACGATGAAAATGCGATCGTCTTCGGTCGCCTCGCGATAAAGCGTCTCGGCGAAGGTGTTCCTCATCGGGCCGACTCCAGCTCGTCGATCGCGCGGTGGTATTCGTCTTTGCTCGGCGATCGATAGTGCCAGATCGGAATATTTTCCATGTAGCTGACGCCTTTCCCCTTCGTCGTCTTGGCGACGAGCATGAGCGGTCTGCCGCCTTGGCGGCTTGCGACGGCATCGAAGATCGCGGCGGAATCGTGGCCATCGAGCTCCGCTACTTCCCAGCCGAAGGCGGCGAATTTCTCAGCGAGAGGATAGAAGCTCGGATGAGTGTCGGAGGTGCGCCCGAGGCTTTGGAAGTTGTTATTGTCGATCGCAGCGACGATGTTGCCGAGCCGTAGGGAAGATGCCATCAGCACCGCTTCCCAGGTCGAGCCCTCCTGGACCTCGCCGTCGCTCAATACGGTGTAGATCGTGCCCCCTGTCTTGCGCGCGCGCTCGGCGAGCGCCATGCCGCAAACCATTGACAACCCATGGCCGAGCGAGCCCGTCGCCGCCTCGATGCCGGGATTGCCGTAATCGGGATGGACGCCGAGCCGGCCCTCCGGCGTGCAGTAGGCATCGAGATCGGCGCGGCTCAGGATACCGCGCTCTTCGAGGACCACATATTGGATCATGCAGCCGTGGCCCTTCGACATCAGGAAGGTGTCCGGCGAGGTTCCGTCCGGGTTGCGCCGCATCAAGCCGTTAAAAAAGCAATCGACGATCTCGGTGCAGGAATAGGCCGAGCCGATATGCAAGGCAGCGACCTGCTGAGAAATGTCGAGGATGCGGCGGCGATAGCGCAGGCATCGCTCTCGCGCCAGTTTCGTGTCGAAGCTGTTGCTGCCGCCGCTCATTCCTGATTGCCCTCTCATTCGATAATCGTCCAGTAATAATCGCCGGTATACCCCGCCTCGGCAAACAGCTGGCGCCAGCCAGCAGGATCGTAATGCGTCTTCGCGGTCAGCACCCAGCTGAGAAAGATCTCTCTTTCCTCCGGAGTCCGGTACGAATCGACCTGGATATAGGCGCGGCCCGGCGAGACGCGCTCGATCTCGCGCACCGCGGCGATGCATTCCTCGCGATCGAGGTTGTGCACGACGTTGATTGCGATTGTCGCGGCGAAGCTGTTGTCGGGAAAGGGCAGTTTGACGCAATTGCCCAGGTGAAGGCGGCCGATGACCTCGGGCTCGCAATGCATCATCGCATATTCGGAGATATCGAGACCGAAGGCGTCCAGCTCCGGACAGACCTGCCGCAAGTCCTTGACCAGGAACCCTTTGGCGCAACCGACATCGAGCACCCGATCGCCCGGCTTCAGGCCGAAATGCTCGATGATGTCCTCGGCGATCGGGATCCAGCGCCCATCATAGCGGTAGCCGCCATAACCGGTATCGCGCGATCCGTCGAAATATTCTCGGCCGTATTCGCGGGAGATGCGGATGTTTTCCGCGCTCTGCGCGCTGGTTCGCTTCTCGACATTGCGCTTGGCACGCGGATACCGGCGCAGAAGGTTGATTTCGGCCATAAAGGTGTCTTTGCAAACCTAGACTAGCGGACGTCAGAATCCCCGACCCGGATTACCGCGGCGATGTTGCTGACCCCCCGTGCGCCTCGGCCTCCAAACCCACCGCCAAGGCAGGACCAACATGCGGATCTACGCCGATCGTGTCAATGCCGGGGCTCCGTGCCTCTCGTGCGAGCTGAACTGCGCGTCTACTCGGCTGCGACGGCCGGAGCCGGTACCGCAGTCGCTCCACTTCCAACCAACTCCCGGTAGGCGTCAACCGCTGTCTTGACCGAGCCCATCGCCGCGATCTGGCCGTGATTGAGCAGGATGCCGCGGTTGCACCACCGCTCGAGCAGTCCCATCGAATGCGAAGCAAGAACGAGAATGCTCGAGGCACGCACGAAACCTTCGATCCGCCGTTGCGCCTTTTCGAGGAAATGCGCGTCGCCGGCCGTGAGCCATTCGTCCATGATCAAGATATCGGGCGGAATACACGTTGCGATGGCAAAGGCGAGGCGAATCATCATGCCCGCCGAATAGGTGCGCACCGGCATATCGAGGTAGTGGCCGAGCTCTGTAAACTCGGCGATCTCTGGGGCCATTTGGCGCATCTCGCGCGGGCGAATGCCCATGAACATTCCGCGCAAAATAATGTTTTCGCGGCCGGTGGCATCGCCTTGCAGCCCGACTGCGGTATCCAGCAGCGAAGAGACGCTGCCCGAACTCGCAAAGCTGCCCTGGGTGGGCTCAAACACACCAGCCAGCAATTTCAACAGCGTGGTTTTACCGGCGCCGTTCGGACCGATCAGAGCGAGCCGATCGCCGTCGGCGATATCGAAGCTGATGTCGCTGAGAGCGCGAACAGTAATCCGATCGAGCCCGTCCTTTGCGAGATTGCCGCGGGTCGAAGTCGCGAGCAGCGCCTTTTTGAGCGAACGGCTGCTCCCCTGATAGATCGGAAACTCGACCGAGATATTGCGCAGGCGAAGAAAGGACACGCCGGCTACACCCAGAAAGCCAGGCGGTGACGAAACCGGGCGAAAAAGACAAAGGTGCCGATGCACCCGACCACAGTCATGACGATCAAGATGGTCCAGGAATACGGCGCATTAGCCATGCCGAGGGGGGGAGAGCGCATCACATCAAGCATCGCGAACAGCGGATTGAGCTGGGCCCACCATGCGTTCTCGCCGAGAGACTCGACGGGCCACATGACCGGCGTCATGAAAAACAGCACCTGGATGACGCTGGAGACAATCGGCGGCACATCCCGGAAACGCGCGCTCACCATCCCAAGCAGAATGGCGATCCAAAGGCCGTTGAGCAGGATCAGGGCCAAGCCGGGGATGAGCTCAAGCAGCCGCCATGGCTCAATCGGATGGGGAAAAATATACAGGACGATCGGCACGATCACGAAGTTATGCCCGAGCGTCAGCAGATTCCGGTACACCAGCCG
>Ga0209474_10001357_pt1 | contig 24259 bp, 20 predicted proteins | sample GraSoiAngelo_145_FD_185902 | JGI IMG/M metagenome (GOLD analysis project Ga0209474, IMG submission 185902) | Grasslands soil microbial communities from the Angelo Coastal Reserve, California, USA - 14_1009_05_20cm (SPAdes) (version 2) | ecosystem: Environmental > Terrestrial > Soil > Grasslands...
CGGCTCGAGCCGCCACGAGAAATCGGTGGGCTGCAGCAGCCAGTCCTGCAGATACGCGCCGTGCACGAAGTGGACGGCGCCGATGTCGCCGGCGGCGATCATCTCGCGCGCCTGCTGCACGAGAGGGTTGCCGCGGTAGTTGAACGTCACGGCGTGCACGACGCGCGCCTCGTTTGCGGCGTCGAGCAGCAGCCGCGCGTCGGCGGGCGTCACCGCGAGCGGCTTGTCCGAGATCACGTGCTTGCGCGCGGCGAGCGCCGCGCGGACGACCGGCACGTGCAGGTAGTTCGGCGTCGTGTTGTGGACGACGTGGACGTCGGGATCGGCGACGAGCGCCTGGTAGCTCCCGTAGGCCTTCGGCACGCCGAGCGCTTCCGCCTTCTTCCGCGCCGACGCGTCGCTCGACGCCGCGATCGCGACGACGTCCACGTAGCCGAGCCGCCGCACCGCGTCGATGTGGTGCGCGCCGACGAACCCGGGGCCGACCAGGCCCATGCCGATGCGGCGCGTCACGACCGGCCTCCCGTCACGCCAGCGCCGCCTTCGCGAACGCCATGCACTTCTTCACTTCCTCGACCGGCGAGCCGGCGCCGCGATACTCGTACTCGACGTAGGCGCGAATCGGCCACTTCTCCTTCTTCAGGAGCTGCAGCGCCTCGCGAATCGGCGTGTCGCCCTGCCCCCACGGCACGTTGTCGCCCTGGTTCTTCTTGCGGTCCTTGAGGTGCAGGTTCGTGATGTCGGCGTGGTGCTGCCGGATGTAGTCGAGCGCGTCGAAGTTGGCCGCGGTGAAGTGGCCGATGTCGAGGTTCACCTTGAACAGCTTCGACAGCTTCATCGCGGCGGCGAAGCTGTCGGGCGTCGAGAACTCGTTCGGGTCGTCGATGTTCGAATGCCCGTGCATCGCGACGGCCATCCGGTGCTTCTCGGCGAGCGGCGCGATCCGCTTCGCGACGTCGAGCGTCGTCGACGCCGTGATGATCTCGGCGCCGAGCGCCCGGGCCATCTCGAAGCCGCGATCGATCTCGGCTTCGGTGAAGCTCGGGTTCGGGCTGTAGTTGTACGCGTAGATCGTGATGCCCGCGGCGTCGAACTTCTTCTTCACGTCGCGGAAGTGATCGAGCGGCGTCTCGAGGCGCCACTTGCGGAGATCCTCCCGCGCCTTCACCGCCTGCGGCGACGGCGGATCGCCGCGCCGGCCGCGTGCGCCGGCGTTGAACTGCGGCTCCACCTGCGGCGCGAACAGCTCCACTTCGCCGATGCCGCAGTCCACGCACGCCTTGATCACCGGATCGATCGCGTCGCCGCCCGGCGTCCGCGGCAGCTCGCGGAAGCTGTAGGTCTGCGCGCCGAGCCGCACGCCGTTGACGATGGGATTGATCGCCGCGCCGGCGATGCGCGGCAGCGCGAGCCCGGCGAACGCCATCTTTCCGAATTCGCGTCGTGTGTACATATCGGCCTCACCAATTGTAGGGCGGCCCTTTCAGGGCCGCCAAGGCGAGGCTGAAAGCCTCGCCCTACATCGGCGTTGAACAACGATCATTGATACAGCGCGAAGGCGTACAACATGTCGCCGACCGCGGCGACGACGTACTGCCGGCCGTCCACCATGTAGGTCTGCGGCGCGTTCGTCACCTGGCCGATCGCCGCGTGCCACAGGAGCCCGCCCTTCGCCGGATCGAAGGCGACGAGATTGCCCGACGGATCGCCGCCGAAGAGCAGCCGGCCCGCCGTCGTCAGGACGCCGGTCGCCGAGCGCGCGCTGGCGGCCGTGCGGTACTTGTGCTTCCAGACGATGTTGCCGGTCTTGTAGTCGATGGCCGTCATGGAAGTCGTCGACGCGCCGAGGCCGATCTCCTCCTTGCCCCCGAGTCCCATCGCGCCGCGCGGATCGGTCTCGGTGAGGTAGTACATCGCGTAGCTCTCCACCGTCGGCACGTAGAACAGACCCGTGTCCGGGCTGAACGCCGGCGGCGGCCAGTTCGTCGCGCCGCCGTTGGACGACGAGACGAGCGCGCCGGCGATGTGGTAGTCCTTCTCCGGGTTCCGCACCGGCTGCCCGAGCTTGTTGAACTCCGGCTTCGCCCAGTTCACCGTCTCCGAGAACCTGCTCGACACGAGATGCTCGCCGGTTGTGCGATCGAGCGTGAAATAGTAGCCGTTGCGGCTCGCCGTCAGCACGAGCTTTCGCCGGTTGCCCTTGAAGTCGGCGTCGACGAGGATGGGCGTCTGCGCCGAGTCCCAGTCGTGCGTGTCGTGCGGCGACGTCTGGTAGTACCACGCCATCTTGCCCGTGTCGACGTTGATCGCGACGATCGCGCACGTGAAGAGATTGTCGCCTTCGCCGCGCGGCGCCGACGTGTAGGCCGGCGTCGGGTTGCCGGTGCCGACGATGTACAGATGCGTCTCCGGATCGTAGGAGCCCGGCAGCCACATCTGCCCGCCGCCGTGGCGCGCCGCGTCGAGGCTCTTCCACGTCTCGACCCCGGGATCGCCGGGATTCATCGGCACCGAATAGAACTTCCACTGCAGCGCGCCCGTCTCGGGATCGAGCGACTGCAGGAATCCCGGCGCGTCGAGATCGTTGCCGGTGCCGACCAGCACGTGATTCCCGATCACCATCGGCGCCGTCGTCGAGAAATACTGCTGCGCGAAGCTCGCGATCTCCTTGTGCCACCGCTCGCGGCCCGTGCGCGCGTCGAGCGACACGAGGTAGTCGTCGGGCGTCTCCATGTAGAGATAGGTGTTCCAGAGGGCGAGCCCGCGGTTGCCGATGTGCGTGCCGCCCTTCGTCTTCCAGAAGTAGTGCCAGATCTCGTGGCCGTCCTGCGCGTCGATCGCCCACGCGTGATCGGGCGCCGAGACGTACAGCACGCCGTTCACGGCGAGAATCGACCCCTTCACGCTCAGCGCGTCGGCGACGACGACGTCGCCCGTGCCCTCGCCGCCGATCGTGAGCGTCGACGCCGCGGCGCCGCCTCGCCCTGCGCCTGCGCCTCCGCGGCCGCCCCGCCCGCCGCCGGCGCCCGGCGCGCCCGGCAGCCGGCTCACCCACGCGAGCGTCAGGTTCTTCACGTTCGACTGGTTGATCTGCGTCAGCGCGCTGTAGCGCTTGCCGGAGTAGTCGCCGGAGTACGAGGTCCAGTCCTCGGCGAGCGGCTTGAGGAGCTTCGAAGGATCCAGGCCGTCACTCGCGCCCGACGCGACACAAACAAACGTCGCAGCGATGACGAACGCGCTCCACGCCCGACGTAGGGCGACCCTTTCAGGGTCGCCGAGGCGAGGCTGAATGCCTCGCCCTGCAAAAGTCTTTGCGTCTTTGCTCATTTGAGTGTCGCCAGGTATGACGTCACGTTGTGAATATCCGCGTCGGTGTAAGTCTTCAGCAGATCCTTGTGCGGCTGCAGCGGATCGTGAACGTCCACTTTCGGCGTGTCGCCGCTCGTGCGAAACGATCGATGCGTGCCGTCCTTCTCGGTGAGCGAGACGACGAAGTCGTCGATCCGATCGAGGACGCCTTCGACCTTCTCGCCCGACTGGAGCGTCACGGTGACGGTCGTCGGCGGCAGGTCGAGCCGCGGCGGCGCCGCGCCGCGGCCGCCGCTGCCGGGCAGGAGCCAGGTCTGCTGCAGCAGCTTCTCGTCGGTGAACTTCGCCGCGTAGCCGCGCAGATCGCCTGTTGGCGAGTGGCACGACGCGCACGTGCGGCGGAAGAACGCCTCGCCCGCCGTCGCGTCGCCGACGAGGATGCTGGGCGGCTTCATGCGCGACACGTCGTAGCCGGCTGCGGTGAAGCTGTGCAGGAACGCGATGACATCCTGCGTCTGCGCGTCGGTGAAGCTGAACTTCGGCATCCCGCGATCGGCCCGGCCGTTCTGGACGACCGGCGCAATCAGCTCGCCGTTCTGATCGTCGAGCACCGTCGCCGAGCGCAGCAGGCTCGGGCCGCTGTCGCCGCCGCGGATGTCGGCGCCGTGGCAGAACGTGCAGTTCACGCTGTAGAGCGCGCGCCCGCGCTCGATCGCCGCCGGATCGCCGGGCGGGCGCGTCGGGAAATCCCGCCTCTGCGCGGACGGCGTGGATGTCGAGAACGCAAAGACGGCAAAGCTCGCGAAGAACGCAAAGCGCACGACCCCCGCACAGCGCCCGTGGCCGCCTTCGCGCCTTTGCGCGTCCTTTGCGCCTCCGCGCGCTTTGCCGCCTTTGCGTTCTCCAATCGCGGTCACAGGATCACCTCGCGGGTAGAGCATACGCGACATAGAGGCCGCCGGACACCGCCGGTGTGCCCGGCCGCGAACGGCCGCCGCCGGCGGGGACGACGACGAACTGGCGGCCGCCGGCTTCGTACGTGCACGGCGTCGCGTTGCCCGAGAGCGGCAGCGCGTCCTCCCACAGCAGCGCGCCGGTCGCCTTGTCGAACGCGCGGAACTTCCGGTCGAAGTTCGTCGCCGCGATGAACACGAGCCCGCCGGCTGTGACGATGGGCCCGCCGTAGTTTTCGGTGCCCGTGTCCTTCAGGCCCTGCGCCGCCAGCTCCGGGTACTCGCCGAGCGGGATCTTCCAGACGTATTCGCCCGAGCTCAAGTCGATCGCGTTCAGCGTGCCCCACGGCGGCGCGATCGCCGGATACCCGTCGGGATCGAGGAACTTGCGGTACCCCGTGAAGCGGTACTTCAGATCTGCAGGCGACGGCGCCGGCCGCGGCGCCGGTTCGCTCTCGCCCGTGCGCAGATAGTCGAGCAAGGCGCCGAGCGCGTCCGGCGCGAGCGTGGGGAAGCCGGGCATTCGTCCGGCGCCGCTGCGCACGATCGCGCTCAGCTCCTCCGCCGATCGCCGCTGCCCGATGCCCGCGAGCGGCGGGATCTGCGGCGGCGCGCCGGCGAGGTCGTCGCGATGGCACGTCGCGCACTCGCGCAGGTAAATCTGCCGCCCCGTCGTGCCGCGCTCGTTCGGCGCGAGCCCGCCCGTCCACGCCATCTCGTTCGCGTTCACGTAGAGGACGCCCGTCGCCGGGTCGTACGCCGATCCTCCCCACTCGGCGCCGCCGTCGAAGCCCGGAAAGACGATCGTCTGCGCGCCGACGGCCAGCGGCGAGAAGGGGCCGCCGTTGCGAAACGTCCTGAACGCGTCGAGCGCCGCAGCATGCGCCTCCGGCGTGCGCGTCGTCAACATCGATTCGGTGAGCCGCTGCCGCGCGAACGGCGCGGGCCTCAGCGGCAGCGGCTGCGTCGCCGCCGCGCGCTCGCCGTCCACCGCGCTTTCCGGATAGCGCTGCTCGTCGATCGGAAACAGCGGACGGCCCGTTTCGCGATCGAACAGAAAAATCCACCCGTGCTTCGTCGTCTGCGCGACGGCGTCCACGCGGCGTCCGTCGCGCGTCACGGTGACGAGCGTCGGCGGCGACGGGAAGTCGCGGTCCCAGATGTCGTGGTGCACCGCCTGGAAGTGCCAGAGGCGCGCGCCGGTCTCGGCGCTCAGCGCGAGGAGCGTGTTCGCGAAGAGATTGTCGCCGATGCGGTTCGCGCCGTAGAAGTCGGCCGCGGCCGATCCCGTCGGCGCGTACACGATGCCGCGCGCGGTGTCGACGGCCATGCCGGCCCAGTTGTTGACGCCGCCCGTGTAGCTCCACGCGTCCTTCGGCCACGTGTCGTGGCCGGCCTCGCCGGGGCGCGGAATCGTATGGAACGTCCAGCGCAGCGCGCCGGTCCGCACGTCGTACGCGCGGACGTCGCCCGGGGACGCCGGCAGGCTCTCGGCGACGCGGCCGCCGACGATGATCGTGTCCTTGTAGATCGCGCCGGGCGTGGTGAGGATGATCGACTGCGTCGCAGGATCGCGGCCGAGGCCTTCGCGCAGATCGATCCGCCCGGCGTCTCCGAAGGTGGGGATCGGCGTGCCCGTGCCCGCGTCGAGCGCATAGAGAAACGATCCCTGCGCGGTGAAAATTCGTGGACCCGCCTGACCTGCCTGGCCCGCCTGACCTGCCTGGCCTGCCTGACCCAGTACGTCACGCCGCGGTTCGGGCCGCGGCCCTCGATTCCCGAGTCGAACTTCCAGCGCAGGGCGCCCGTCGCGCCGTCGAGCGCAATCACGCGGTGCTTCGGCGTCGTCGTGTAGAGGACGCCGTCGACGACGATCGGATTGGTCTGGAGGCCGCCGGTCTCTTCCGTGTCGAACGTCCACGTGCGCTCGAGCCGCGCGACGTTCGAGCGATCGATCTGCGCGAGCGGCGAGTAGCGCATCTGCTCCGGCCCGCCGCCGTACGCGGGCCACTCGCGAGGGGCTGAGGAGGCAGAGAGAGCAAAGCTCGTAGAGAGGGCACAGACCGCGAGCGCCGCGATCGCGCGCGGCCGCAGGTAGCGCAGGCCTTCAGGCCTGCCCCACGGCCGCGCGGCAGCCCTGACGGGCTGCGGTTCCGCTATCCTCTTCGCCACGTCAGAAGAGCAGCTTCGCCGCGAACTGCGCCTGGCGAGGGATCGAGTTGCCGATGCTCGTGATCGATCCGAAGCCGGGCGCGCCGAGCGACGCGTTGGGGTTCGCGAAGCTTGGCGTGTCGGTGACGTTGTACACCTCGACGCGCAGCTGCAGCTTCGCCGCGCCGCTCAGGCCGACGTCCTTGAAGAGCGACAGATCGAGGCGGCGCTGCGGCGGGCCGTGCAGGGGATTGCGCGGCGCGCTGCCGATCGTGTTGATCGGCTGCGCCGCAAACGCCGCGGTGTTGAACCATTGATCGACCGTCGGGTTGTCGAGCGCCGGGCTGCCGACCAGATTCGGGCGATCGGCGCCGCCGCTCGTGTTCGCGCGCTGCGTCGAATTGGTGACGTTGAACGGCAGCCCGCTCTGCAGGTACATCACGCTGTTCACCTGCCAGCCGCCGATCAGTCCCTTCATCACGCCGGTCGCCGACTGCCCGAACGGCAGCTCGTAATTCGCCGAGAACACGAACCGGTGCCGGACGTCGAAGTCGGCGTCGAAGCGCTCGATCACGTTCACGTCGTTCGGCGTCGGCTGCGTCCACTGCGTGTGGGCGAGCACGTAGTTCGATCCAATCGTCAGGCCGTTGCGGTGGCGGCGCTGGAACGTCACCTGCAGCGCGTTGTAGGTGGACTCGAAGTCGCTCTCGAAGAGCCCGATCGTCGTCACGTTCGGCAGCTGCGCGAAGTAGGTGCGCCGCTGCTGGATCGGCCCCGGCCCGGCCGGCGCGAGATCGAGGTTCGGGATCGCGAACGCGACGTGCGCGCCGCGCGATCCGACGTAGCCGCCGCCGATCACGTTCCCCCCGAACTCCTTCTCGACGATCGCGTTGAACTGCTGCGTGCGCGTGTTCCTGAAGTCGCGCTGCACGCCGATGATCGTGCCCGCGGGGTTGGCGGCGTCGGTCGGCGTCGGCAGCGGCAGGCCGTCGGCGAGCCGCAGCGTCGGCAGCGCGCCCGACGCGCCGTTGCTCGTCACCGGCCCGTAGGTGCCGACAAACGGCGGGTTCTTCATCAGCGACTGCGACATGTAGTTGCCCGGGAAGAACGCCAGGCCCCAGCCGCCGCGGACGACGAGCGCGTGCGGGAGCGTCGCCGAGAAGCCGAGGCGCGGCGCGAGGTTCGAGTAGTCGGTCGCAACGCCGGCGGTCTCGGAGACGCCGTTCTGCCCGGCGACGATGATCTTCAGCGTCGTCAGATCGATGTTCGACAGGTGATTGGTCTCTTCGACGAGCGGCGTGAAGACGTCGTAGCGCAGGCCGGCGTTCACCGTGAGCCACGACGTCGCGCGCCAGTCGTCCTGCACGAACGCGTTCGGCTCCAGCGTGCGGTAGTGCGGATCAAAGAGCGTGTGCGTGCGCGCGACGGTGGACGGATAGCCGAGCAGGAAGGACGCGATGCTGTTGCCGCCCGAGCCGGCGCCGTTGTCGGTGAGCGCCGTGGTGAACGCAATCGTGCCGACGGCGGAGCTGCTCTGGAACTGGCGGAAGCGCCGCGAGACCAGGCCCGCGCCGGCCTTCACGTTGTGCGCGCCGCGCGTCTTGGTGAGCGAGCCGCTGATCTGCAGCGTCTTGTTCACCGTGATGAGCGGCAGGAACGTCGCATCGCCGAGGCTCGTATAGCCCGCCGGGTTCATCGGCGTGAGCGCAGAGGTGACCGAGTCGATGTTCGCGTTCGCGAGGCCGAACGCCGTCGAGAGGTTCTTGCCGTAGTTCAGCGGCAGCGATTCGATGTCGCCGTACATGTAGCCGACGCGGATCTCCGACACGAGCGACGGCCCGTAGATGTGCAGGTAGTTCGCCTGGAAGCCGTCGGCCTTCGTCGTGTTCGGCCCCGGGAACTGTCCGTTGTTGCCGCCCGGCTGGACGCCGTTCACCTCGGGCAGCGCGCCCGGCGTGAACGTGTCGACGTTGTTGTACGAGTAGCGCGCGAAGAGCGTGTTCGCGTCGTTGAACCGGTGGTCGATCCGGAAGTCGGCGGTGCCGCTCGTCTGCGTGCGATCATTGGTGCCGGTGAAGTTGTTCGCGAGCCCCGCCGAATTCGGCAGCGGGTAGAGCCCCATGTACTTCAGCGCGATCGGATCGAGGCGGCCGGCCGGGATGACGTTCCCCAGAAACGGCGCGCGCACGGCGGTGGTCGGATCGTAGATGGGGACCGAGAGCTCCGAGAAATCGCCCGCGCGCATCTTCGCCGTCGGCACCGTCGAGACGAAGGTGACGCCCTGCGTCAGCTGGAACCGCTCGTAGTCCCCGAAGAAGAACGTGTGGCTCTTCCGGATCGGCCCGCCGACGCTGCCGCCGTACTGGTTCTGATCGAGCTTCGGCTTCGGGCCCGTCGTCGCGAAGTAGTTCCGCGCGTCGAACGTGTCGTTGCGGTTGAACTCGAACGCCGAGCCGTGGAAGTCGTTCGATCCCGACTTGGTGATGATGTTCACGACGCCGCCGGCGGTGCGGCCGACCTCGGCGGTGTACATGTTGGTCTGCACCTTCACCTCGGCGATCGCGTCGATCGAGGGCTTCACGACCATCGTGCCGATGAAGCGCTCGTTGTTGTCGATGCCGTCGAGGAGCTGGTTGTTCTGGTTGTCGAGCGCGCCGTTGATCGAGATGGCGGAGGTCTGGCGGCGATCGTCGGGCCGCGTGCCGCTCGCCAGCGAGTTCGGCACGCCTTCGTTCGCGCCGGGCACGAGCTGCACCAGCCGCACGAAGTTGCGTCCGTTCACCGGCAGATCCTGCACCGCTTTCTCGGTGACGAGCGAGCTGAGCGTCGCCGAATCGGTCTGCACGAGCGGCGATTCCGCCGTGACGAGGACGTTCTCGGCGACGGCGCCGACCTGCATCTTGACGTCGAGCCGCGCGCGGTCCCCCGCGGCGAGATCGAGCGCGGCCGCCTGCGTCGAGAAGCCCTGGAGCTCGATCTTGACGCTGTAGCGGCCGATGGGCAGCAGCGTGAAGGCGTAGTCGCCCGATTCGTTGGTCGGGACGACGCGCGTCTCGTGCGTGCCGGCGTGCTCGACGGTGACGGTCACGCCCGGCAGGACGGCGCCGGTCGTATCGGTGACGCGGCCGACGATGTCGGCGGTGGTCAGTTGTGCGAAAGCCGGGTGGGCGGCCAGGCAGAGGACGGCGACGGCGGTGGCGAGTGATCGGGCAGCGCGCATGATTCGTTCCCTCCGTGCATGCGGCGACGCGTGGCAGGAAACCGATTTCATCGGTGATGTAATCGGTTGCAGACGCTAGCAGAGTCGCCCCGCGCCGGGCAACCGTTTTTCGCTGCTATGATACCGCCGCCGTGGCCAACATCTACGAGGTCGCGCGCCGCGCCGGCGTCTCGACCGCGACCGTATCGCGCGTGCTCAGCCAGCCGAGCGTCGTCTCGCCCGACACGCGCCGCAAGGTGCTCCAGGCGGTCGAGTCGCTCGACTACGCGCCGAATTCCGCGGCGAAGAACCTCCGCACGCTCCGCACCGCCAAGCTGCTCGTCACGGTGCCCGACATCTCGAATCCGTTTTTCTCGCTCATCCTCCAGGGCATCGAGGACGCCGCGCAGCGCGAGGGCTACGCGGTCCTGCTCGGCGACACGCAGCACGACGAGGAGCGCGAGGAGCGCTACGCGCTGATGCTCAAGCGCAAGGAGGCCGACGGCCTCATCGTCCTCGGCCACCGGCTGCCGGGCGAAGCCGCGGCGCTCGTGCGCGCGATGGCGCCGCGGTGCGCGCCGGTCGTCAACGGATGCGAGTTCAGCCCCAAGCTCGGCATTCCCAGCGTGCACATCGACAACGCGAAGGCGGCGGCCGAGGCGATGGATCACCTGTATCGCCTCGGGCATCGCCGCATCGGCATCGTCACCGGGCCGCTGGTGAGCCCGCTCAGCCGCGATCGGCTGCGCGGCGCGACCGCGCGCGCCAAGCAGCAGGCCGCCGAGCGCGATTTCATCGTGATGCACGGCGACTTCTCGATCGAGTCGGGCGCCGCCGCCGCCGAGCGGCTGCTCGGCCGCCGCGAACGGCCGACGGCGATCTTCTGCTTCAACGACGAAATGGCGATGGGCGCGATCGAGACGGCGCGCCGCCGCGGCCTGCGCGTGCCGCTCGACGTGTCGGTCGTCGGCTTCGACGACATCCGCTTCGCGCGCTGCGTCGATCCGCCGCTGACGACGATCGCGCAGCCGATGCGCGCCATCGGGGAAGGCACGGTGCGGCTGCTGCTGCACATCCTGAACAGCGAGGACGGCGCGGCGCCGGAGTCGGTGACACTGCCGCATACGCTGACCGTCAGGTCGAGCACGGCACCGCCACGGGCGAGCCGGGCGAGGTGAAATCGCAATCCGGAAGGCAGGAAGGCAGAAGGGCAGGAGGGCAGGAATTCAAGGAAGGAGGCCGGAAGGCTGAAAAGACGAAGGCGGAAGGCTGGAAGGATGGAAGGCAAGGGCTGGAAGGCAGGCTTTCCTTTCGCCTTCATCCCACCTTTCACCCTTCACCTTTCATCCTTCTTCCTTCGGGCCTTCGTCCTTGCCGCCTTCCTGCCTACCTGCCCTGAATTCCTGCCTTCCTGCGCTTCTGCCTTCCTGCCTTGCCGACGACGGTCGTAAGATCCCTTCTCAGGAGACAGCATGCAAATCATCCGGACGCCGAAAGTCTATGACGTCTGCATCGTCGGATCGGGAGCCGGCGGCGGCATGGCGGCCAAAGTGCTGTGCGAAGCGGGCGCCGACGTCGTGATGCTCGAGGCCGGGCCGATGTGGGACGCGGCGAAGGACTCGAAGATGTCGGCGTGGTCGTACGATTCGCCGCGCCGCGGCGCCGCGACGCCCACCAAGCCGTTCGGCGAGTTCGACGGCTGCCTCGGCGGCTGGGACATCGAAGGCGAGCCGTACACCCAGGCCGCAGGGTCGACGTTCGACTGGTTCCGCGGCCGCATGCTCGGCGGCCGCACGAACCACTGGGGCCGCATCTCGCTGCGCATGGGCCCGGACGACTTCCGCCGCCGGAGCCTCGACGGGCTCGGCGACGACTGGCCGATCGGCTACGACGACATCAAGCCGTACTACGACCAGCTCGATCGCCTCGTCGGCATCTTCGGATCGATGGAAGGGATTGCGAACGAGCCGGACGGCGTCTTCCTGCCGCCGCCGAAGCCGCGGTGCTACGAGCTGCTGATCAAGCAGACGGCCGACAGGATGCGCATCACGTGCATCGCGAATCGCCTCTCGATTCTCACGCGGCCGCTGAACGGGCGCCCCGCGTGCCACTACTGCGGGCAGTGCGGCCGCGGCTGCGCGACGCACTCGAACTTCTCGTCGCCGTCGGTGCTGCTGCCGCCGGCGCTCGCGACCGGCAAGCTGCGGATCGTCAGCGGCGCGATGGCGCGCGAGGTGCTCACCGACGACCGCGGCCTCGCGTCGGGCGTGTCGTACGTCAACAAGGCGGATCGCCGCGACTACGCGGTGCGCGCGCGCACCGTCGTGCTCGCGGCGAGCGCGTGCGAGACGGCGCGCTTGCTGCTCAACTCGACGTCGGGACGCTTTCCCGACGGCCTCGCGAATTCGAGCGGCGCCGTCGGCAAGTACCTGACGGACTCGACGGGCCTCGCCGTCGGCGGCCACATCCCGCGGATGGAGCAGATGGTCGCGCACAACGAGGACGGCGTCGGCGGCGCGCACCTCTACATGCCGTGGTGGCTCGACGCGAAGGCGGTGGACTTCCCGCGCGGCTATCACATCGAGCTCGGCGGCGGACGCCGCATGCCGGCGTTCGGCGTCATGGGCGGCATCCAGCGCTTCAACGGCGTCGGCGGCTACGGCAAGACGCTGAAGGACGACTACCGCCGCTTCTACGGCGCGACGGTGAACTTCGCCGGCCGCGGGGAGATGATCCCGAACGCCGACACCTGGTGCGAGATCGATCCGAACGTCGTCGACGCCTACGGCATCCCCGTGCTGCGCTTCCACGCGAAGTTCAGCGAGCACGAGGTGCGGCAGGCGAAGCACATGCAGGACACCTTCCGCGAGATCATCCACACGATGGGCGGCACGCCGCTCACGCCGATGCCGACGCGCGAGGCGAACTACGGGCTGGAGAACGTCGGACGCATCATCCACGAAGTGGGCACGACGCGAATGGGGAACGACCCGCAGACGTCGGTGCTGAACGCGAACTGCCAGGCGCACGACGTCCGCAACCTGTTCGTCGCCGACGGCGGACCGTTCGTGTCGAACGCGCACAAGAACTGCACGTGGACGATCCTCGCGCTGGCCATGCGGACGGCCGACTACATCGCGCGCTCGCGCAATCAAGGAACGATATGAAGAATCGTATTGCGGATTGCGGCTTGCGGATTGCGGGATCGCGGATTGCGGGATCGCGGATTTCGCGGCGCCGCGCGCTTGCGCTGTTGACGGCGGTGCCGGCCGCCGCGATGACGTGGACGCCCGCCGAGGCCGAGCAGGCGCACGAGCACGCGGCGGCGGCGCGCGCGGCCGCGCCGGCGCCGGCGGGCGGCTACAAGCGGAAGTTCTTCACCGCGCACGAGTACGCCACCGTCGGCGTGCTCGTCGATCTCGTCATCCCGCGCGACGAGCGCTCCGGCAGCGCGACCGACGCCGGCGTACCCGAGTTCATGGACTTCATGATGATCGATCAGCCCCGCCGCCAGGTCGCGATGCGCGGCGGCCTCGCGCTCATCGACCGGCTGTCCGAGGCGCGCGCCGGCAAGCGCTTCATCGCCTGCACCGACACCGAGCGCCGCGCACTCCTCGACGAGATCGCCTACACGTCGAACCCCGATCCGTCGCTGTCGCACGTGATCGCGTTCTTCAGCAGCTTCCGCGATCTCACGGCGACCGGCTTCTTCACCAGCAAGATAGGCGTCGCCGATCTGAAGTACCAGGGCAACGTATTCCTCGACGAGTGGACCGGCTGTCCCGACGCCGCGCTGAAGAAGCTCGGCGTCACGTACGGATAACCACAGAGACACGGAGACACTGAGATCGCACGCCGACAGCTGAGGCGCGCGACCGCGGCCGGCGTTGCCGGCCGCTCGACGCGACGAGAAGAGCGCGTCAAATACAAACCATCATCGTCCAGGGTTTGTATTTGCCGCGCTCTTGTCGTCGCGTGGCCCGCGAAGCGGGCCGTCGCGCGCCACCGTGTGTCTTCTCCGTGAGCTCTGCGTCTCTGTGGTTAACCTTCGTCGCTGTCAGGCCGTCCGCTTCGAATACTGGCGGACGGCCAGCGTCAGCGTGACGACGGCGAAGACGACGAGCGTCGCGAGCGGCTGGGCGATGTCGCGGACGCCGGCGCCCTTCACGAGCACCGCGCGCGAGATCGTCACGAAGTGCCGCACCGGGTTCACCAGCGAGACCGTCTGCACCCACGGCGCCATGCTGTCGATCGGCGTGAAGAGGCCGCTCATCAGGAGGTAGACGTTCATCACGAAGAACGTGACGAACATCGCCTGCTGCTGCGTCTCGACGATCGTCGAGATCCACAGCCCGATCGCGAGCGCGACGACGAGGTAGATCGCCGCGGCGCCGAAGAGCAGCAGCAGGCTGCCGCGCACCGGCACGCCGAACACGACGACGCCGACGAGCAGCCCGATCGCGAGATCGATCAGGCCGAGCGTCCAGAACGGAAGCAGCTTGGCGGCGATGAACTGCCCGCGCGTGATCGGCGTGACGTTCAGCTGCTCGAGCGTGCCCAGCTCCTTCTCGCGCGCGATGTTCTGCGCCGTCAGCAGCGTCCCGATGAGCGTCACGAGCGCCACCAGGATCCCAGGCACCATGTAGTGCGTGTAGTTGAGCGACGGGTTGTACCAGCTGCGCATGCGAAGATCGATGCGCGGCGCGCCGCCGCGAACAGCTGTCAGCTCCGCCGCGTACGCCGACACGATGCTGGCCGCGTACGACTGGACGATCCCCGCGGCCGATCCCTTCTCGGCGTTGACCGACAGCTGCAGCGGCGCCGCGCCGGTCCCGACGAGCATCGCTTCGAAATCGTGGGGAATCGTCAGCGCCATCGTCACGTCGCCGGCGAGCAGCGCCTCGTCGGCCAGGTTCGCCGACGCCGATCGGCCGGCGATCCGGAAGTGCCCCGACGACGCGAACCGCTCGATCAGCCGCCTCGACGCCGTCGACAGATCGAGATCGACGACATAGGTGGGCGTGTCGCGGATCTGAAACGTCGCAGCGTTCGAGAGGACGAGCAGCTGCAGGATCGGCACGATGAGCACCTGCGCGAGCGTTGCGCGGTCGCGCACGACGTGCAGCACCTCGGCGCGCGCGAGAAACAGGATGCGGCGCACCGCTTCAGGCCTCCAGCCGCTCGTGGAACGCGCGCGTGCTCGCGACGAGCAGCGCCACGGCCATCACGAGCAGAATCAGCGTCGCCGGCCAGAGATACGCGAGGCCGGTGCCCTTCAGCATCACGCTGCGCGCGACGAGCACGAACCAGCGCGCCGGCACCACCGCCGACACGGCGCGCAGCGGCGCCGGCATGCTCTCGATCGGGAAGATGAAGCCGGAGAGCAGCATCGTCGGCAGCATCGTGCCGACGAGCGCGCCGAGCATCGCGACGCGCTGCGACGAGGTCCGCGCCGAGATCAGGATCCCGAGCGACAGCGACACCAGGATGAAGAGCACGCCTTCGGCGAGGAGCAGCGTCGCGCTGCCGCGCAGCGGCACGCCGAAGACGAGCCGCGCTTCCACGATCACGCCGACGACGCTCGCGAAGCCGACGACGACGTACGGCGCGACTTTGCCGGCGATGATCTGCCACGGCCGGAGCGGCGACACGAGGAGCGCCTCGAGCGTGCCGGTCTCCTTCTCGCGGGTGAGGGAGATCGCCGTCATCAGCGACGACACGATCGTCAGCACGAAGGCCATCAGGCCGGGGACGAACAGGTTCGAGCTGCGGCGCGTCGGGTTGAAGCGCATGCGCACGGCCGGTGTGATGCGCACCGCGCGTGCATGCGCCGCCTGTTCCTGTTCGAACGCCTGGACGACGGCCGACGCGTACGCCTGCACGATGCTGCCCGTGTTCGGCTCCGTCGCGTCGGCGACGATCAGCAGGCTCGCGGGCACGCCGCGGCCCGCGTGCTCCGCGAAGTCCGGCTCGAAGACGATCGCGCCCTGCGCTTCGCCCCGGCGAAACAGCGGCTCGATCGCGTCCATCGTCGGGCTCACCTTCACGATCTCGAAGACGCCGGCCGCGTCGAGCCGCGCGCGCAGCGCCAGCGTCATCGTGTCGGGAGAGGGATCGACCACGGCAATCCGCACGCGATCGACGTCCGTGCGAATCGCGTAGCCGAAGAGGATCACCTGCAGCACCGGCAGCGCGACGATTACCACGAGCGTGCGGCGATCGCGCAGGATGTGGTAGACCTCCTTGCGGATCAGGCCGGCGAGCGCCGTCACGGCGTGGGCCTCGCGAGGCGGACGAAGAGATCGTCGATCGACGGCGTCTGAAACCGCTGCTTCAGTTCGGCGGGCGCGCCGAGCGCCGCGATCCGTCCCGCGACCATGATCGAAATCCGGTCGCAGTACTCGGCCTCGTCCATGTAATGCGTCGTCACGAGCACCGTCGTGCCGGCCGCGGCCGCCTCGTAGATCAGCTCCCAGAACTGCCGGCGCGTGATCGGATCGACGCCGCTCGTCGGCTCGTCGAGAAAGACGACGCGCGGCTCGTGCAGCAGCGCCACGGAGAACGCGAGCTTCTGCCGCCACCCGAGCGGAATCGCGCGCACCAGCGCGTCGGCGGCGTGCTCGAGGCCGAGGCGTCCGAGCATCCGCGACGTCCGATCGCGGATGTCGCGATCGCTGAGATCGTAGATGCCGCCGTACAGGCGGATGTTCTCGCGGACGGTGAGATCCTCGTACAGCGAGAAGCGCTGGCTCATGTAGCCGATGTCGCGCTTGACGCCCTCCGCGTCGCGCGCGACGTCGTGGCCGGCGACCGTCGCCCGGCCGCCCGACGGCGACAACAACCCGGTGAGCATCCGGATCGCCGTCGTCTTGCCCGCGCCGTTGGCGCCGAGGAAGCCGAACACCTCGCCGCGCTTGACCTCGAACGTCACGCGATCCACGGCCGTGAAGCTGCCGAACCGCCGCGTGAGGTCGTGGGCGTCGATCGGCGCGTCGGCAGCCGCGCCGCTCATGCCGCCTCGGCGCCTTCGGCCTCGCCCATCCGGGCCATGAATACGTCCTCGACGGTCGGCGGCGTCGGCTCGACGCGGACGTCCTTAAAGCCGCGCGCCTCGAGGAACGTGCGCACGTCGGCGGCGACGGCGTCGGCCGGCGCGTCGGCGCGCGCGTCCGTGTAGTGCAGCACGTCGCCGAACGGATACACCGACTGCGCGCGCGGCGATTCGCGCAGCGCGAGGAGCGCGCGGTACCTGTCCGCGGTGTGGACGGCGACGAGCGGCCGTCCGTAGGACGCCGCGATCCGCTGCGGCGCGTCGGTGGCGAGCAGCCGGCCGCGCTGCATGAGCGCGACGCGGTCGCACCGGTTCGCTTCGTCCATGTACGGCGTCGACACGACGATCGTCATGCCCGAGCCTTTCAGGTCGCCGAGCAGATCCCAGAACTCGCGGCGCGACACCGCATCGACGCCCGTCGTCGGCTCGTCGAGAAACAGAATCTCGGGGCGATGGACGAGTGCGCAGCAGAGCGCGAGCTTCTGCTTCATGCCGCCGGAGAGCGCGGCCGCGCGCCGGTCCTCGAACGCCTCGAGCTGGCTGTAGATCGGCGCGATGCGCGCGCGCTCGCGTTCCACCGTCGTGCCGAACACCGACGCGAAGAAGCGCAGGTTCTCGACGACGCTCAGATCGGGGTACAGCGAGAAGCGGCCCGGCATGTAGCCGATGCGCGGCCTGAGCGCCCACATCTGGGCGACGACGTCGCGGCCGAGCACGCGCGCGCGGCCCGCGTCGGGCACGAGCAGCGTCGCGAGGATCCGAAACAGCGTCGTCTTGCCGGCGCCGTCCGGCCCGACGAACCCGAAGAGCTCGCCGGCCGCGGCCTCGAACGAGATCCCGGCGAGCGCGACGGTCGCGCCGAATCGTTTTTCGACGTTCTCGACGGCGACGGCCGGGGACGGAGGTGTTCCGGTCATCGCGCCGCCCGGTTCTCGACGAACTGCACGTCGGCGGGCATCCCGATCTTCAGCAGGCCCCGATCGTTCGACACGCGGATCTTGATCGCGTAGACGAGGTCCACGCGCTCCTCGCGCGTCTGAATGGGCGTCGGCGTGAACTCCGCGCGCGCCGAGATCCAGGAGACCGTCCCCGGCAGCGTCTGACGGCCGCCGCCGACGTCGATCGACACGAGCGCCTGCTGGCCGATGCGGACGCCGGCGAGCTGCCGCTCCGTCACGTACGCGCGGAGCTCGACGACGGCGAGATCGGCGACCCGGTAGAGCGGCTGGCCCACTTGCACGATCTCTCCCGTCTTCGCGTAGGTGGTCAGCACCGTGCCCGCGGCCGGGTTGCGCACTTCGCTCTTGCGAATGCGCTCGGCGACGAGGTCCACCTGGGCGTCGGCGGACGCCACCTGGTGCTTCACGGTCTGCTCCTGCGCGCGCGCGGCGCGGATCTGATCGCCGAGCGCGGCAACTTGCCGCTCCTGCGCGCGGATCCGATCCTCCTGCGCCTTGATCTGATCCCCGAGCACGCGGTAATCGCGCTCCGCCTGATCGAGTTGCTGCGCGGTGGCGGCCTGCTCGGCGAGGAGACGCCTCGTGCGCTCGAAGGTGCGGCCGGCGATCTCGTGCTGCGAGACGAGGGCGTCGCGCTGCGCGCGCGCCGCGTCGCGCTCGGCGGCCGCGGCCGCGCGCTGCGCGTCGACGACGGCGATCTGCCGCTGCACTTCGTCCACGCGCGAAGCGGTGGCGCCGCGCTGCGCCGCCGCCTGCGCGCGCTCGATGTTCAGCTGCGTCGCGTCGATCTCCCCGACGACGGCGCCAGCGGCGAGCGTCTGCCCTTCGACGACGGTCAATCTGATCAACCGGCCGGCCGCCTCGGACGAGACGACGACTTCGGTGGCTTCGACGTTGCCGTAGGCGTCGGGCTGCGGCGCGCGGGCGCACGCGGACGCAGAAACAAGGCAGGATGTCAGCAACGCGATCACGTGTAGGGCGAGGCTTTCAGCCTCGCCTGGCGACTCTGAAAGGGTCGCCCTGCGCTTGGTTCGCATCACCGCACCTCCAATCCGAGCGTCGTCAGCAGCCGCGCCTGTGCAGCGGCGAGCTCGACGCGATGCCGCGCGCGATCGAACTCGGCCGTCACCAGCTCGGTCTGCCGATCGACGTACTCGGCGGCCGTCGTCGCGCCTTCGCGGAGCCGCGCCCGCGCCGCGCGGTCGATCGCCTCCCGCAGCTCGACGATGCGGTCGTCGGAGGCGAGCGCGGCGCGCAGCCGATCGATCGACGCAAGGTCGCTTTCGATCGCGCGCCGCACGCCGCTCGTGAACGCCGCCTCTTCGGCGGCGACGATGTCACGCTGGATCGCGAGCGCGTCGCGCTCGCGCGACGAGGCGCCCCACGTCCACGCCTTCCACTGCAGCTGCACGCCGCCGAGCGCGTAGGTCTCGGCGCGATCGTCGATGAAGTTGAGGCCGGGCCGGCCGTAGCCGACGCGGCCGAACGCCGACAGCTGCGGGCGCTCCGCGGCGGCGGAAAGGTCCTGCTGCCGCGCCGTCCGGTCGCGCGCGCGATCGAACTGCTCGTACTCGGGCCTCGCACGCTTGGCATCGAGCGTCGCACGCGTGTCGGCGACCGCGGCGCTCAGATCGGGCATCGCGGCCGGCGAGGCGGCGTCAATCGATCGGCCGGTGAGCCGCGACAGCCGCGCCAGGGCGGCGGCGCGCGAGGCGCGCAGCTCGTCGGCCTGCTGCCGCGATCGCAGGAGCGTCGCCTCGACGGCGGCCGCGTCGCCAACGAGCGCCGCGCCTTCGCGCACGCGCGCGGAGGTCTCGCGCAGCCGCGCGTCGAGCTCGTCGATCGACGCCGTCACCGCGCCGAGCTGCTCCTGCAGCAGCGCGGCGGCGAAGAAGGCGTCGTTCACCTCCTGCCGCAGCGCGAACAGCGACGTGCGGACGCGAGCCTGCGCGTCGGCGCTGTCGGCGAGCACGAGCGCCCGGCGCGCGTCGATCGACGGATCGAACAGCCGCTGGTCGACGCGCAGCGACGCGTCGTAGGTGAAGCGCGGCGTCGCGAACGCCGGCTCGCCATTGGGCAGCGCGAATGGCGCGGTCGGCACGTCGGACTGATATTGCGACTGCCCGCTCGCGGTCACGGCCGGCAGGCGCTCGACGTCGATGTTGCGCACGCGCAGGTCGGCCTGCGACGCCAGCAGCTCGAGCTCGCGCCTCCGCGCGTCCGCCTCGCGCGCCTCGCGCTGCAGCGCCGCGAGCTGGAGCGGCTCCGCCGCCGCCTGCGCCCGCGCGAGCGCCGGCGCGGCGACGCCGCACGCCGCTGCGAGGATGCCGAGGGAGAGGCGCGTCATGGCCGCAGCGCTCCGAGGAAGAACTCGACCAGATCGCGGCGGCGCCGCGCGATGAAGCGCTCGAAGCCGGCGGCGTCGAGGCCGAGGATTGCCTGCAGCAGCGGGCGCGCCGCGAAGGGAAAAATGCACAGCGACACGAGGTTCACCATGAAGGATTCGGGCGCGATCGGCCGCATCGCGCCGGCCGCGACGCGCGCGTCGATCTGCCGTTTCAGCGCGCCGAAGACGCGCGGCCGGATGTCCTCCGGCGTCAGGCCGTGCGTCATCGCCGCGATCAGCTGCTGCGCGCGCTCCGGGTGGTGCGCCACCTCGCCGATGATGTAGCCGGGCAGATACGGCGCGCGCGAGAGGTGATCGAGCTCGAGGGCGATCACGCGCGCGACCTTCTCCTCGAGCGGATCGTCCGAGGCGACGGCGCGGATCACGGCCGGCATGAGCTGGGAGCCGGCACGCTCGAAGGCCGCGCGCGCGAGCTGCTCCTTGCTGCGGAAGTAGTAGTGCAGGAGCGCCTGGTTGACCTGCGCGTCGGCCGCGATCTCCTGCATGCGGGCGCCGGCGGTGCCGCGGCGGACGAAGACCCCGTGCGCGGCGTCGAGGATCCGCTGCTCGGTGTCGCGGTTGCGCGCAGTCGGCGCGTGCCGCGTCTTCGTCGTCCGTTCTGTCTTCCCTGTCTTTTCTGTCTTCTTCGTTTTTAATCGTTTCATTTAATCGTTCAGTTAAACGAAAGCGTAGCGGATTGCCGCGGCGATTGCAAGCCGGCGGTCATTTCCAGATGCCGAGCGTACGCCGCAGCGTGATCAGCTGGCCGACGTGATACGCCGTGTGATCGGCGACGAGGAGGATCTCGCGCAGGTAGGTCTGGCCCTGGCCGCGCGGCACCGCGGCGGAGAGATCCACGCGGCGATCGCGCGCGAGCCGCTGCAGCGCGGCGACGTCGCGCCGATACGCCGCGAGCGATCCGGTCCACGCGCCGGCCGAACGCGGCGCCCTCGAGGCCGGCCAGTAGTCGTCGGGCCACTTCTTCTCGCGGTAGGTCTTCGCGACGCAGAAGTCGAGGATGTCGCGCTGCGCGATCCGGATGTGCTCGACGAGCTGCCACGCGGAGTATTCCCACCCCGGCGGCACCGCGCCGCGCAGCTTCGGCGGAATCCCCTTCACCGCGGCGCGGAAGCCGGCGTGCGCGTCGCGCCAGTCGAGGAGCGCCGCAAGCTGCGCGCGCACGGCATCGTCAATCATCTGGAGCGCTCCCGTGGTTCAGCCGAGGCCAGCAGATCGGATGCGCGATCGAAATCGCTCGCGCGCACCCACACGCGCACGCCGCCAATCGCCGTCACGAGCTCCGATCGCATGTTCGCGATGTGCTCGTCCGGAATCAAGGACTCGATCTGCGAGCCTTCGAGCGCGGCCCGGACGAAGAACGCCGCCTGCACGTTCGGGCAGTTGCAGAGGACGATCCACGGATCGACGGCGGCGTCGTCGGGACGGGCCGGCGACGGGCGGTTCACGGCAAAGAGGATCAGCGCGACGAGCACCAGCGCGGACACCGCGGCGAGGCCGCGCGCCCCGGCGGGCGGACCGACGAGCATCGCCGTGCCGACGACGATCGTCGCAATCGCGATCAGCCGCCAGGGCGTCGAGGGCTCGTGCGAGTCGGGGTCGGGCATGACGCGTCCTGGCCTCTACAGCACGCGAATCACATCGGACCGCGTGATGATGAACGTTTTGTCGGTCTTGAAGTCGCGCACGAGCACCGCCGGATTGTGCGGCGTGATCATCGTCGACAGCAGCTCCACCGGCGTCGAGACGTCGACGAACGGAAACGCCGGCTGCATGATCGTCTCGACGGGCTGCGCCTTCACGTCGGGGTCGTGCACGAGCGCGTCGTAGAGGTGCGCTTCGTTGAGCGATCCGACCAGCCGGTTGTCGCGCGTGATCGAGATCTGCGAGAAGTCGTGCTCGCTCATCAGCCGGACGGCGTGCTCGACCGGCTCGTTCGAGTCGAGCGCGCAGAGCTCGCCCGACAGCCGCATCGCGACGAGATCGCGCGCCGCCATGCCGGTCTTCTCGATGAACCCCTTCTCGCGCATCCAGTCGTCGTTGAACATCTTGCCGAGATACCGCGAGCCGTGGTCGTGGAAGATCACGACGACGACGTCGTCGTCGACGAAGTGGTCCTTGAGCTGCAGGAGGCCGGCCATCGCGGCGCCGGCCGAATTGCCGCCGAAGATCCCCTCCTCGCGCGCGATGCGCCGCGTCATGATCGCGGCATCCTTGTCGGTGACCTTCTCGAAGTGATCGATCACGCCGAAGTCCACGTTCCTCGGCAGGAAGTCCTCGCCGATCCCTTCGGTGATGTACGGGTAGATCTCGTGCTTGTCGAAGACGCCGGTCTCTTTGTATTTCTTGAACACCGATCCGTAGGTGTCGATCCCCCACACCTTGATCTTCGGGTTGCGCTCCTTGAGATACCGGCCGACGCCGGAGACCGTGCCGCCGGTGCCGACGCCGACGACCAGGTGCGTGACGCGGCCCGAGGTCTGTTCCCAGATCTCGGGGCCGGTCTGCTCGTAATGCGCCTGCGTGTTCGAGAGGTTGTCGTACTGGTTCGCCTTCCACGCGTTCGGCACCTCGCGCTCGAGGCGCGACGAGACCGAGTAGTACGAGCGCGGATCCTCGGGGTCGACGTTGGTCGGGCACACGATCACTTCCGCGCCGAACGCCTTGAGCGCGTCGACTTTCTCCTTCGACTGCTTGTCGGTCGTGGTGAAGATGCAGCGGTAGCCTTTGACGACGGCGGCGATGGCGAGGCCCATGCCGGTATTGCCCGAGGTGCCTTCGACGATCGTGCCGCCCGGCTTCAGGAGGCCGGCGCGCTCGGCGTCCTCGATCATCTTCACGGCCATGCGGTCCTTGATCGAGTTGCCGGGGTTGAACGTCTCGAGCTTCACGAGGACCGTGCCCCTGACGACGTCCTTCGTGATCCGGTTGACGCGCACCATCGGCGTGTCGCCGATCGCGTCGAGAATCGTCTCGCAGATCTTCTTCACGCGTTCAAGTCTATACTCCTCGCGCGAGACCGCACGCCACACCATGCCCAGACTCATCCCCGCACCGACGGTCGTCGCGGCCGCCGGCACGAAGCCGAAGAAGATCGAGGAGTACGTCGGGCGCGTGAACTCGGGCCATGCGAGCCTGAGCGTGGCGCGGATGACGTCGCCAGCGGGCTGGGAGGAGCCGGGGCAGCGGCCGGAGTTCGAGGAGATCACGCTCGTGCTGCGCGGCCTGCTGCGCGTGGAGCACGAGAGCGGCGTGCTCGACGTGCACGCCGGGCAGTCGGTGGTGACCGCGCCCGGCGAGTGGGTGCGCTACAGCACGCCGTCTGCGGACGGCGCGGAGTACATCGCCGTCTGCTTCCCGGCGTTCTCGCCGGCGACGGTGCACCGCGACGAGTGACGCGCGGCGCGTTTCGGGATTCGGGATTCGGCCGTTGCGCCTAAGCTACGGCGACGCCAGCGCGCTGTCGATGGCGTCGCGGAGATCCTCGGGCAGACCAGGCTGCGCCTTCGCCTGAGTCAACGCATCCCTAGCCGCCGGAGTGCCAATGGCGCCAAGCGCCCGCGCTGCTCGCGCGCGATTCAGCAGCACGAACTTCTGAAGATACATTTGCACGTAGGCCTGCTGCGTGTACGGAACTTCCTGCTTCGGATGAAGACGCTCGTAATCCTTGAGCGTCTGCCATCGTTTCTCGAGAAAGTCCTGCTGGCCTTTCAGGCGATCCGGCGGCGGCCCCGACAGCAGAACGCCCTTCAGCTCCGGGACAGCAGCGTCCCTCAATCCGGCGACGGCGGCCAGTTGTGCGGGCGTGCATTCGACGCAATCGAGCCACGCGACCACGGGCGACGGGGTGTAGGGCGCCGATGGAGGTTGTCCTCCGGCGGCGGGCGTCCGTGAGCACGCCGCGACGAGGACGACCGGCAGAAGCGCTTTCAGCGAATGGCCGTTCACCATGCCGTCCTCACTTGTGAATCGACAACGGCGGACACGTCGCGGTTGCGCATGCGCGCGTGGCGCCCGTTCTGATGCCGAGTGTATTGAGGGTCGACGCAGTTTCGACGTTCGTCCGGAAGCACTGACCGATGGTCAGCGAGGCCGGAAACGCGGTGGGGCTCATCATCAAGTCATCCGCCGGCATGGCAGCCATGCCGTTTGTGTGCTCGAGCGACAATGCATGTCCAAGCTCGTGCGCGAGCGTCTCGTCGGAGCTCCATTTGGCGAGCAGGATGACGGCGG
>Ga0209474_10001358_pt1 | contig 24251 bp, 22 predicted proteins | sample GraSoiAngelo_145_FD_185902 | JGI IMG/M metagenome (GOLD analysis project Ga0209474, IMG submission 185902) | Grasslands soil microbial communities from the Angelo Coastal Reserve, California, USA - 14_1009_05_20cm (SPAdes) (version 2) | ecosystem: Environmental > Terrestrial > Soil > Grasslands...
GAAAGGCCCAGGAATAACTCTGCTGTCACTCCGACAGGACGCCACGTTCGCGAAAATCACCGGCGCCTTTTCGCGCCAGGGCTGGTCTGGACCCGTTGCACAAGCTCCGCCGCAGTTGCACGGCTGGCTCGAGCTGCGAGATCAATTCCTGCGCGCACCGAATCAGAAGATCCTGCGATACGTCGCCGGCAATGAGACGTTTCTATTTCGGTTCTGATTAACACCGGCCTTTTAGACCGGGGACAATAACAAAACGGTTACAACATTGGCATCTTCGGGCCGGTTCGTGTTGAATGTGGCTTGTTCATGCGCACCAGCGATTTTATCGCCCGAACAATCACTCAGCGTCGCGCACTGGTCTGGTGTGGTATGGCTGTGCTGACCGCCGCTTGCGTTGCGATTCTCGCCAGTTCGTTGCGACTTGATTCCGAGGTCTTCAACGTTTTGCCCGGCAGATTTTCATCGGTGCAAGGTCTCAAAATTTACGATCGCGATTTTGAACAAACCCGGGAGCTGACGTTCGCGCTTGTGTGTAATCCAAATGATGTCGATAAACTGGAAGAGTTTGCGCCAGTATTTGTGGAACGATTACGGCGGCAACCCTGGTGCGCGCGCGTGCTGGCGGGTTCGCCGATGGCCACTTCTGAAGGCGTTCGTGATCTCCAGTCAATCGCGGTCCCGTTACTTCTCAACCTGGAGCCCGCTGCTTTCGATGAAACGATGTCGATCTTGCAACCGGAAAAAATTCGCGATCGTCTTCAACGCTTGCGTCAACAGATCGAGGCCGGCTCACCGCGGCCGGAGTTCGAGCTTTCGTTCGACCCCCTTGGCCTGATTGCGCCGGCGCTCAAGCCATTTGCGGAAAGCACCGTGATCGAACAGGAACAGCCACTCACATCGCCAGATCGTACTATGCGGATCTTTGTGGTAGTAACGAACCAAACGACTGTCAGCGCGTTTGAATGCCAGCGTCTGATGCGCGGGGTGAATGAATTTCGTGCGACCGCGGCAGAAGGATGGGAAGGCGCTGAGCTGCAGGTTCTCGTTACCGGGCGCCCAGCTTTCGTGTCGGAGATTTCGTTGAGCATGCGTTACGACGTTGTGGCAACGTTGCTAGGATCAGTCGTGCTGGTAGGCATCATTTTCTTTGCAGGTTTTCGCCGATGGCTACCCTTGGTGGGCATGGCATTTTGCCTTCTTTTATCTTGCCTGGTTGCGTTGACAGCCGGTCAGCTTCTTTTCGGGCGACTCAGCATGATCAGCGTTGCCTTCTGCGCGATTCTGGTCGGGCTGGGCGTGGATTTCGCAATTCTCACCATCGGACGCTACCATCAGGCACGAGCGGATGGAGAACCGCATCAACAGGCCATCGCCACGTCAGTGGCAAGACTCGGACGCGCGGTTTTTTTTGGCGCGCTCACAACGGCAGTCGGATTTCTTGCGCTGGTGCTGAGCGGCGCGATGAGCTTCTCCGAACTCGGTGTGCTCATTGCGATCGGGATTTTCGTCGCCGGCCTGTTCATGTGCTCGATTTTGTTTCTGTTTGTCCGCGAGCGACACGGGGCCGCTCGCCATGATTGGTTCTTCGACGTTGTGAGAAATTATGTGCGATGGACTGTGCGCAAACCGGCGCCCATGCTGATTTCTTCGAGTGTAGTTTTGTTGCTCCTGACTGCCATTGGCTTTTCGCCGGTTCCGCCACTCCGCTTCGAAGCCAGCACACGTTCATTGCAGCCAAAAAACATCCGTGCGAGTCGCGCTCTGGATGAAATCATGCACAAGATGCCAGTGCGCTGGGAACCGGTCCTAGCGATTGTTCATGAAGCAAATCCTCAAAAACTGCACGATTACTGGCAAAAAATCTCAGCGCATTGGCGGCAACTCAGGGCAGCGGGCAAAATCAAAAGCTTCTCGACGCCCGCGGCGCTTTGCCCGTCACCAAACTGGATGCAAACAAATCGACAACGATTGGGCACGATCAACTTTCAAGGAGCGCGCGAGACGCTGGAGCAAACGCTGGATGCCGAAGGATTCAACCGCGACTCGTTCGAGCCCGCGTTCGCGTTGCTCGCCGACTTACAACATGCTTCCGATCAAAACACGCCGCTGCCGAACTGGCGTACTCAATTGCCGGAATCATCGAGCTGGTGGTTCTTAGTGGACCGCTACTTCGGAAGAGACCCATCGCTGACAACTGGATTTGTGACGACCAATGAGCGGGTCGCGACCCACGCACAGAGCCAGGAGCTCGAACGCGAGCTTCCAGTGGCTGGCGTTCCGATGATTCTCTCCGGCTGGAGCTACGCGCTCGCAGATCTTCAGCCATGGTCGCATCATCAACTGCTTATTATCAGCGCGCTAATGGCGATCTTCGACATATCGTTGCTGGCCATCTTGTATCGCGACCTTCGTTTGTGGCTTATCCAGGTGATCACACTCGCCTTCGGCATCGGAGCGATGATCGCTTCGATGAAACTGCTGCACGTCAATCTGAATTTGCTCAATGTGCTCTCCTTTCGCCTGGTTCTGGCCATCGGCGTGGACTACGGGATATACGTTGTGCTGGTCTGGCAAAAGACACGCGAAATCGAGCATGATATAGCCGGGGTGGTGAAGCCGGTCCTGCTCGCGGGCTTGACCGCGGTGAGCGGTTTCGGTTCGCTCGCTCTAGCGCGCAACCCTGCGCTCACCGGTCTTGGCATCGCGTGCGCGATCGGAATTTTCTGGAGCCTGGTCGCGACGATCTTTTTCACTCTCCCAGCAATGGCGGCATTGGACCCCAAAGCTGCCGAGGCAAACGCGCAAAGATCAAAGGATCATCAGGGAGCGATTCAAAAGCGACGCTGAATCGCGCATCGTACCAAAAAGGTAACAGCTTTGTTACTTTTGGAATGCGGCCGCAAACACTTTTCGTTCGATGAAACGACTGCTAAACTAGCAATAAAATGCGTTTGCGCGGTTTGCTTTGGTGTAGCGCGATTCTTCCATTGTTTCCCGTGGCGCTTCCGGCGAGCGCCACGGTGGAGGGACGCGTGGAACTGCCGAAATCGCGTTCGGCACCGGTGCAGGCTAAACGCTACGAGATCGTCAGCAAAGGCGGCGTTCTTTCCACGCAGCCGCCCCTGGCTGTGGTTTACCTTGATGGTTCTTTTCCACAACCAGCTTCGCTACCGACGAAAGAAATCACCCAAAAGGATTTGACCTTCATTCCAGCGCTCCTGCCAGTGCGAGTTGGAACGAAGGTTGAATTCCCAAATCTTGATGACACTTATCACAACATTTTTTCGTATTCGCCTGCCAAACGATTCGATCTTGGGCGCTATCGGCCCGACGAACGTCCGATCCCGTCGCAAGTTTTCGACAAACCGGGCCTGGTTACATTGCGGTGCGACATTCACGAACACATGCGCGGGTTGATTCTGGTCTTAATTACTCCGCATTTTGTGATAACCGACACGGCCGGGCACTTTCGATTGAGTGGACTTCCAGCGGGTCACTACACGCTCAAGGCGTGGATTGACAGCAAGACCACTCAAGAAAAGCCGGTGGACTTGAAGAACGGCCAAACGCTGCACGTTGATTTCCCATGAGTGCCCCAGGCCAAGCGAGAGACAAAGACGTAGCGAGCTTTCGCACTCGGTTGTTCACCGCCATGATCGTTATTGTCGCGGCCGTTACCGTGCTCGGTCTCTATCTCGCGCAGCGCAAGGTCACAGCCGATGCAGAACGAAATTTACAGGAGAATTTTCGGGCTGAACTTTCTTCGCTGCACAAGCTCGAGGAATTGCGTCATGCAGCATTGGCCGATCGTTGCAATGCGCTTGCGGGCAAATCACGCATCCACGCGGCGATTGAGGACAATGCAATCGACTTGCTGTATCCGAGCGCAAAGGACGAGTTGCGCGATCTAATGGAAGGCGAAGAACCGCCCCCGGAGCAGGCTGCGCAATCGCTTCACGCAACTTTCTATCGGTTTCTCGATGGATCGGGGGCCGTCCTGAAACCGCCGAATCCGAAGGAAGTTGGGCAGTTGGGCCGCAAAGCGGAAGCACAGCTGTCCTTGACGAAATTGCCTAAGACGCAGCAGATCGGATACGTCCAGGAAAAAATCAGCACCGATGGAGGCGCAGTTGCTGAAGTTCTGGCCGTGCCGATTTTTTCGACCGATACGGGCAATGTCATTTCGGCCCTGGTGGTTGGGTTCAAACCGTTTCAGCCCAGGCAGAGCGACGCTGGCGCAGGGATGAAAAGCGGCATCTGGGTGAACCGGCAATTGCATTTGCCGTCGCTTCCGAAATCAGCCGAGGCATTTTTAAGCGAGAAAATAGCTAATGCAGTCGCGAATTCCGATCGCGCAGAAAACAATTTTCGTGTGAACGTCGATGGTGCGCCACAGCTTCTCTTTTACAAGCGGCTCAATCCCGGTTCTCTCTTTCCGGCCGCTTACGAAATTTGCGTTTATCCACTGGCTGATTCGATGGCGCAGTTGCAGCGGCTTCGCTGGCAAATTGGCGGCGCGGGCGCGTTCCTTTTGTTAGGCGGTTTCATCGCAAGCCATTTCGTCGCGCTCAGGTTTTCGGCGCCAGTAAAGAAGCTGGCGCTGGACTCAGAGGAAAACCGTGCACGACGACGACGCGCTGAAGTCGCGCTCGCCTCGGCCGCCGAGGAATTGGAACGATCCACACGATATTCGGCCGACGCCTCGCATCAGTTGAAAAGTCCGGTCACCGTTCTTCGCGTTGGCCTCGAATCATTGCTGGCTCGCGAAGATTTTAAGCCGGAGGTTTACGAAGAGTTTTCCGCTTTGCTCCATCAGACACATCGTCTGACCGGCGTAATTGATGATCTGCTTCTTTTGTCGCGCATGGACGCTGGTCATCTTCAAATCGCATCGACACCGGTAAATCTTAGCCAGCTGGTTAATGAGTGGCTCGATGACCTTGGCGCGCTTCCCGATTCGCCGGATGTGAAGATCGAGAAGGAATTCCCAGCCGGCTTATTTGTGGCCGGCGAAAAACGGTACACGTCGCTCATTGTGCAAAATCTCCTGGAGAACGCGCGAAAGTACAATCGCCCCGGCGGGCGGATCCGAGTGAGCGCGCACAGCAATGGCAGCGACGTTGTGCTGACAATTGGCAATAATGGCCGCACAATTCCGCGGGGCGAAAACATCTTCGAACGGTTTCACCACAACGCGATGCCCTCGGCTGCTTCGGGTCACGGAATCGGCTTGAATTTGGCACGCGAACTGGCCCGGTTGCATGGCGGCGATTTGTGCCTGGTGCGTTCGGAAAACGATTGGACCGAATTTGAAGTGCGCTTTCCTGCCGCGGACGGTGTTAATGCAGTTGCATGAAATTGCGCGCTTTCAGCCTGTGCATCTTTGCCTGCACAGCGTGCGCTTTCGATATCGATGATTTTCTCGACCGGCTCGACACCGCGCTCACGATTTCTGCATTTCAAGATAATCTGCGCGCACGATTGAGCGGCACGCTTGACTTGGAGATCTATCACTTTGAACAACCCGCGCCTGGTCTCATTGACAGCAACATCGACACTCTTTTCAATCCACGGTTGACGCTGTTTCTGGACACACAAATCGGATCGCAGATTTATTTCTTTGCGCAATCGCGCCTTGATCGTGGTTTTGATCCGAGCAATCACGGCGCTCAAATTCGTTTAGATGAGTATGCGCTTCGGATTACGCCTTGGGAAGACGTCCGTTTTACTTTGCAGGCCGGCAAATTCGCCACCGTTGTCGGCAATTGGGTCCCGCGGCACTTGTCATGGGACAACCCGTTTATCAACGCGCCGTTGGTTTATGAAAATGTCACGCCAATTCAGGACAAATCCGCTCCTTATTCACCACTCTATTTCATCTATGGCCCCTACTATTACGAAAAGTACGCGTTCAATCCGGTGATCTGGGGGCCCAGTTACGCGAGTGGATTTTCTATTTCAGGAAAACTGGGTCAGTTCGACTACGCCGTTGAGATCAAAAACGCCTCACTCTCTTCGCGGCCAGAATCGTGGGAAGTTACTGAGAACGGTTTCCAAAATCCGACTTTCAGTTCGCGGGTCGGTTTCCGGCCTAACGAGGCGTGGAATTTTGGCTTCTCAGCAAGTGAGGGCCCATATTTTCGGCGCGAAGCCGAACCCACATTGCCGCCCGGACGCGACCTCGATGATTATCGCGAATTTGTTCTTGGGCAGGATGCCAGTTTCGCCTGGCATTATCTGCAAGTGTGGGCCGAAGTTTATGAAGCGCGGTTCGAGGTTCCGAACGTTGGCGACGCAGACACAGTCGCTTACTACATCGAAGCAAAATACAAATTTACGCCGCAGTTCTTTGGCGCTATTCGCTGGAACCAACAGCTCTTCGGCACAATCAGCGACGGCTACGGTCATGATGTTCAATGGAGTCGAGATCTCGGCAGAATCGACATCGCCGCAACGTATCGCTTCACGCCACACGCACAGATAAAACTCCAGTATGATTTTCAGCACGACACCACAGGCGAAGGGGAGGATAATCATCTATTCGCAGCTCAATTCACGATAAGGTTTTAAGTTTCCACCATTCGAAAACTCATGCGCATACTTGTGGTTGAAGATGATGTCCAGTTGGCAAGGCAAATCGCTTCGGCACTCACCGAGGCCGGGCACGATCAGATCATCGTTCATGACGGTGAACGAGCTTTGGATAAAGCAAAACAGAAACCATTCGATCTAATCGTGCTGGATGTCATCCTGCCTGGCATCGACGGGTTTGAGGTCCTGCGGCATTTGCGTTCGGAACACATGGCCAGCCGCGTGCTGATGCTTACGGCTCGAGGCGAGGTGAAAGACCGCGTCACCGGATTGCAACTTGGCGCCGACGATTATTTGCCGAAGCCCTTTGCAATGCGCGAGCTGGTGGCTCGCGTCAATGCCTTGGGACGACGTTATCCCGAAGAGCCGGGACTCAACCTTCGGGTTGGTGATCTCACCCTGGACCTGGCCACTCACGATCTTCACCGCGGCGCGAAACGCATCGAGCTTTCCCCGCGGGAAGTAAATTTGCTCAAGGTGCTAATGCGTGAGCCTGCCCGTGTCTTCACGCGCACCGAGCTGTGCGAACGTGTTTGGGAACACCCCCACGAATACGATACAAAACTGGTCGAAGTCTTCATCGGCCGGTTGCGTCGAAAGATCGGGGATCCGCCGCTGATTCGCACCGTCCGTCACGTTGGTTATACCATCGACGCCGGCGAACGCCATTGATACATGGCACGCTACTCCGTGGTGCGATCACGCAGGCCGCGCTTAAGGATAGTGACAACGCCGTTACTTTTACTGTCTTGCATGCGGCAACAGATTTTCAATTGTGCGGTGTCATATTGATCTGATGAAAACCTTTTCACGACACATCGCGGTATCGCTGCTGATAATCGCAACGCTTCTGGCTTTCTGCCCAAACCTGGCAAGCGCGGCCACGGTTACTGTCGCGATTGGCAACAACTGCCTCTGCTTCTCGCCTGAATCGGTGACGATTCACCCGGGCGATACCGTGCATTGGACCTGGAGCTCGAGTGGTCACAGCACCACCTCGGGTTCCCCCGGGATGCCCAATGGAATGTGGGACTCTGGAATTCAAAGCCAAGGCCATACATTCGATCGCACATTCAACACTGCTGGCTCGTTTAATTATTACTGCACCCCCCACGGGGCATGCTGCGGAATGACAGGGACGGTCACGGTGACGAATGCATCAGCATCACCAACGCCGACGCCTACTGGGACGCCTGGGTCTACTCCAACACCCACCCCGGCCGTCACGACTAGTCCAGCAACGAACGTCGCAAGTTTGTCGGCCACACTCAATGGATCAGTAAACCCACGTGGCGCAACGACGACCGTCAATTTCCAATATGGCCTGACCACAAGCTACGGTTCGACGACTGCGACGCAGACTAAGACGGGGAACACCGTCCAGGCCGTCAGTGCGAACATCAGCGGGTTGACCGCGAACACCACGTATCATTTCCGCATCGTAGCTCACAATGGTGGCGGCACCAGTTTTGGCGCCGACAGGACATTTACCACGCTCACCGCGACCGGGCCTCCGGTCGTATCAACCAGTGCGGCCACCTTGATCGCGAGCTTCTCAGCAACGCTAAATGGCTCGCTCGATCCACATGGATTGACCACGACTGTCTCTTTCCAGTATGGGACCACGACCAGCTACGGGTCCACCACATCCATGCAGACTCAGACCGGGAACACGTATCGGAACATCGTTGCCAACGTTAGCGGTTTAATGGCGAGCACGACTTACCATTTCCGGATCGTGGCCACCAATAGCGCCGGCACGAGGATGGGCAGCGACAGGACATTTACCACACTCAGCACCACGGGCGCTTCAGTCGCCTTAACTAATCCGGCAACGTTGATCGCGAGTTTTTCAGCAACGCTCAATGGCTTAGTCGATCCACACGGATTAACTACGAGTGTTCACTTCCAATATGGCCCCACGACGAGCTACGGCCTCACGACTTCTCCCCTGAGTCGCAGTGGAAACACGTACCTGAACACTGCCTCCGGCATCAGTAGCCTGAGTGCAAGCACAACTTATCATTTCCGAGTCGTAGCGAGTAACAGCTCTGGCACTAGTATGGGCAGCGACAGCAGCTTTACCACACTTGCCGCGACTGGCGCTCCCGTTGTGACGACTGGCTCGGCAACTAACGTCACCAGTTCTTCGGCGACACTGAATGGCTCGCTCGATCCACATGGGTTGCTGACAACGGTCTCTTTCCAGTGGGGCACGACGACCAGTTACGGCCACACCACAGCCATGCAGAGTCAGACTGGCAATACGTACCGGAATATTGCTGCCAGCATCAGCAGCCTGACTACCCATACTACTTACCATTTCCGAATCGTGGCTACGAACAGCGCGGGCACGAGAATGGGCAGCGACAGAACCTTTACCACGCCTTAGTGCCCCTTGACACACCATCGTAACGCGCAAAAATTCTGCGTCGAACGCTATATGATTCCACGATCGGATTGTTACCTTTGCGGCGTCGTATTCTTCACAGCGTTGATTGGCTCAGCCCTCATCGCCGTGAGCTTGGGAGAACCGGAATCAAAAGAGAAGTGGGTCGCCCCGGCAGCGGAGGCAGGAAAGAAAAGTCCCGTTCCCGTCAACGACTCTTCACTCGCAGTTGGACAAAAAGTCTATCTACAACGTTGCGCGGGCTGTCACGGAAAGACGGGAAACGGTGATGGACCCGACGCGGCGGATCTTGGCATTCATCCAGCCAAACTCTCCGATCCGGCCATACGAGGACAAGCAGACGGCGAGCTGTTCTGGAAGGTTACAGTCGGCAAGAAACCGATGCCCAGTTACCGCAGTCGGCTCTCGCCCACAGACCGCTGGAGCGTGATTAACTATCTCCGAACACTCGCCAGGAGGTAACTAAATGAAGAGGATCCGCCATTATTGCTTAGCAGCGATTATTCAAGGCGCTCTACTCACTGTCACATCTCTGGTCGCTCATGCCGAGGACGCAACGACAGATGGATTCGTCACCAGAAAAGAATATGAAGAGCTTAAAGCCCAGATGCTGGCGATGAAGAAAGAACTGGACGCTCTTAAGAAAGAAGGAGAAGCCGCTCAGAAGCAAGGAAGCGCCGAAAACCAAGCGCTGGTGCAAAGCCACAAGGAGGTCGCTCCGCCGGAGAGTTCCCAAGGCCAGACTGTCGCCGACACGCACAAGCAAGTCGCCACGGAAGCCCCGCCGCCGGTCGTCGAAGCGGAAGGATCACTGCTGGGAACAACGAAATTCTTACTCGCTGGCTGGGCCGAAGCGATGTACGAGCAGCGCAACGGCCAGGTGTCCACGTTTTCCGCTTCTCTTAATCCCGTCTTTCTCTGGGAATTGACGCCGAAAATTTTATTCGACGGCCGGCTCGAGATCGAGCCCAGCGGCGGCGGCACCAATGTGAATCTTGTGAATGCCCAGATCTCGTATCTTCTGAATGATTACATGGCCCTGGGTGTCGGAGAATTTTTTAGTCCGAGTAATGTTTTTGTCGAACGCTTCGAGCCACAATGGATCAACAAATTGCCTGATCGCCCGATCGGTGTTTACCATGGCGTCCTGCCAAACATATCCGTCGGCGCACAAGTGCGCGGAGGATTTCCGATCGGCCCGACCCGCGTGGATTACGCCTTGTATGTTTCCAACGGTCCTACCCTCCTTACCTCAGATGCCCGCACCGCGGGCAGACTCGATTTCGGTAGCTACACGGATAACAACGATGACAAGGCGGTTGGAGGCAGAGTTGGTTTTCTTCCAATCCCGGGAGTCGAGGTCGGTTATGGCTTTGAAACATCGAAGCCGGGCTTCCAAGGAACCACCTTCGCTGATCTTCGTGCTTTACTTCAGTCTGTTGATCTGGAGATCACGCGCAATTCCGATCTGCTGAAAGGCCGCGTCAATCTGTTCGCGCAATACGCGTGGAGCAAAGTGGATCACGCGGTCTATGATCCCGATGGCTCACTTGGTTTTGGTCCGCTTCCGCTGACGGCTAAACGCGATGGCGGTTACGCGGAGATCGCCTATCGACCCACCAAACTCGATATCGATTTTCTAAGGAACCTTGAAATGATCTTTCGCTGGGACCACCTAAGTGGCGATCCGAGCGGGCTCGGCGATCCTTCTGAAACCCGTTGGACCATTGGGCTGGATTACTGGCTTAGCCCCAGCACCGTGATCAAAGCCGCGTATGAATGGGATAAGCCGAACGGCGAGCGCAACAAGAACGCTCTGTTGCTTCAGACAGCCATGGGTTTCTGAGCAAAGGAGCTATATGCTTAGAATGCTAACTCGCGGTCTCCTCGCAGCCTTGCTCCTGCTCCTCATCAGCACGAGCATGAACCTCTTTGCGGACCCGAAAGAAAACCGGAAAACGGCGAGCGAGTCGAGCGGTGCGACCTCGAGCGATTCCTATATGGGTCTTACCGGGGAAGAACTGTGGTCTAACAATTGTCTGCGCTGCCATAATATTCGACCGCCCACAATGTATGGCAACGCGCAGTGGGATGTGATCGTTCATCACATGCGTTTGCGTGCCAACATTACCGGCCAGGAACAGCGCGCTATCGTTGAGTTTCTAAAGTCTTCAAAGTGAAGACGGGATAGTTCAGGACGAAGAACGTTACTGTAAAGGGCGTCCCCGACGTTCGCGCATTGGGCATGATCAAGCATCTAAGCAAGCCTCAGCTGTACATGTGTTGCTGGATCCACTGCTGGTTTACGGGCTCGCAGTGGGCGTGGTCGGTTTATGCAAGCCTCGGCTACGAAAGGAGTTTAACAAACACGAAATCTACCACATCGATGCGCATTCGCTATTGCGCTACGAACGTTCTCCCCTCATCTAACCAATCTTTCCTTTGCCACAAGTTATTCAACGAGCGCTGAAGCCTTTTGGGCACACGCCCTTTAGATTTGACCCTTAGTCCCCTCACGCGATCACGACACAATCAGAAACCAAGAGGAAACCATTGAGCAACAGCGCGTTTACCGCGTCGTAGCGCATGCTGCCGTCCACTAATGGACCCAAGATAGCTGCGCCGCGCCGTCCCCAAAAGCTTCCCGGGAGCAGCGCGGCGCGCGATTCGTTTCCGCCTCTCGAAGACTCAAGCTCAAGGCTTAATGAACATCTGAGCTGAGCTAGGTTGGCCTAGTGCATACCCCAGGCCGGGTTCCAGAGTTACCACAACGCTGTAGGCCTGGCGGACGACTGATGCGCGGGGATCGGGCAGCGTCTTGACAAGGATTACTCCTAAGCCGGATTGTCCGATGAAGGCGGGCGGGACAAGCGGAGTGTAATCAACTCCTGGGATAGCTGTGCCGCTGACCTTGAAGTTTACGAAAGTTGTAGCGAGCAGGATTGTAGGATTCACGCTCAACACGAATGCACCGATTTTCCCTCGGGCAACATTGTCAGTGCTATGGATGGTGACAACCGGGAATTCCACAGCCTTAGGGCTTGTTGAATTAACCGCGGCTGCGGGCGCTTCGACACCAGGGCCACCCTGAGGGCTTATATTCGCCTTGGTGACTGGCGCAAGTGCAAACGCGACCGCAAACGCTACGGCTATGAATACGACGTTTTGAGCTTTCATAATGTTATGGTTCTTTCATTGTTTTGGCCTTCTTTGACCTCTCGTCATTGAGAACTCAGTTCTGGCCTTACATGTAACTTGGACAACGCTTTTGCCGTGTGCGCTACCTAGCAAGAGTAACGCAGTTGTTACCAGCTAAGCGGATGCAGCCCCCGCGCTTTTGTTACTTACTTCTTTGAGTCACCCAACTTACTTCGAAGACCTCACCAGCTCGACAATTACACCCTCTTCCGAGCCGGGGACATTGGCTGGATACGCATCTGATGAACGCCGACACACGAGCCGTCACTCTTCGTATCTGTGAAGTGACAGCAGCGTTACCTTTGTGCTGCAACGCGCCTCTACAGGCCGTTGTCGATATGGTAGACATGAAAATCATGGCCTCACTTGCTCAGCAATCAACACAAACCGCAGCTACGAAAGGAGTGTAACAAACATGAAATCTACCACACCGATCCGCATTCGCGCCTCTCGTTTCCTTACTGATCGATATGCCTACAGAGAACGGCCAGATTATCTGATCGAGCTTGTCGCTTTTGGAATAGTCGTGATCACCGCTCTTTTGTCGCTTGCTAACGCTGTGGCGACACTTTAGATAGAGCGGATAACGATGAGCGGCAGTCGAGTCACCCAGCAGGTCTAACGGGACCAAGCTTAGCGACCGCCGGCGAAAGCGAGCGCAGCTTTGAGAGAAACTCTTTTAATCCTCTGAAATATGAACGCGCGCCCGGTAGGGGTTCGCTCCAGTGGTTGGTTAGACCTATTGATCACGCTCGTGAATAAAGGCATCTAGCTACTTCTCCCATTGTTTCAGTTCAGCGCGCTTAAAATCAACATAGTCGCGGTAAAAAGCAATCAGTGTGTCTGGTAGAGACTGAACCTTGACTGCGTTAAGGTCCGTGCGCGGCGATATAGGAAAAGTCGAGCACGCACAGTTGACGTTCTCGTATGCGGCATCTTTCTCCTCACTCTTTGCAAGGAATGCAATCCAGCGCAGATACAACCGATCCCAATTTCCTCCAGGCGATTCCGAATGCGGCGGGTTTCCACTTTCCGATCATCGAACAGGGTGGCAACAGTCTGTACCCCCTCGCCGGCACAGAGGACGACCCATGAGGAAACCATTCGAATCCTGATCAGCATTGGGCCAACGGAAACAATGCATTTTCAGACCTGGTCGGACGAGGCGGGGAATGCCCCGCGCTTGACTGCCATTGATCCAGTAACTGGAGTGTCGGTGACCTTTCCGGATCTGAACTCTCCGCCATTTGGCGGCGAGCTCTTCCAAACGAACCTGATCATGCCAGAGCCATGTCCGTTCCTGGATCGAAGTCTCCCAATTGTCTCGATCATTCGACCAACCAAAACGCAAGGCGTTGCGATAGGCGCATTGCAGTTCCTAACGAACATGGGGCTCTTCATCGGTCAATCGCCAGCGTTTTTTGCGTATATGACGCAACTGGCACGAGAAGCAGACAACGCCAGGTACGAAAGATGACCGACAGATCGCAGCGACATGAGACCACGACGCCTTAATCGGCGAGCGTGGTCTTGCTCTGCGAAGTAATTGCAGTCGCAGCCATCACCCGCCAGTTTCATAGGTCAGCCATTTCATCGGTAATACGCGGGCAAGGCCTGCTAGGAAATTACGCCGCGGTTCGCCCGACGCACACAGTGACTCCTCGAAAGTAACAACGCTGTTACTTTTCCGATGCGCTACCCGCCACTGATCGGTGCGATTCTTCCAACAGAAAAACAATCATTAAACCTATGAAAACAATTAGTGCTTACATGAAAATTGCTCTGCCACTGTTGGCAGTGGCGATTCTGACAGCCACGTCTGGGCGCGCGGACACCTATTCGTGGACAAACTTACAATCTGACATCGCCGGCGTCGCGCAACACACCGATCCAAACCTTGTCAATCCCTGGGGCATGGCGGCCTCGCCTACCGGCATCATTTGGGTCAGCGATAACGGCACCGGTGTCTCGACACTCTATCAACAAGATGGCACAGCGCTGTCGCTGATCGTTACCATTCCGGCAGAACACCATAACGACACTGGGACTCCCACCGGGGTCGTCTTTAACGGCACGTCGTTCTTCCAAGTGACAAAAAATGGAAACTCGCAGCCAGCCCGGTTCATTTTTGCCAGTGAAGATGGGGTGATCTCCGGCTGGAACTCGATGGTGGACCCGACAAACGCCATCATCGCCGTCGATCATCACCACCACATGGGGCCTGACCACGCCGTTTATAAAGGCGCAACGCTCGGCGTCGCCAATGGTCACAATTTTCTGTTTGTGTCGAATTTCCATAGCGGCCACGTTGAAACCTACGACGAGAATTTTCATCAGGTGACTCCCAACGGCTTCGTCGATCCGAACCTTCCGGATCATTACGCGCCGTTCGGCATCAGGAATTTCAACAACGAAATTTTTGTGACCTACGCCAAGCAGGATCACAAAAAACACGATGACGTTGCCTGTCCCGGCTGTGGGTTCGTTGACGTGTTCGACACCAGCGGCAACTTTCTCAGGCGCCTGGTCTCAAACAACCAGCTCAATGCCCCGTGGGGACTGGTTGAGGTGGAAGACGAACTTTGGGTCGGCAATTTCGGTGATGGAATGATTAACGTTTACGATCCGATGACGGGCGCTTTCATCGAGACGCTGATGCGCGCCGACGGCACGCCGCTGCAATTTGACGGCTTATGGGATATGCTCCCTGCACAGGGTGGAGGAGTTTTCTTCACTGCTGGAATCGCCGACGAATCACACGGTCTATTCGGCATCATCACCGAGGACTAAAATTAGCAAAAAGAGATTCTGAGGAGCGCACGTATCCTTGTCTGCCGCTCACGCGGAGTTGTCCCGGCAAGGGCGTGCGCTCGCCATTTCGGCGAACGCTGATTTGTGCTAGACGCGCAGGGTGTACGGCTTAACGCGCGCCTTTGCCGTCCAAGTAATGTCAAATGTTGAGATTTGACCGCTGTTGAACTGGTGACCCCTCGTTAGTTTGCCTCCGGCCCAAAATTGATCGGAATAACGCGCAACCCATCCCGCCGACGGGCTGTTAAATCAATTAAAGAGGGCATGAGGCTCAGATCAACCGCGAGGTAGAAAGCGAATCACAGGTATGAAGCGAATTCTATACAGAATAGGCGTCGGCAGTCTCATTCTGCTGCTGACGGCGCTCGGCGAGCCAGTCATGGGAACTGTGTCTCTCCTTGGTGCCGTGCATCTGTCTAGGGGGTTTTCACACGGACAACGGTACAGAATCAATTTTGTCGATGTTGATGGTAATTCCCTGTCCACCGCCGACGGGCACGTGACCGTACTCGTCCTGATGACACCCGAGGATCGGGAGAAGGCGCGGAGCATCGGCGACCGTGCTCCGGACTATTGTCTTGGCAACCCAAGTTACAGAATGATTACAGTTCTCAATTTCACTAAAAGGCGCACACCGATCGGACGCAACGTTGTGACTATGCTTGTACGGCATCAGCTCGATGAAGAGGCGAAGCGGTTACAGGCACGATACAACGAGAAGAAAATTGCCCGTGATGCGAGAAGCGACATCTACACGGTAACCGATTTTGATGGGACGATCTCGTCACAGCTCGACGCAGAATCCGCCGTAGCGGGTTTCGGCGTTTTCGTCTTTGGACGGAATGGCGAGTTGCTCCAACATTGGGACGACGTGCCGAGTGCTCAAGAGCTGGCGTCCGTCGTCAAATAGTCATTCAGTATTTTGGCATTGCCAGCGCATGCAGAAATCGCAGATGCCATTATGGCTGGATCATCTGCCATCCAGCAATTAAAAACGATTCTGGTGCGATCCGGTGAAGCGGGCTTTTTTTCTGCGGCTGTATTAGTGTCGCGCCTTTTAGAACATTCACAGGAAGATATTCATCATCATCTTGCGGCCAGCCGGCAAGTGGCACAAACATCACGAAGAAAATTACCAATCTCAATTTCATCCAACCAGTGGCGCTGGCGCTGGAATGCTTTTCAAACTCCCGGCCTCGAGCCTGTTTTCCCAAAGATAGATGAGGCAATCGAGTATCTTCGTTTTTTATGGATTGAAGTTTCATTTTCTTGTCTTCTCCTTTCTATCTTTTCCTTCGGGAAATTCTTGCCGGCGCTGCAAAAATTTTCGTGGCGCATGCTGCCCGTCCACTAATGGACGCAAGACAGCTGCGCCGCGCCGTCCCGAAACTTTCCCGGGGACCAGCGCGGCGCCCGATTCGTTGCCGCTTGTCGCTGACTTAAAGTCAACACGACAAATCACCAATCGGAGGCAGCGGCACCTGGCTTGATCCAGATTGTGGCTGACCTGGCTCCCCCTGTTACACTGCCTAGTGAATATCCCGCGCCAGGCTGCAGTGTTACCACAACGCTATACGCCTTAGCGGAGGATGATGCTCTGGGGTCGCGCAGGGTTTTAACCAGGATTGTCGCATAGCCGGACTGTCCGATGTAGGCCGGCGAGGCAAACGCAACGTAATCAACTCCCGCGACAGCGGTGCCGCTGACCTTGAAGTTGACGTACATTGCACTGAACGCGAGTGCTGGCTTCATCTCCAGCACGAATGAACCGGTCTTCCCCCGGAGGACATTTCCCGCGCTATGGATGCTGATCACCGGGAGGTTCTCGCCCTCATCGCTCGCCTGCAGGTTTTGAGTAGCAGCAGATGTGGTAGGAATACCGCCGGGGGTCGGGGCCGCATTGGTGACTGGCGCGAGCGCAAACGCAAGCGCCAAAACTATGGTTATGCATATGGTGTTTTGATTTTTCATTATTTATTTTCCTTTCATTGTTTTTGGCCTTCTTTGACCTCTCGTCTTTGAGAACTCATTTCTGGCCTTTACCTGTTCCTTCGGAAAATTTTGGCCGGCATGGCAGAAAACCTTACGGGAGCCCGCGTGGGACGCGCTTTGGGCGAATCCATACAGTGCAGGATTCGTCGATAACCTTGGCGTTACAGTGAACTGGCCGGAAGACTCATCTTCAACGCCTGTGCAGGGTCCTTAGAGAAATCTAGTAACAAGCTGGCAACGGCCATCCGTTCACGAGAGAAGAAGACATCAGCCCTCTCAAGGCTGACTCAAATTTTGCTCTGGGAAAATGCGCTAATTCTTAATTTGCGCACTTTCCCCGTCCAAAAATTTGCGCTTGGCCACGGCTGCACACGTGATAAATGGCATCCTCAAACTCGACTCGCAGAGGCCGGACCATGCGCCTCTTTTAACAAAGCCTCGCCCAATGCCAAATGTTGAGATTTGCCCCCTTCTGACCCCTTCGTCTGCCCCCCGGGTCCTATCCGATGAGGCTTCACCGTTTTCTTTTTTTCGCCGCGCGCTAGGCCTTGGCTAGATCGCTCTTACAATTAGTGATTTCGATTCGGTCCCCTGTTTTTTCCAACGTCCATACCTCCGTCGAATGCTTTACCTTAGGCTCCGCTTTATGAGCGACGGAATAATCAAAGTCAAATCGCACAGACTTCCGATTTGGCGTTAGCGTGTCGAACACCTCCATATTTGTCACACGGAAGGACCTCTGTTTTGCGTAGTAGCGCAGATATGCCTGTTTTTCCTTTAAGATGAAACTCTTATCACGTTGCCCGTTGTTGTAATAATTTACACTACTAGCATAGCTCGCGATCAGTCTTTCCAAGTCTCCTTTCTCATAAGCATTCCAGTAGTCGGTGACAAACTTTCGTACATCTCCGTTTGACAAAGCCGGAGCATTCTGTGCTTGTGGTGATGAGCCGCGAATTTCAATTGGCCATACCTCCGCGCCCTTCCCCGTAAAAATGATTGGAAAGTCGATCGGGGGCTGTTCAGCAGATACCCAGGCGCGCAAAACATAACGGTCAGTGTGATTCACTCCGTGAAATGTGTACAGCCCTTCCTTATCCGTGTATGCCGGGTCAGATAGATGTCCAGTCGAGTTAACCAGTACTACCTTGATGTTCGCGGCAGGACGACCATTTTCAGTTAAAGTTCCGCGTACAATGCTTTCAACTGAGGCAGATGAGGCAGGCTGACTAACACCCACCCACGCGAATGTTACGCAGGTAAGCAACGGACGTAGTATATGCTTAGTACCCATTTAGATAATGCCTATGGATGGGAAGGCGGTTCTGAACTACTTTCGGACCTTACAACGGGTTGTGCAGGTTTCTGGCGCTCCTTGAACTGCGGATCTTCGGTTAGGCTTATCGGTTTTTTTACCTCGATTGTGTGATGTTCGTCATCAGGTACGATCTCGTAGGTATCCACGTCGTCACTTTTAACCAGATAAACTGGTTGCGAATAGTAGCCGTCCTCGTCGAGCTGCAAAGACGGAAAATCTGGTGTTGGGACGCCCTTCGATTCGACTACTAACACGGAAAACCTTCCGTCGGCGTTGATTGATGGCGGCGGGTGCACGGAGATTGTAAGTTTGTGTTGAGGATCTTTTCCTGCGTGGACCGTACCTGAGACTTTCCAGACCTTGTAGTGTTTGATCTCTTCTTGGGCGCGATCATAGTCGGCTTTTAGCTTATCGAGTTGCTTAGCCAACTCGGAACTGGAATTCTGGGCCTGCTGTAAGGTTGATTGTGCGTCGCTCAATTTTTGGTTGAGCTCCTGCGCCTTGCGGTTTGCTTCGTCCCAGCTGGTGGGTTTGATTGTTTTGAAAACAACCAGCATGAGCAGTGCGGTTATGAAGTATCCTCCAAAGGCGCCACCCAGCTTAATTTTGAGCCCTTGAAATGGCCCAGTCGCATCACTTTGGCTTTGAGGTAAGAGCTTGTAGATCAGAATCGCCGGCAAAAGAGGAAGGATAATAACTAGCGAGACAGCGATTACGAGCTCCAGAAAGATTAGATCAATTGCAAGCATATCGCCTATTGCCTACCAAATTCGTAAAATCCCAGTCAAGCATTTTTGATGGGAGTCGATTGGTCTTTTTCGTCGCCTTTTTCAACACTTCCTCTTCTGTCGTCACGATTCGGCCAATCCGCCGAAGCAATGGAATTCTTCGATGTCTATGAGAGAGCCTTCAGCCGGTCGCGAGGATCGCTTCGATTCAAAAGGCTGGTGGCAAGCTCTCAGCTGTCCCAAAAGGGAAGAAGCGGCTGAAAGAAAGCGGGGACGCGCCGGAAAAGAAGAACGGACACGTCCCCTAGTTCCCCCCAGAACTTGAAGACTTTATTCGGATCGCGGGTCTTTTTGGACGTATCGGTCCGCGAAGGGGTTATCGACTGCCCAAATTCGGTAGATTTCAAAGCCCCAGTGTGCTGATGGAGGTTTAGCTATGAAACGCCCCACAAATTCACACTCGCATTGTTCTCTTTTCAGAGCGACAATGCTTGTAAGCAAGATGAAGTAGCAGTTCTTCCAAGCTTAAGACCTTTCTACACTTGGGGCATTCCATAAAGCGCTTCCGGTTCAGAGCCGGAAGCTTTTCGTATTCGGCCGTCGTCATTTTCTTTTCCCCGATTCGTGGGTGAAAGCCCAATCGGTCGCTTCGTTGACAGGAAACGCCATTTTTGATGCGCGAAGCCCTACACTCAACGTTGGCGCGATCGCGTTCGAAGTCGGCGTTTCGCGCACGGCGACGGGAGTGGCCCGCGGCGCGTGCAAATCAGGCCGGCCAGCTCGAGGTGCACACCGCCTTGAAAACTAGCAGGGCTCAATGACGTGCCAGTTATTCGCAATTCTTTGGTGGGATTTGTTCAATACCTAGGAAAATTTCGGGATCTGAATCAAATAGGAGAGTTCCATTGTCACAGTTTTTTTTCAGAATTGAGGCCACTTCCTGTAGCCGTGCAATGACTCCCTTGGCTTCATCACTCGTCATAAGAGTTTGATTTTGAAAATACTCGAGTAAATCGCCCGGATTTGTTTTTGCAAAACTCTGAACATGTTTGTAGACGCTAGAACTAATGTGACGAAGATGCTGAACCATATTATTTTTTTGAACTACATTGCTATTTTGCCGCAATCCGCAATCGTTGTCGGCAAGAACCATTACGGGAAACTGAACATAAGGGATATGGTTCGCGTTTAGATACTGCATCGTCGTTTGATTGGTGCCATCAATCGGTTTGTTTGCCTTCGTAGCTTTTACAGAATGAAGCTTTTGACCAGTGGCTGTTTGCTCCAACCAAAAAATTTTTTCTTTTTTAGCTACATTTCCGAACCTGTCCTGTTGAGCCAATATGTGATCGATAATTGCCATTTCACCTACATCGCGAACGGCCATCATTTGCCCGAGTGTCTTCAGCGAAGGCGGAATTTGACTCCTTATCTCTGAGCCTTTCGTAGCCATGGCCCAAGTTGAAGATGCAAGAAAGGGAGCTGCAGGATTGGGATCGGGACCCCTGTGATTCAAATTAGGGTGATGATCAATTCCGCCCTGGTGGTCGAGCAATGCTCCGTAAAGAAGTCCGTCCTTTATCACTTTGGGATTTGAATTTGCCATTTGGCTAACGAGTCCAGCCCAGGTTTGCTTTATGAGATCGTGAGCATAGACGCCGGCCATTTTTTCGACTCCCTTGTGGGTTGCTTGTTCCATCGTTCGATAGACAACTGCCGGAACATCAACATGTATTTTAAGTGCATCAGCCACCTTTCCGTAAGCTAATATCGCCGGAGTGTAAGAGCAGCTTGTTGATTGCTTATATTTTGCTAGGAAATGGGCATTTCTCCCTGTCGCCTTGGCGCATTCCTTCTGTTCAAAGGATGCTCTTGAAACTCCAGTCGGTAATTCGTAGATATCAGTCCCGGGATTTGTGCTATAAAGCGCAGGACACAAAATCACGTTCGGATCGTCGAATTTAATTTTGCAAAGGTCGTCTTCATCATCCTTTCGGCCTGAATCAATTTCAGTTCCAGGAGCCGGAGGAAGTGCTACGCATTCTTCTCTGCCGTAGGAAACACGTGATCTACCAAATGGCGAAGCCGTTTGCGACTTGGCCGGTGAGGGCAATGCGGCTTTCTCAGTCGGTGAGGGTGATGCAATGGGCGATTCGCTCGGGGTGAGTGATTGAGCTTGCACAACGCAGACGATGGCAAAGCAAGCAAGCAGCAGTGCAACGAGAAATAATGGAATTGCTTTTTTTAGTGGAATCAGTGGATTCATGGGTTCTTCCTTTTTGTTCCCCGCCGCGTTGATTCTGCGATTGCACGTCTGGAAGAGGCGAAGAACCTAGCGAGGAAAGTTCCTCCGCCTGATTCAGATCCGTTTAGTGACGGTGAGTTTGGCAAGAATCTCAGCTGTTCGTCAAGCACAGTCGGGCGCAAGCGCGAATCGCTATTTAACGTTTTTAACGTTTCGTTCCCCTCCGGGGCTGCCACTTGTGCGGGAGATCATCGCTGACAATCTTGAAAATTTTTCGAAACTTGGCTCCGCCGTTTCCGTAGAATAATGTTGTTCTGGGGGGAACAGCCGCCTCTCACACCTTTCGGGTGTGCGGGGCGGCAATTTTTTGATCACAAAACCTGGATGAAAGATAAAACAGCGCCGCCGTCTGGCCTCAATTTTGCACCAATGATGCTTTATTTTGGGCAGGCCTTGGAGATAACTGGTGAACGTAGCAGGTCGCCGGATTTCGGCCCCCGAAGATCAATCAAACTGGCAACGTGATCAAAAATCTCAGCCTGCTCGTCAAGCACAATCGTCACGAGCGCGAACCGCAGATTCCAGTTCGAAAAACGCAGTCAGCTTTTCATCCGGACCCACAATGAAACCCTTTCCGTTGCCGCGATGCGCGTCAGCAATCCAGATCCTTCGCCCCTCGGAATCAATCGCTGCGACGCAGCCCAAACTCCATCCCGCTTTGCTGAGTGTCAGCAATTATTTCCCAATACTTCATTTAGAACTTTGTTCGCGTCATTGCTTGTTATTTAACACGAGCCCAAACGATAGCGAACAGCACGATGGCAATGATACCAGTCCCAGCCAAGAAGGCCTTGTGCCAATTAAGCTCGCGTATCACCATCAACTCTGCCGAGCCGGGCGTGTGTTTCCCCTGTAAGATCGACTCCCGCTCGTCGAGCTGTTTTTCGACTCGTTGCGCAAACCTATCGGCAAACGTACCGGCATCGAAGGACGCGGTGGCGTGATTGGCGCTTTCGGCCTTGTCGATGCGTTGCGTGACTGGCTTTCCAGTTGGCGTCGCAGAACCGTAATGAAACCGTTCCTGAACGTCTTTGGGCAGCTCGACGAAGTAAACCTTCGAGATTCCCGATTTGCTTTCGAGCACGATGCCATCGGGTTCGACACGAGTAACCGTGACGTTTTTGTATTCCTTTCCCTGAATCGTTTTGAAGTCATCCGCGAGCGCGACTGACGCGAAACAAACGACAACTACGCAAAGCGCAACGCTCCGAGGGGTGTCGCTCATCACGGAAAAGATTAACTGGAATTGCCCTGACACGCGACACACTTTGCTTTTGGGATCCACTACCGAAAGCCAGGAAGGCAGTGTTACGAAGTACACCCGCGCAAAGATAGATGCGGTGTCGATCTAATCTCCGATGCGCTGCCATTAGGTGGCCTGTGGTACGCTGGGCCGATCGATTACCAACTGTGTTTGCAGCAGCCTTCCTGGCTGGCGACGCGCGCAACCTTACAATTCTGCGTGAAGCCGAGCATCTTCACCGCTTCGTCAAAGTTGTTGGTGCACCACCAACCGTACCGGTTCGCGCTAGTGGGGTAGTCAGAATCAGCCTCGCAGTTCCCACATACTTGCATGAGCTGAATGCCGTCCGAGCAGGGACCCAGGGCGCCAGCCGCGGACCCACCCTTGCAGGGAATCGGGGACCCACCTTGGGGTCCAACCCGAGTCACACTCGGGGTTGGCGACTGCACCGTAGGCGAGGTTACAGCCGGGGTTGGTTTGCGGAAATCGCACCCGATCAGCGTAAGACACGCGGGCAGCCAGAGCACCATTGTTAACTTTCTTATGATGCTGCCTTCCACAGGTCGTAACCTCCTGCGCCGATAGAAGACTCCAATTTTGTTCGACGTTCTTGAAATCAGTCGATTCATCCTTCTTCCTCTCCTTTTCCCCGCTGCGTTGATTTCTTGGATCGCAGGTTCGGATAGGGGCGAAGGACACAGCGGGAAAAAGCCCTCCGCCTAATTCGAATCCGTTTGGCGAAACGCAGTTTGAAAAATCTCGCCGGCTCGTCAAGCACAATCGACACGAGCACAAACCGCCGATTCCAATTCCATAAACGCGTCAGCTTTTCATCCGGACGCACAATGAAACCCTTTCCGTTGCCGCGATTTGCGTCAACAATCCAGATGATTCGCCCCTCCGAATCAATCGCTGCGACGCAGCCCCAACTCCATCCCGCTTTGCTGAGGTTGTCAGCGATTATTTCCCAGAATATGTCGCGACGCTAGAGTACGGTTGACAAGCAGGAAGTGGCCGGACGAAAAGACCGCCTCCACCTCTCGTAATATCCAACGGCATAAAAGCGTAGCATCGGTCAGGATAAGCATTGTAAGTCGCGAGCGATTGACAGCCGGATAGCTGGCATGTCAGAACTACAGCGCAGGCTAAACTGAAGGTAAGAAAGAAACTTTTCATGAGCCGAGGTTATGACAAAAAACGTTCCTAGCTGCAAGCATCAATTTCGGACCACTTCAATTTTTATCACCATGTGCCGAACCTGGGGTCAAATCTCAACATTTAACATTTCTTTACGCAACTGGGTTGTTGCGCGCGCACCATGCCTTAATCAAAACTCGACTCGCAGAGGCCGAGCCATGCCTTGTCACAAGAAGCCAGCCTAATGTCAAATGTTGAGATTTGACCCCTTCTTGGTCTTGTCGTCTGTGAGCCGGACACCCAGTTCGGAAAGTTCATCCATGAGCCGCACCTCGTAGACGTCGCACATTGGGGATTCGCCATTTGGCAGAACCCATTCAGGATGTTGTCTTCGGAGGTCGTCATGAATCTGTTGCCGGAGATCCGCGACTGTGTTGGTTTTGAGCATAACCACTCCCCTTTCCTTGAGTAAATGTGGTCGGCTGCAAAGCATCGCACAATCGGGCACCCGGCGGATT
>Ga0209474_10001359_pt1 | contig 24251 bp, 14 predicted proteins | sample GraSoiAngelo_145_FD_185902 | JGI IMG/M metagenome (GOLD analysis project Ga0209474, IMG submission 185902) | Grasslands soil microbial communities from the Angelo Coastal Reserve, California, USA - 14_1009_05_20cm (SPAdes) (version 2) | ecosystem: Environmental > Terrestrial > Soil > Grasslands...
CGCGCCACAGGCGCGTGGCTACAGGGTCACTCGTAAGGCATCTGATTTACTCAAACCAATTTCCTTGCGCAGCGCGAATCAACTCGATACAACTCAGTTTCACCATGGACTTCGGCGCTCACTCAATTATTTGGATTATTCTTGTTGGCCTCATCATTGGCGCGGTCGCAAAGCTGTTGATGCCGGGAAAAGATCCTGGCGGCTGCATCGTGACGATTCTGCTCGGCATCGCCGGCGCGCTTGTTGGCACCTGGATCGGCCGCTTCTTTATGGGTGAGAATTACGTGGCCGGCTGGATCATGTCGATCGTCGGCGCGATGGTCTTGTTGCTACTGTATCGATTGCTCTTCCGCCGCGGCGTGTAGTCGAACGCCGCGGAGCACTGCCGCACTTCAAGACGTGGCCGTTCTTTGAAGCGAATTTTTCGCGCATTGCTTTTGGAGTGCGGCGCTGCTGCGCCGCTTTTTCACTGCATTGCGCGATTTAAAGGCTTAACGATCCAACGCTTTCCTTGGCACGCCGAAGCTTTGGCGAAAGCGGCAACGATTTAACGCGTCACGTTTGCTCTCTGGTACGAATGCGAGATGATCATTGCTTCATGGCCGCGCGGAAAAAAACAGTCGTTATCATCGCGTTCGCAGCGCTGTATGTGATCTGGGGCTCAACTTACCTCGGTATTCGGTTCGCAATCGAAACGATTCCACCGTTCTTAATGGCAGGCGCGCGATTCCTTTTGGCAGGCGCAATCATGTACGCGATCGCCGGCTCGCAAGGAAGCCTACTCCGCCGTAGCGGCTGCGAAGGCTGGATTGGTAAAGCGAGCTGGGCGAACTGGCGGACGTCCCTGATTATCGGCGCGTGCCTGCTACTCGCCGGTAACGGCGGCGTGACAATTTCAGAAAAATATATCGACTCGGGATTGGCTGCGGTAATTGTCGCGATTGTTCCAATTTACATCGTGCTCCTGGCATGGACGACAGGAATGGCGCCGAGGCCGACCCAAATTATCTGGCTTGCACTGGCAGGTGGTTTTGTCGGAGTCGGAATTTTATTCTGGCCAGCGCTGCATTTTTCCTCGGACGGCGGCCGGAATCCTGCGATTGGAATATCGATTTTGCTCGTCTCAACTTTCGTTTGGTCCGCAGGCTCGCTCTATTCGCGCGTCGCAAAGCACGCGGCCTCACCCTTTCTCACTGCTGCTCAACAAATGATCTGCGGAGGAATCTTGCTCTTGTTCGCCGGCATTGTCACCGGCGAGCTCCGACACTTTTATCTCAGTACCATCTCGATGAAATCGCTCGGCTCATTTGTTTATCTGGTGATTATTGGAGCTGTGATTGGATACACCGCTTACATCTGGCTGCTGCGCCACTGTGAACCGGCGAAAGTCGCTACCTATGCGTATGTCAATCCGATCGTGGCAGTCTTGTTGGGCACGCTTTTCGCAGGCGAAACTTTGACCAAGCGCACGCTGATTGCGGCCGGGCTCATCATCGGTTCAGTTGCGCTTGTGATCACGGCACAGCAACTAAGAGCGAGAGTCGAGCCGCCTATTAGCGCTGCGTTGGAGCCAGCTGATTGACGTATTATGAGCAGCGAAAATCCATCTCGTGATCCGAAAGATCGACAGGGAACGATAGAGGTGGTCAGGCGCAACTGGCAGGCTGAAGTCGAGACTGCACAAACTTATCGCGATCTCGCCGAACGCGAACGAGACGAGAAACGCAAAGGTATCCTCCTGCGCATGGCGGAAGCGGAAGAACGGCACGCGCAGGGTTGGGAGAAGAAGCTGAGAGACCTCGGAGCCGAACCGCCCGTTCTGAGGGACACCATTACGCGCCGGTTGAATCGTTGGTGGAACAAGATTGCAGGCGCGGAGATCGCGATTCGCCGCATGGAAGCCACTGAAGAACGCCAGGAAGCCGAATTCCATGATCAGGCAGAGCGCGCGTTCGCAGGCGAGGCAGATGTGCAGGAGTTTTTGCACAAGAGCGCGCTCGAAGAAAAGGCGCATGCGCGAGCACTGAGCGTGATGGCGCCACCTGCTAGCCCGCGCACGGCTCTGGACACAATTCTAAAGCGCGAACGCTGGCATGGGCGAGGAGGCAGTTGGGTGGCGGACGCAATCTATGGCGCGAACGATGGGCTGGGCGCGGTATTCGGAATTGTTTCGGGCGTGGCTGGCGCGACCAATAATCAGCAACATTACATTCTAATCTCCGGACTCGCGGGGATGCTCGCTTCCACGTTGTCGATGGGCGCGGGGGCGTATCTCGCCGCAAAGAGCGAAGCGGAAGTGTATGAAGCGGAAATCTCGCGTGAGCGCGCGGAAGTAGAGGAAAACCCCGAGGAGGAAATCGAGGAGATGTCGCTTTTCTATCAATTGCAAGGATTCACTCCGGAGGAATCGCAGAAAATGGCGGAGCGCCTGGCAGAGCAACCTGAACAATTCGTACAAGCCATGGCGCAAAGCGAGCTCGGCCTGTCTGCGCATCGGTTCCCGAACCAATGGAGTGCTGCATTGTCGGCGGGCGTTTCGACTGCAATCGGCGCGTTTGTGCCGATCATTCCGTTCTTTTTCTCCGGCGGCCTGGATGCCGTTATCGCTTCGTTTGGGATCAGTCTGGTCGCGCATTTTGCCGTTGGAGCACTCAAATCGCTGATCACGATCCGCTCGTGGTGGGCATCGGGTCTGGAGATGACCTGGATTGGCATCATCGTTGCTGTAGTTACGTACGGCCTCGGGCTCGCTTTTGGCTCCCTGGGGTAGAGAAAGCTTTAGCCATGGCTCGAATTCTTCTCGCAGACGACCAGCGCGATGTGCTCGAAGCACTGCGCATTTTGCTCAAGAGCGAAGGTCATCAGACCGAAGGCGTCACCTCGCTCGCCGGCGTCTTTCACGCGCTGGAAAAGAAAGAATACGCGCTGTTGCTGATGGACCTGAATTACACTCGCGATACGACCTCGGGCCAGGAAGGCTTGTCAGCGATTTCAAAGATTCAGGAGATCGACCACACGCTTCCGATTGTGGTGATGACTGCGTGGGCAACGATCCAGTTGGCGGTGGACGCAATGAAACGTGGCGCGCGCGATTTTGTAACTAAGCCATGGGACAACCAGCGCTTGTTGACGATCGTGGGGACACAAATTGAGCTCGCTTCCGCGCTCCGTCGCGGACGGAAGCTCGAAGCGGAGAATGAACTTTTGCGCGGTACCATCCCGGATTTGATCGCGCAATCGCCCGTGATGCGGCCAGTGATCGAGATGATTTCGCGCGTTGCGCCATCAGATGCGAACGTGCTGATTACAGGCGAAAACGGCACGGGGAAAAGTTTGGTTGCGCGAGCGATTCACGCTCTCTCGCCGCGAGCGGCGCGAACGATGATCACCGTGAATATGGGCGGGTTGTCCGAGACACTTTTTGAGAGCGAACTGTTCGGACACGTCAAAGGCGCGTTTACTGATGCAAAGGCGGATCGCGCAGGACGATTCGAGCTTGCGGATGAGAGCGCGCTCTTCATGGACGAGATCGCCAACATCCCGCTCGCTCAACAGGCAAAACTTTTGCGAGTAATCGAGACAGGCGATTTCGAGCGCGTTGGTTCATCAAAAACGCTGCACGCAAACGTGCGGATCATTTCCGCTACAAATGCAAATCTGGAGAACGAAATCGCAGCCGGTCGTTTTCGGCGGGACCTGCTGTTTCGTCTTAATACAATCCAAATTGAATTGCCGCCGCTGCGCGATCGGCGAGAGGATATCATGCCGCTGGCGAACAGCTTTCTTAGTCAACATGCAGAACGTTACCGGAAACCAATTAGCGGTTTCGACGAAAGCGCGCGCGAGCGTTTCCTGCAACACTCTTTCCCCGGGAATGTTCGGGAACTGGATCACGTCGTCGAGCGCGCCGTATTGATGACACGAGATCGGCAAATCCACGCAAAGGACCTTGGTTTGACGACCAGCGGCAGCGAATCGCGCACTCTCGAAGAAATGAGTCTGGAAGAAGTAGAGGCGTTTCTGATCAAAAAGGCGCTGGCACGAAATGATGGCAACGCACGCAAAGCCGCAGAGGCTCTCGGCTTGAGTAGAAGCGCCTTCTACCGACGTTTACAGCAGTATGGTTTATGAACTGTAGAGGCAGCCGTGTCGGCTGCAGATCTTTTGATTTCGCAGGCGACACGCCTGCCGCTACAGCCTGCAAATGAATCGTTCGAAGAACCGGCATCGGCTTTCCTACGAAGGGAAAATTGGCTGGCTGACCTTTGGCGCCATTCTCCCTGCAATTGTTGTTGCACTCGCGCTTCTTTGGTTCGGCGATTACACCGACAAACTGCGATGGACACTCACGATTCTTATTCTCGGCTGCTTTGTTGCGTTCATTTCCAGCGCACGAGAACACGTCGTTCGCCCATTGCAAACCTTGTCTAATCTGCTCGCGGCATTACGCGAAGGCGACTACTCGATTCGTGCGAGGGGGGCCGGCGAAGATAGCGCGCTCGGCGAGGTCCTTCTGGAAGTTAATTCGCTCGGAGAAACGTTGCGTCGGCAGCGTCTCGGCGCCTTTGAAGCGACTGCGCTATTGCGCACGATCATGAGTGAAATCGATGTGGCAATTTTCACGTTCGATCCCGAACTGCGTCTGCGCCTCGTCAATCGCGCTGGTGAAACATTGCTGGGACAGACCATCGACAAATTATTGGGCAAACCAGCAAAGGAACTTGGGCTTGACCGTTGTTTTGGTGCGGCCGAGGACGAACCGCTGGCCTTGAATTTTCCAGGCGGGTCAGGCCGTTGGGGCATTCGCCGGAGCACATTTCGGGAACACGGTTTGCCCCACGAGCTACTCGTGCTCACGGACCTCAGTCGGACCTTGCGCGAAGAAGAGCGACGCGCCTGGCAACGACTTGTGCGTGTGCTCGGTCATGAGATGAACAATTCGCTGGCTCCAATCAAATCACTTGCCGCGAGTCTGGAATCGCTGCTGCGGCGCGATCCGCTCCCGTCGGACTGGAAAGATGATGCAAGCTCCGGGTTGAACTCCATCGCGTCGCGCGCCGATTCGCTAAGCCGTTTCCTGGAAGCTTATACGCGCCTGACAAAACTTCCGCCGCCTCAAAAACAAGATGTCGATCTTGCGATATTGGTGCAGCGCGTTGTGGACTTAGAACCGAGGCTCAGGGTGCAGGCCCTTTCCGGACCAAAAAAGGTTATTCGTGCCGACGCGGCGCAGATTGAACAAGCCTTGATAAATCTGGTGCACAACGCTGTCGATGCTGCGCTTGAGACGCGCGGAAAGGTTGCAATCGGCTGGCGCGATAAGGAAAATTGCATTGAGATCTTTGTTTCAGACGAAGGCCCGGGCATCATGAACCCGGCGAATCTTTTCGTGCCGTTTTTTACCACAAAGCCTGACGGCTCAGGCATTGGTCTGCCATTAAGTCGTCAAATTGCTGAAGCACACGGCGGTTCGCTGGTGTTGCGCAACCGAAAGAATGGGAAGGGTGCCGAAGCTTTGCTGAGTCTGCCGCGCTAGTACCCGGCTGCTGCGGGCACGGTGAAGTTCGCCACCTCCCGTGAGTTGAATCATTTTACTTCGGTTCTTAACCGCCAAAGGCAATTGGGCGAGCTGAGATAAAATTATTTGAATCCAGCGAGGCGGCGAACCGCTTCTCATGAGAGGACATGAAAGAAGAACACCAGAATGTTCCAACGACACCTTGGACATGGACAATCTTTTTGCGCGTGCCGTGATGAATTATTGCGTCCCGAAGTTGGGACGACACAATCCCATAAGCGGATTAACGATACGAGCCCTCGAGTCGCTGATGCGGACGTAAGTCGCTGATGGAGCGAAGCATACCACATTTTGTCAGCAGTTGGCACGACCATTGCATCATGAAACGCCAATAAAGGAAAAAACAGATTATGAAACCGATCTCATCAAAAGCTCGTAACAGCCGGAGCTTTCCTCTGGTTGAATTTCATTATCAGCCGGGGCGCCTCGGATATCAGCCACGTTGCGCCAAAACTGTAGAGCCGGCGTTTCGTAATATCGGCAGGCATTATTTTGAGCGGGAAGCACGGCGTGATTTCATTCGTGAGGCATGTTTATTTGCACTGATCATCGTTACAGCCGCAGCGCCGTTGTTCAGCGCGGCGTCTGCTCTCACTGAATTTTGCCGCGCAATCGGTCAATTTTAATCGAACTGTGATTCCGCAGCGAAAATCAAAAGACGAAAACATCGTGCGACCAGCGGGATTTACGCCAAGTCTTTCCTCGATGGACGTACCGCGCGTAGGCGTTGCGGCGAAAAAGCGAAAGCGTCGCATCATTATCATCGCTGCATCCGCACTTGGTTTGATTCTAGCGACAATTGCAATCTCGCGATTGAAACCAGCAGTGCCGAGCGTCGATCGCTCCACCGTCTGGATCGATACGGTGAAGCGCGGCCCGATGGTACGTCAGGTTCGTGGTCTCGGAACGCTCGTGCCGGAAGACATCCGCTGGATTCCTGCGAACACTGAAGGGCGCGTGGAAAAAATCAATATCTGGCCGGGGACAAAAGTCGAACCGGGCGCCGTTATACTAGAGTTGAGCAGCCCCGAACTGGAGCAGAGCGCGCACGAGGCCGAGTCTAAGGCGAAGGGCGCCGAGGCCGATCTCGCTACATCCCGCGCGACATTGCAACGCGAGCTTCTCGATCAGGAATCCAAAACTGCAGTCGCGCATTCCGCTTACGAGCAGGCGAAGATGGAGCGGCAGACCAATGACCAACTGGCGAAGAACGGGCTCGTCGCCGATCTCGTTTACAAAACTTCGAAAATCAAAGAACAGGAGTGTCAGAAGAGCGACGAGATCGAGTTAAAGCGGTTGGCGTTCGCTCGCGATTCGATCGAGCCGCAGTTGGCCGCGAAGCAGGCGGCGGTCGATCAAGCGAATCAGCTCGCGAAATTGAAGTTTGATCAAGTTGAAGCGCTGCATGTGCGCGCAGGCATGTCGGGCGTGTTGCAACAGTTGCCCGTGCAAATCGGGCAGCGATTGAAGGTCGGTGATAACCTCGCGCGGGTTGCGGATCCAACGAAACTGAAGGCGCAGGTAAAAATTGCCGAGACGCAGGCGAAGGACATTCAGATTAGTCAGAAAGCGATCATCGACACTCGCAATGGCGTCGCGAACGGTCACGTTACGCGCGTCGATCCTGCAGTGGAGCAGGGGACAGTAAACGTCGAAGTCGCCTTTGATGAGCAGTTGCCGAAAGGCGCGCGCCCCGACCTCAGCGTTGACGGAACAATCGAGCTCGAACATCTCGACGACGTCGTTTACGTCGGCCGCCCGGCATTCGGCCAGGAGAACAACACTGTCGGAATGTTTAAGCTGGTCGCCGGCACCTCCGAAGCCGTGCGCACGCCGGTCAAGCTCGGCAAAAGCTCCGTCAACACCATTCAGATTTTAGACGGTCTCCAACCCGGGGATCAGGTCATCCTTTCCGACACTAGTGCGTGGGACGCACATGACCGAATTCGACTGAACTAAGTTCTTATTTCTGAATCTGATTTCAGATTTGAAACAATCAAAGCAATACGAACAACATGAACTCGAATGAACTAACTGAAACGCAACCGACAAATGTCGTTAACGGAAACGGTGTCCATCCATTGATACGTCTCGCTGGCGTCACCAAGGTGTTTCTTACGGATGAAGTAGAAACACACGCACTTTCGGGAATTCATCTCGACATTCGCGAAGGCGAATATATTTCGATCGCTGGACCGTCAGGCTGTGGGAAGACGACTCTGCTGTCCATCCTCGGACTGCTCGACACGCCTTCAGAGGGCAGCTACGCGCTGAAGGGCCATGAAGTCGCTAATCTTTCATTCGCAGATCGTGCGCGCGTTCGAAATCGCGAAATCGGCTTCATTTTCCAGAGTTTCAACTTAATCGGGGACCTCAGCGTTTTTGAGAATGTTGAATTGCCGCTCACCTATCGCGGGATGAGCGCTGGCGACCGTAAAGCTCTTGTGACTGAAGCTCTCGAGCGGGTAGGCATGGCGCATCGGGGCAAACATCTCCCGAGCCAACTCTCCGGCGGCCAGCAACAGCGTGTTGCCGTCGCGCGCGCGCTGGCTGGCAGGCCGGCGATTCTACTAGCCGATGAGCCGACTGGCAATCTCGATTCGCGGAATGGCGAAGCGGTGATGCAACTGCTCCGCGAACTGCATCAGGGTGGCGCCACGATTTGCATGGTCACCCACGACGAACGTTTCGCGCAGCACGCAGATCGCACCGTGCACTTGTTTGATGGTCAGATCGTCGAGGACCGCATGGCCGCCTGAGGAATCGAGAGATGCAAACGCTTTGGCAGGATCTCCGCTACGGCGTGCGCATGCTGCTCAAGCAGCCGGGATTCACGCTAATTGCGGTAGGCACGCTAGCAATCAGCATCGGCGCGAACACAGCGATCTTTAGCGCAATTAATGCCCTTCTGCTTCGCCCATTGCCGGTTGAAAATCTCGACCGCGTAGTTTCAAGCTACGCATTGCGGGAAGGATTTGATCCTTTCGGATCTTCGTTTTTGGAATACGCGGCATACCGCGATCGAAGCCATTGTTTCGTTAGCAGCGGTGTTGCGACGCAGCACTCGTTTAATCTGACCGGTCAACGCGAGCCGGAACGTGCCCGAGGTGCCAACGTCATGGCGGATTATCTAATTACGTTGGGCGTGAGACCACTGCTCGGTCGCGCGTTTTCTGCCGATGACGATCGGCCCGGCGGGCCGCCGGTCGCGTTGATCGGCTATGGTTTTTGGAAAAAACATTTCGCCGGAAACATTGGAGTAATCGGCCAATCGCTCAATCTCGATGGCCGGACTTACAACGTTCTTGGAGTGATGCCGCAGGGATTCGATCTTCCGGGTGCAGCTGAAATTTGGATACCGCTGCAGACGAACATCGAAAACCTGCCATTGACTGAGCGGGCGGCGACGAGCCATGAAATCGTCGCGCGACTAAAAGCGGGTGTGAGCGTGAAGCAGGCTGACGTCGAATTGAAAGCCATCGCCCGTCAACTGGAACAGGAGTATCCCAACTTTCGGCGCGGCTGGAGCGTGAAAGTTATTTCGCTTCGTCAAGATCTGCTCGGCGACCTCGAAGGACGCGTTCGGAAGGCATTGTTTGCGTTGGTCGGCGGCGTTGGATTTCTCCTGCTGATCTGTTGTGCGAACATAGCCAATCTGCAATTAGCCCGCGGCATCGTGCGCCAAAGGGAACTGGCGTTGCGTGGGGCGCTCGGCGCTGGCCGCTGCCGCCTCGTCAGGCAACTTCTTACCGAGAGTATGCTTCTCGCGCTCGTCGGTGGTGCGGGTGGATTGCTCCTCGCGAACTGGTTGGTCCCGGCGCTCGCCATGCTCAATCCCATTCGGGGACTCTCGTTGGGTGAGTTTTTGCACAATTTCGAGCTAGACCAGCGAGTCTTGGCTTTTGCAGTGGTGACGACTCTGCTCACCGGAGTTCTCTTCGGATTGCTTCCCGCGCTGAAGGCGACTGGTGCTCACGAGTTGATGTCACGCATCAAAGAAACCGATCACCGAAGCGGGGGTGCCGGTTCAGCCCGGCGCTGGTTCCACGGTTTGATCATCGCCGAGATCGCGATCGCGTTGACGCTGCTGGTTTGTGGTGGATTGATGGTGCAAAGCTTCCAGCGCCTCCAACGCGTCGATCTGGGATTCAATCCAGAAAATCTGCTCACGTTGAAAATGGCGTTGCCGGCGTCCAAGTATTCGCAATACCGGCAGCGTATCGCGTTCACAGATCAACTGCCGGAACGAATGCGCAATGTGCCTGGCGTTCTATCGGCGGGAATCACAACAAACATTCCGCTTGAACGCGAAATTGCATACGATGCGATTTTCAATGTCGAAGGCCGGCCGCCGCCGAATCCGAACGAAGTTCCAATTACGTCGCATCGCATCGTTACGCCGGATTATCTGGAGACCCTCGGTGTTACGCTCATCAAAGGAAGGTTGATCAGTAAAAACGATCGCGCCGAAATGCTACCCGTCGTTGTGGTTAGTCAGGAATTCGCCCGGCAAGCGTGGCCGGGAGAAGACGCCATTGGCAAAAGAGTTCGCCGTATCCGGGCCGGGCAAACCTTTCCTTGGATGACGGTCGTCGGTGTCGTCAAAGACGTCAAAGAAGACCGTTTCAATTATCGGATCAACCGGCCGGTTTGGTACGTGCCCTACGCGCAGGTGGAGAACGATTTTCCGGTCAATCTGATCATACGAACGGCAATTGATCCGAATTCCCTGACGGCAGCGGTGCGTGAAGCCATTCACAGTGTAGATGCCGATCAACCGATCTCCAACGTAATGACGATGAACACGAACCTGAGCACGGTTCTCGTCACCGAACGCTTCGGCGCGGTTTTGATGGGAACGCTCGCGATATCCGGATTGCTGCTTGCGTCTATCGGACTCTTTGGCGTGATGGCCTACTCTGTCTCGCAGCGAACCGGCGAAATTGGATTGCGTGTGGCGCTAGGCGCACAAGCGAAGCACGTGCTTGGGCTGATCCTGGGCCAGGGCGTGAAGCTAATTCTGTGGGGCGTCGGTATCGGATTGGCGGTCGCATGGGGCGCAACACAACTACTAGTGAGTTTGCTCTTCGAAACAAAAGCAGCCGATCCGATGACTTTCGCTTCAATCGCGCTGCTGCTCATCTCAGTAAGTTTGCTGGCCTGCTTCTTTCCCGTACGCCGTGCCTTGAGTGTCGATCCAATGATCGCGCTGCGTTCCGAATAACCAATTCAATGCAAACGTTTCTTCAAGATCTTCGCTTCGGCTTCCGAATGCTTCGGCGCAGCCCCGGCTTTTCCGTCCTGGCAATTCTTTGCCTCACCCTCGGAATCGGAACCAACGCCGCCGTCTTGAGTTGGATCGAGGGAATTTTAATTCGCCCCTATCCGTTGGTCGTACACCAGGACCGCATGTTCGCGTTGAACGCCACAACGCGCGGTGAAAATGGATTCACTGGGCTGGCGTATCCCGAATTCCTCGATTACGAAAAGAATTCCACGCTCTTTGAGTCGTTCATCGTCGATCGAATTACGGGCACGACGTTGAGCGTCGGCGATCGCGCTGAACGCGCGTCGGGGGCTATTGTCTCGGCAAATTATTTCGACGCGCTCGGAGTAAAACCGATTCTCGGTCGCGGCTTCGGACCGGACGAAGGTGAAGGTCGCAATGCGCACCCGGTGACCGTGATCGGTTATCGGACTTGGAAGGATCGTTACGGTGGCGATCCGAACATCATCGGCCGAACGCAATATTTGAATGGCGTTCAGCACACGATTATTGGCGTCGCACCGGAAGAATTTCACGGCACATTCATTGGATATTCCTTCAGTTTTTGGGTGCCTGTCTCAATGCAGGAGACGTTCGATACCGGCTACAAACTGGAAGACCGCGGTGCACGTTGGATCGAAGGCTACGCGTTTCTAAAACCTGGCGTAACGCGTCAGCAGGCGGACGGTGAGCTTCACGCAATTTCGCAACGACTCGAAAAAGATTATCCGGAAACGAATCGCGGTCACGACCTGTCACTTTCGCCGTTGTGGAGAACGCCGTTCAACCAGGCGGGAAACATGACGTCGACGCTCACCGTCACGATGGCGGTGGTGTTTTTTGTTCTACTCATCGCGTGCGCGAACGTAAGCAACCTGTTGCTCGCGCGATCCCTGCTACGCCGGCACGAGATGACGATGCGTCTCGCGCTGGGCGCAGGTCGCCGCCGTTTGATTAAGCAACTCTTCACCGAAGGATTGATTCTTTCAGTGATCGCGGCGGTCGGCGGAATCGCTGTTGCCTATTGGTGCCGCAACGCGCTTGTGCTTTCGTTCCCTTCGCCCGCGGCAGGAATCGTAATTGATCTTCCAGGACGAATCGACTGGCGTGTACTCGTGGCAAGTGTCGCTGTCTGCGTCGGCGCTACCATGCTGTTTGCGCTGATGCCTGCAATTCATGCCAGTCATGTCGATCTTTCGGGCGCTCTAAAAACCGACGGCGGCGGAGTAGTCGCAGGTAGCAGCCGTTCGCGATTGCGCTCCGCGCTCGTCCTTGTTCAGGTTGCGCTCAGCTTCGTATTGCTCGCTGGCACAGGCTTGCTCTTGCAAAGCTTGCAGCGAATGCAGAATACCAGTCCAGGTTTCTCCACCAATGTCATTGTCTCCGGCGCCGATTTGGTCTCGGCTGGCTACAATTTGGAACGCGCCAAAGCTTTCGACACTCAATTACTAGATCGAGTGCGCGAGATTCCCGGCGTCGAATCGGTGACTTTGTCCCGATTGCAACCGTTTAGCTACGGAGTCTTCTCTACTGCGCCGCTGACGATCGATGGCTATCAAACCGCGCCCGATGAGCAGTTAAATTCGTCCTACCTCGAAGTAGGTGAGGACTATTTCAAGACGTTGGGTGTTCCAATTGTCGCCGGCCGCGAGTTCCAACGCACCGATGACGAGAACGCGGTGCCAGTAGCGATCATCAATGAAACAATGGCGGCCAAATATTGGCCGCGAAAGGATCCGATCGGACAGCGGCTTAAAGTTAAGGATCGTTGGCTGCAAATTGTCGGCGTGGCCAAGAACGTGAAGTACGAGAACAAGCTCGAGCTGCCGAGGACATTCTTCTACGTGCCGATGCGACAGAATTTTTTGGTGAGTAATGCCCTTCTCATCCGCACGCGCGAAACTCCGGGCGCGATCAGGGCTGCGCTCGCCCGCGAAGTGCACGCACTCGATCCTAATCTCGCCCCGACTGCTCCATTCCGCGTGCAAGAACAAGTGGACAGGAAAGGTTACACCCAGCGACTCGCCGCCACGTTGGTCGCAATTTTTGGAGCAATAGCTTTGTTTCTGGCGGGGATAGGTCTGTACGCGGTCATGTCTTATTCCGTTTCGCAAAGCACGCGCGAGCTCGGATTACGAATGGCCCTCGGCGCTAACACCCGAGATCTTTTGAGACTCGTCTTTTTACACGGTCTGCAATTGACCGCGGCAGGAATCGTTTTCGGCGGTATCGCCGCCCTGATTCTGACGCGTTTGATGGGCAATCTGCTCTATAAAGTTAGCCCACATGATCCGCTAGCGTTTGGATCAGCGCTCGTGGTGATCACGATTGCCTCCTTAGCTGCATGTTTTTTGCCGGCCTGGCGCGCGACACGCATCGATCCGGTCCAGGCACTGCGCGAACAGTAACGAATCAGTTGCGGCTCTTATGCTCAAAGACATTCGTTTCGCTTCGCGGCAGCTAGTCAAACAACCGGCGTTTACATCCATTGCCGTGGTTACCATCGCGCTGGCAATCGGTGCGACCACGGCTGTGCTGAGTCTGGTCAATGGCTTGATGGTTCGCCCGTTGTCCTATCGAGAGCCGCAGCAGCTGGTCCTGCTGCTTCAGCATTTCAAATCGCAAAATCTGGAACGCATTCCGGTGTCGCCACCTGAATTTAAAGATTACGAAGCGCGCGCGCACAGTTTTGAAAAGCTCGGCGCGTTCCGATACACGAATTTCAATCTTGCGGGCGAAGATAGACCCGAGCGGATATCGGGTGCGACCGTCACCGCAGACGTGTTGCCGCTGCTTGGTGTTTCACCGATCAGAGGCCGGTTTTTCCAGCCGGAAGAATGCAGCCTCGGCCGCGACGATGTTGTGATCATCAGCGCGCGACTGTGGCAGCGCCGTTTCAACAGCGATCCGCAGATCATTGGGACGAAGCTTCTTCTCAACGGCAAGAATTTCACCGTTGTGGGCGTGATGCTCGCAAGCTTCGATTTTCCGCTCCAGCTTTTCAATCTCGGCAACGGCGGGCAATTCGGCGGGCGCGCGGATATTTGGAAGCCGCTCGCGTTCACCGAAGAGGAGATGAAAAAGCGCGGGTCGCGCAGCTACGCGATGATCGGACGACTGGCACCGGGAACTTCACTGGCCCAGGCGCAGACGGAAATCGAAAGTATCAACGCGCAGATGCGTCGCGAGCATCCTGACAATTACATGCAGGATAACAGTTTCGGCGGCGACGTGTTGTCGCTGCAGGATTTGGCCGTCTCCGGGATGCGTCCGGCGCTGCTCATTCTGCTTGGTGCTGTCTTTCTCGTCCTGCTGATTGCGTGCGCGAATCTCACCACGATGCTGCTTGCGCGTGCGGCTGCGCGCGAACGCGAGATCGCAATTCGAGTGGCGCTGGGAGCCGGTCGGCTGCGCCTGCTCAAACAAGTTTTCACTGAGAGTGTATTGCTCTCGCTGATCGGCGGCGTGGCAGGCGTTCTTCTCGCCTTGTGGGGTGTTGAATCGCTGAAGGCGGTCGGCGCGCAAACCGTGCCGCGACTGCGAGAAGTAAATATCGATCTGGTTGTGTTGGGAGTAACGCTGGCAATTTGCGTAGGCACGGGAATCATTTTCGGCCTCGTTCCCGGTCTGGCCAGCTCGCGGCCGGAGCTAACTGAGGCACTCAAGGAGGGTGGCCGAAGTTCGACCGTGGGCACGCGGCGCAATCGTTTACGCAACGGACTGGTCATCGCCGAAGTTGCGCTTGCGCTGGTATTGCTCAGCGGCGCGGGGCTTCTCATTAAAAGTTTTGCGCGCCTTCAAAACGTCAATCCCGGTTTCAATCCGCGTAACGCGCTGACGTTTGAAGTCTCGTTGCCCAAGATCCAATATCCCGACGATGCGTCGGTCGTCCGTTTCAACAATGAAGCGCAACGCCGAGTTGCTGCGCTGCCGGGAGTGCAGGCTGCGGGATTCAGCACGATCCTGCCGCTCGCAGGGACGAACAGTGATTGGTCCTTCGCGATCGAAGGCCGGCCTTCAGACAATAACAGTCCCAGCCCTGACGAAGAAAAGCGTCAGGTTTCTCCCGATTATTTTCGCGCGATCGAGACGCCATTGATCAAAGGTCGTTTCTTCAGCGACGCGGATAGTGCCGATGCGCCGCTGGTAATCAGCGTCAATCAGACGTTCGCGAAAAAATTCTGGCCCAAGGGGGACGCGCTGGGCAAACGCATTACGTTTGATGACCCGAAGAAGAATCCCCAATGGATCACAATCGTGGGAATTGTCGGGGACATTCGCCACTTCGGGTTGGATATCGATCCCAAACCGGAGATGTACGTTCCCTTCTCCCAGAGCGCGTACTCCACCACGATATGCGTGGTGCGGAGCAACCAGGACGCGCGAACGTTGCTTGCAGCGATCCGGCGCGAAATCCAGGCGATCGATTCTGCCGTGCCCCTGGCGAATGTGCGCTCGTTTGAGACCGTCATTGCCGAATCGGTCGCGCCACGACGGCTCTCAGTCGTTTTGCTCGGAGTGTTTGCAGGCGTCGCGGTGTTGCTGGCAAGTGTCGGCATTTACGGCGTGATGTCGTTCCTCGTTGTTCAACGCACCCACGAAATCGGTGTGCGAATGGCCCTTGGCGCACAGCGCAGTGATGTACTCAAACTGGTACTCTTCCGTTCACTCAAACTGATTTCAGTCGGAACAATCATCGGCCTCATCGTCGCACTGATGAGCACACACACGTTGCGTGCATTGCTCTACAGCGTGAGCGCATTCGACGCGATGACGTTTGTGCTGGTGACAATTTTACTCGGTGCCGTTGCGTTGGCCGCGAGTTACCTCCCGGCGATCCGCGCAACGAAAGCCGACCCAATGGTGGTGCTCGGCCACAACACCTGACCGTATGATCAAACTTCGTCGCCTAGAACGCAGATATCCCCTTGGCAAAGAGAAGTTTTTCTATGTGTTGCGCGACATCAATCTCGACATTGAGGAGGGTGAGTTCGTTTCCGTCATGGGGCCGTCCGGAGCGGGAAAATCGACGCTGCTGCACATTCTTGGGATGCACGATTCCGGCTGGGCTGGCGAATATTTTCTCGCCGAAACCGCCGTGCATCATTTGAAGCCGAAGGAACGCGCCACGCTGCGGAACGAGCAGATCGGCTTTGTGTTTCAGCAATATCACTTGCTCGACGATCTCACGGTTTACGAAAACCTCGATATTCCGCTGTCGTATCGCCGATACAGCAAGGGTGAGCGCGCGGCGCTGGTGGCCGACATGCTGGACCGTTTCCAGATCGTCGGCAAAAAAGATTTGTATCCAAGTCAGCTCTCCGGTGGACAACAACAACTGGTCGGTGTTGCGCGAGCCATTATTGCCGAACCGAAACTTCTTCTCGCTGATGAGCCCACCGGAAACCTGCATTCCAGTCAGGGCGAAGAAATCATGGAGCTATTTCGCAAGCTCAACGATGAAGGCATGACGATCGTGCAGGTCACGCACTCGGAGAAGAACGCATCGTATGGGAAGCGCATCATTCAACTCCGCGATGGATGGCTTGTGAGGGAGAACCGATGATGAATGATCTCAAATTCGCCTTTCGCCAGCTCCGCAAATCGCCGGGCTTCGCTGCCATTGCAATGATTACACTTGCACTGGGTATTGGCGTTAACTCCGCCGTTTTTTCGCTCATTAATGGCGCCGTGCTACGGCCAATGGTGCCTCTGCGAGCCAATGAAGTAGTCAGAGTTTTCACTGCGCGGCAGAATGCGAGCCATGATTATCGTCAGTTCTCGCACGCTGAATATCGCGAGCTGCGTCAGAATGGGAGCGAAATATTTGCCGATCTCGCCGCAGATGAATTCGCCATCGTCGGTATCGGCCGCGACCACGATATCAGGCGGAGCTTCGCCTTCCTGACTTCGGAAAATTTCTTCTCGCTTATGGGTGTTCGGCCGCTCGTGGGCAGGTTTTACAACGCTGAGGAATGCCGGCCGAACGCGAATTTGCAAGTGGTTGTGGCGAGTTACGGGTTCTGGAAACGAATGGGTGATGGCAACGATTTCGTTGGTAGCAATGTGCAGATCAATGGGCGCCCGTACACGGTAATCGGTATCGCTCCAGAGGGATTTTCCGGCGTGAGCGCGCTGGTCGCGCCTGATGTCTGGCTGCCACTTGGCGTGCATGCGCAACTCAACTCAGCGTTCACCGGCTCAGGAACTTTGCATGATCTCGATGAACCAAAAAATTACACTCTCAATCTGATCGCGCGTATGCGCTCTGGACTGAGTGTCGAGATGGCAAAGTCGCGGCTACCTACACTGGCGCAGCAAGTTAACTCCATTCAGCCGTCCGGTTCCGAAGGTGCGCGCGACCTGCAAATTCAGAGACCATCGCGATTCAGCATCGCTAATTCACCTCAGGACGACGGGCCGATCACACTTGTTGCTACTCTGCTGATGGGCATGGCGGCTGTAGTCTTGTTCGTCGCAAGCCTGAATCTCGCGAACATGCTGCTGGCCCGGGGAACCACTCGGGCGAAGGAAATCGCGTTGCGTCTGGCACTCGGCGCGTCGCGCTGGCGTATCGTGCGCCAATTGCTCTTCGAAGGGTTGCTTCTTGCAATTCTCGGTGGCGCGCTCGGTCTCATCATCAGTCTCTGGTGCAACGATCTCCTGCTCCATTCGCTCGGACGTTTGCTCGCCTCGGGCTCAGTTAATTTCTCGCTCATCGTGAATTTGCACCCAAATGCATTCGTGCTGTGCATTACTTTTTTATTCTGCCTCATTGCTACCGTCCTCTTCAGCCTCGGGCCTGCGCTCACGGCGACAAAGACCGATCTCGTTAACGATCTAAAACAGCAACCCGGCGAACCGGCGGGCGTTGGGCGCTTCAGCCGATTCTTTGCACCGCGACATATTTCCGTCATGGCGCAAATCGCGCTCTCGCTCATGCTCCTTTTCAGTGCCGGATTATTCTTCCGCGGTGCGCTCAAGGCGAGCGCGCTCAATCCCGGTTTTGTCGCTGCAGGCGGTCTTGTCACCGAACTGGATTTCTCGCTGGTTAAAAAAGAACAGCCAGAAGCACGCCGGCTCATGTTCGCGGCGGTGCAGCGGGCACGAGAGTTACCCGGTGTCCAGAGGGCCGCGCTCGCCACTATGGTACCGTACGGCAATTTCACCTATGCGCGTCGCATCATGTCCATGCGGGAAGCATTGCCGACGGATCCAAAGGTGCCCGATCCCGGTGTTTCTGCGTTGTTTACGGCAACGACACCCGGTTACTTCGATGCCATCGGCGTAAAACTCCTGCGTGGTCGCGATTTTGCTCAGGCCGAAGCCGAAAACAAAGATACGACGTCTGTCGCGATCATCGATGATGAGATGGCCAGGAAGCTGTTTCCGAATACCGAAGCAGTCGGTCAGCACATTCGCTACACGCAACCGCCAAAAGACGGCTCGCCTAACGACCTGATCATCGTTGGTGTGGTGAGCAGCCATCGTCATGACGTCCAAAACGATACGCTGAATCAGCGGCTCTTCGTGCCGCTAGCGCAAGTCGACACCGCCGACGTTTTTTTACACGTGCGCCTTGCCACCAAAGATCGGAATGCCGTCGTCGCCTTTGTTCCGACACTGCGTCGGATATTACGTAGTATCGACCCCGATCTGCCGGTTATCAGCATCGACCCGTTTGCCGATCTCCTTGAAAAAAGTGTCGGTCTCTGGGTTATCCGCGTTGGCGCCTTGTTATTCGGCGTGTTTGGAGCAATCGCCTTATTGCTCGCTGTGGTTGGCGTTTACGGCGTCAAGGCGTACGCCGTCGCACGTCGCAGCCGGGAAATCGGCATCCGTATGGCACTAGGCGCGCGTCGCGGCGACGTGTTTAGGCTAATTATGCGTCAAGGCGCATTGCAAACTGCGCTGGCTGTCGCGATAGGCGTTTTCCTTTCGCTCAGCGCCGGACGTGTGCTAGCTCAAATCCTATACGAGGTCAGTCCGACTGACCCGTTTGCATTAATTTCGGCAAGTCTGCTGCTGGCAGCCGCGGCATTGCTGGCGTGTTTCTTTCCCGCACGTCGTGCAACCCGAGTCGATCCAATCGTTGCTCTGCGAACGGAATGATATGAACGATCTCAAATTCGCCTTTCGCCAGCTGCGCAAATCGCCGGGGTTCTCAGTCCTCGCGATTGTGACGCTTGCGATCGGGATTGGGCTAAACACCGCGATCTTCAGTTTAATTAACGATCTGTTTCTGCGCGGGCTTCCGTTTAAAGAACCCTCGCGAGTTGTCCATTTGTTCGAGGGTGATAAATCGCGTGATCTCGTCGACATCGGGGTGTCGGCGCCGCGTTATGAGCATTTTCGCGATGGCCAAACGCTGTTTGACGGTTTCGCGGGGGAGAATTTCTTTCTCTTCACGCTCACGGGTCTCGGGGACCCGGTGCAGGTCTTCGGCGGGCGTGTGACCTCGAGCTATTTTGATGTGCTCAGCGTGCGCCCGATTCTGGGACGCAACTTTTTGCCGCAGGAGCAAGAGGGCGCCGACGTCGCCGTCGTGACGAAGAATTTTTGGCAGAAACGCCTTGGCGGAGATCCGAACGTGATCGGCCGCAGCATTGCGCTCGATGGGACCGCGCACACCATTGTAGGCATCTTGCCGAACATGCCGGCAACCTGGTTCGGGGCAAACCCAATCGCAGAGGTCTGGACGACGAAGCCGTTCCAAATTCCCGGGTTTACGTATGAACGAATGATGCGCGGCACAAGCTTTTTGCGCGTGGTCGGTCGACTCAAGCCAAACGTCACGCTCAACCAGGTGAAAGCAGCGCTGCGATCGCTTGACCAAAGTTATCGCACTCAGTACCCGAATAAGATCGACAGCTCGCTCGTCACCACCGCAAAAACGTTGCCGGAAGACGTGACGGAGAACTTTCGCGCGGGTTTTATCACATTGTTCGCTGCAGTTACGTTTGTTTTGCTCATCGCGTGCAGCAACGTCGCGAACTTGCTGCTTGTTCGCTTCAGCGGACGTCGGCGCGAAATCGCGTTGCGCATGGCGATCGGCGCTTCCCGCGCCGGCATCGTCCGCCTTTTCGTCTTCGAAAGCTTGCTCGTAAGCGTCATCGCGGGAGGTGTCGGCGCGTTTGTGGCGTGGCGATTAGTTCCACTCGTGCCAAGAATGGCGTCCAATTTTTTGCCGCTGGAAGCGAACACCGCCAGCAGTTTATCGCTGCCGGTTCTGCTGTTCACCATTGGATTGTCGATTTTGACCGGGCTATTGATGGGTCTTTATCCAGCGATGCAAGCTTCGCGTGCGGATTTGGTTGACGGATTAAAAGAGGGCGGCCGCGGAACGAGCGGCAGCATACGGCAACAACGCTTCCGCAAGATTCTTGTCTGCGCGCAGGTCGCCCTTTCGGTCACGCTCCTTGCCGGCGCGGCGCTGTTGATCACCAGCTTTATGCGGTTGAGCCAACAGAATCTCGGTTTCCGCTCGCAACATCTCTGGACCGGCGCCATCACATTGCCGACTGCGCAGTATCCCGATACCGCATCGCGTCAGCGTTTTGTGGAGCAACTGCTCAACGCGCTGCACGATGTTCCCGGGATCCAGAATGCAACCGTCAGTGGCGACACACCGCTGAATGGCGGCAACCAAACCCTTTACGCGCGTGGTGATCGTGATTTGCCGCCGCTCGAGCAACGTGCGAACGCGCCAAGTCACGATGCGGCGCCGGACTTCTTTAAGACATGGCGCATCCCAATTCTTGCAGGTCGGGAGTTCAACGAGCACGACACGGCCGATAGCCAACGTGTCGTGTTGATTAGCCAAACCGGCGCCAAAAAAGTTTTCCCCGGCGAAAACCCGATCGGCAAAACATTGTTGGTGACGAGCGCTGCCACTCCATGCGAAATCGTCGGTATCGTCGGTGACATTCGCTCGCAACGCATCAAACAAGAGCCAGGCATGGAGTTCTACCTGCCGTGGTCCCAGGATAACTTTCCGTTCGTCAATGTCGCGGTGCTTAGCCCGTTGAAAACCGAGGCGGTCACAAAGCTTGTGCAATCGGCCTTGAGCAAGGTCAATCCGGGCTTGGCGATTGCGATTCCGCAGAGCATGGATGCCATCGTCGCGCAGGCGCTTGGCCAGGCACGTTTGATGATGATCTTGCTGGGGCTTTTTGCCGGAGTCGCGTTGCTTTTAGCAGCCGTGGGCATTTACGGCGCTGTTGCTTATAGCGTGGCGCAACGTACGGGGGAAATCGGGGTGCGCATTGCCCTCGGGGCCCAAGCGGCGGATGTGCTGCGGCTCATTTTGATTCAGGGTTTGATGCCGGTGGTAATCGGACTGGGAATCGGTATTACCGTGGCGCTTGCACTCGGCCGGTTACTGCGCACGCAGCTCTATCAAGTTTCGCCACACAATCCAGCGCTGCTTTTAACAACAGCAATTGTCCTGGGTTTGGTGGCATTGAGCGCCTGCCTGTTTCCAGCGCGGCGCGCCACGCAAGTGGATCCGATTCAAGCTCTACGAACGGAGTAATTCCTTATGATTAACGATCTGCGTTTTGCTGTTCGGATGCTCATCAAGTATCCGGCTTTCTCAATCGTTGCCTTTCTCGCCCTCGTTCTCGGAATTGGCGCGAACACAACCGTTTTCGGCATCATCAATGCCCTGGTGCTTCGTCCGTTGCCCGTCGGCTATTCCGAAGAAGTTGTGAAGGTCTTTACCACCGACAATCACATCAAGGGCAACCAATCGACGTCGTATCCAAACTTCCAGGATTATGAGAAGCAGAACACCGCTTTTACCTCCATGGCGGCCTACACGTTTGTGGGGGTGGGGATGACCCGCGGCAGCGACACTCTGAATGTTAACGGTTTGCTCGTGACCGGAAATTATTTCGACCTGTTTCAGATCAACCCGTCGCTCGGGCGTACATTTTTGCCGGAAGAGGATTCTACGCCCAATGGCCATCCGGTCGTGGTCCTCGGTTACAAGTTTTGGAAAAAACTGGGAGGCGAACCGACAATTGTCGGCAGCCAGGTCACCTTAAACGGGCATTCTTTCACTGTCATCGGCGTGGCCCCAGCAGCTTTTACCGGCGTCGATGTTGGCTTGGACCCGGATATTTACGTACCGATGTCAATGCATCAGTGGATTCGGCCCGGCGGGGACCTGTGGTTCGAGCTGCGCCGAGCGCTCTTGCTAAACATTGTGGCGCGGCTGAAGCCCGGAGTGACAATGTCCCAAGCGCAAGCACAAATGCGCACGATCGCGAAACAGCTCGAGCAAGCTTATCCGGATGTAAACAAAGAGCGCTCGATTGCATTGGTGTCGCTCGAGGCAGCCAAATCACAGGGACTGGCTGGTCCGAACAACGAAGATCTGGCGCGCAACGTGTCGCTTCTCCTGCTCGCCGCCTCGGTGAGCATTCTTCTTATTGCTTGCGCTAACGTTGCCAACCTGCTGCTCGCGCGATCGACTGCTCGCCAGGGCGAAATGGCCGTTCGTTTGGCACTCGGAGCCGGCCGAGGACGAATTGTGCGACAACTATTGACCGAAAGCGTCTTGCTCGGCGTCCTTGGCGGCTTCGGCGGCGTAATTCTCGCCTATTGCCTCGGTGATGTTCTGGTCGCATTGCTTCCGCCAACCCCATTTCCCATTTCCTTGAATCCGCAACCAGACTGGCGAGTCCTGATTTTCTCGTTCGCTGTCGCGGTTTTCAGTGGAATCATATTCGGATTGGCGCCCGCCTTACAAATGGCGCGTTGGGATCTCATTCAGGGATTGCGCGAACGCGTTTCCACCGGCGGTGGTGCAGGGACGCGGCTGAATCTGCGCAGTTTGCTTGTGGTCGCGCAGATCGCCGTTTCGCTCCTTCTTTTGATTGCCTCCGGTTTGTTTCTGAAATCGTTTTATAAAGCGCAGGCGATCGATCCCGGGTTCCGGACGGACAACCTTGATATTGTCACCATCAATCCAGTGCTTGCTGGCTACGATAGCGACCGCGCTCTTCAAGTCGTGCGCGCGATCGCTGATCAAATCAGACATGATCCGCACGTTGCCGGAGCCGATGTGAACAACTGGGTCCCACTGTTTGGCGGAGAAGGGCGAACCATCGTGATCGACGGCCGCGATCCAAATGATGAGCACAATCGAAAATTCGCGAATTACAGCCCGATCACTCCCGGTTATTTCCAAACTATGGGCATCCAGCTTCTCCGCGGCCGTAACTTTACTGAGCAGGACGCGGAGAAGAACGCTGCGCCGGTTGCGATCATTGACGAAACGATGGCGAGCGAATTTTGGCCGAACGAAGATGCTTTGGGGCGCCGCTTCAGGTTCATGATCAGCAAGGAACCGATTGAAGTCATTGGAATCGCACGCAACTCCAAGGCAGTAACGCTAGGCGAAACCCCAATTTCGATGGTGTACTGGCCGCTGAAGGAGATGACTGATCAAGGGATTACACTTTTTGTTCACACAACCGGCGCACCAGGAATGATGCTCAGTGAAATTCGCCGGATTGTCCGCTCCGTTGATGTTCACATTCCGATCACATATGAAAAGACAATTCGGCAACACATGGCGATTGCGCTTTGGCCGTCATGGATGGGTGCGATATTGCTGGGGAGTCTTGGCTTGCTCGCATTCATCCTTGCATCAATGGGCGTGTATGGAGTGATGGCTTACTCCGTGAGTCAACGCACCCGTGAACTGGGAATTCGGATGGCGCTCGGCGCGCAGACGAGTCAGGTGATTCGACTGGTGTTGCGGCAAGGCATGTTACTTGCGGCGATCGGTCTCGGTTTTGGTTTGTTTGCCGCCTTCGGATCGACTCATCTTGCCGGGTCCCTGCTTTACGGAGTGAGTCCAAACGATCCGGTGATTTTTGTCGGTGTGACTTCATTGCTCGCGTTAGCCGCGTTTGCAGCGTGCTATTTCCCCGCGCGTCGCGCGTTGAAAATCGATCCAATCACTGCGCTACGGACCGAATGAAAGCCCCCCGGGTCTCAAGAAATTGACGAACGACTTGCTTTGATGGCCGCTTTGCTTATCCGGGCTACCACTTGCTCAAATCCATCTAATAAACTTCATATGCATCTGCGAAGTCGAGTCTGCCAAAACGTATCGCGACCTCGCTGAGCGTGAACGCGACGAGAAACGCCAGGGCGTCCTGTCGCGCATGGCAGAAGCGTTTGGAGATGACCTGGATCGGCATCATCGTGGCGGTGGTTACTTACGGACGCGGTCTCGCTTTCGGCGCGCTCGGTTAAAATGGAATCAGTCAGCAGCGACGCCACCAATAAAATATTTGTTTGCCTTTAGTTCTAAATATTCATGTAATCCCGTTCGACCTATGATAGCGCGCGTAACGGTCGTCTTCACAGTTTATTTGCTCGTTTCATTCA
>Ga0209474_10001360_pt1 | contig 24234 bp, 16 predicted proteins | sample GraSoiAngelo_145_FD_185902 | JGI IMG/M metagenome (GOLD analysis project Ga0209474, IMG submission 185902) | Grasslands soil microbial communities from the Angelo Coastal Reserve, California, USA - 14_1009_05_20cm (SPAdes) (version 2) | ecosystem: Environmental > Terrestrial > Soil > Grasslands...
CCGACGGGTCAAGAGGGTTAACGAGGAGCGTCACGGCTTCGCCGGGACGCTCCGAACGTGTGGGGGACTTGGGGGGCCCGTTCGAGGCCCCCCATCTTCAGTTGGCGGACGGGGTTGCGCAGCGTGCCGACCCGATCGAGCGTGATCTCCACGACGTCGCCGTCGCTCAGCGCGTGCTCGTCGGGCACCAGGATGCCCGTGCCGGTCGACAGCACGGTCCCGGGCGGGCAGGGGTTGCTGCGGACGAGCCACGTCACCAGCTCCGCGCACCGGCGCTTCATCTCCTTGGTGTTGACCTGGCCGCGGAAGATCGGCCGGCCGCCGCGCGAGATCGTGCACGTGAGCTCCAGCGCGTGCGGGTCGCCGACCTCGCCGGCCGTGACCAGCACCGGCCCGCAGGCGAAGCAGCCGTGGAACATCTTCGACTGCGGCAGGAACAGGGGGTTGGCGCGCTCGATGTCCCACGCCGAGAGGTCGTTGCCGATCGTGTAGCCGACGATGGCGCCGCCGTGGCCGACGACGAGCGCCAGCTCGGGCTCGACGGCGGTCAGCGTCGAATCGGCGCGCACGCCGATCGGAGCGTTGGGACCCACGGTGCGGGAGGCCGTCGCCTTGAAGAACAGCTCGGGGCGCTCCGACTCGTAGACGAAATCGTAGATGCCCTTGGTGCGCCCGCCCTCGCCGGTGTGGGCCTCGTAGTACTCTCGGCTGCGCCGGTAGGTGATGCCCGCGCCCCAGACCTCCGGCGGATCGAGCGGCGCCAGCAGGTGCGGCCGCCGCGCGGTCGGCGCCCGGTCGAGCGACGTCCACGGCAGGCGCCCGCGGGCCGCCCGGGCCAGCGCGCGCGCCCGGCTCTCCAGGCGCGCAGCGGTCCCGCACGCGGCGATGAGCTCGACGACGGAGGTCACCCCGGCCTTCGGCGACGTCACGTCGAGCACGGTGTCGCCGGCGACGACGCCGACGCGCTTGCCGCGCCCCGGCAGGAAGAACTGGCAGAGCTTCATGAGGCCCTCCACGGGATCGGGGATGACGGCGGCTCAACCGTATCCAACGGCGGCGGCGGCGTCAACGCGCCTCGCCGGTCAGCGTCTCCACGATCGCGGCGACGTTGGCGTCGATCGGCATGGCGCCGTCGAGGCGCATCACCGGGCAGGGCAGCGTCGCCAGCCACTGCTCGTGCATCGCGCGGCTGCGCTCGACGGGGTCGCCGTCGTCGTAGCGGGCCGCCCAGGCGATGAATGCCTCGTACTTGGCGCGCCGCGGGCCGCCCGGCGCGACGGCGTCGCCGTAGCGCGCCCGCTCGCGCTCTCGAAGACGCGCCAGCCGCAGGTCGGCGGGCAGCCACAGGAACACGACGAGATCGAAGCGCGGCACGAAGACGTCGCCCCAGCCGCACAGCGAGCCGGACAGGATCCAGGCCGGCTGACGCGCCAGGGCGGTGTCCAGCAGCGCCACGCGCTCGCTGCGCTCGCGAATCTTCTCGAACGGCGGGTCGGTCGGATGCCAGAAGAAGTCGTCGGTGTCCAGATGCGCGCAGCCGAGGCGGCCGGCCAGGGCGCGGCCGAGCGTCGTCGTGCCGGAGCCGGAGGCCCCGAGCAGGTGGACACGCGCCACGCTCAGAACCGGTAGGCGACGCCGACGTCGACGTGGATCGGCGGCGACGGCGTGAGGAAGGGCTCCACCGGCGCGCCGGCCGCCCGCGGGTTGCGCGCGAAGGTCCCGAAGGTCTCGTGCGCATCGTTGAGCAGGTTGGTGATGGTCAGGAACGCGGTCAGCCCGTGCCAGCGGGCGCGGGCGCCGGCGTTCAGCGTGACGTAGGGCGTCAGCGTGCGCTCGACGTTTTCCTCGTCGCCGCGCAGCCGCTGGGCGCCCACGAAGGCGCCGGACGTCCACAGCGTGAGCCAGGGCGTGACGCGGTAGTCGACCGACGCGTTGAGCCGGTGGCGCGGCAACAGCGGCAGGTCGCTGCCCCGGGACACGTGCTCGATGCACGGCGGGACCACGCAGCCGGCGGTGAGCCGGGGCGAGGCGAGGTCGACGTCCTCGCGGAACGTGGACTCCGTGTACGTGTAGCCCAGGCTCAGCTCCCAGCGACGGTCGAGCGTGGCCCGAGCGTAGACCTCGGCGCCCTGGCGCCGCGTCTCGCCCACGTTCTGGAAGAACACCGCGGTGGTGCCGGTCGGCGAGATCGAGAAGATGTCGTCGTGCACGTCGGTCCGGAAGAGCGCGAGGTCCAGGCGCAGCCAGGGGCGGAGCGCCAGCCGCGTCCCGAGCTCGTAGTGATCGACGGTGACCGGCTTGATCGGCGGATCGGAGGCCACGCCGGCCTGCAGGCCCGGGCAGACCGAGCCCGGGCTCGCGCACGTGAGCTCGAGGAACGCGGGGACGCGGAAGCCCTGGGCGTAGACGAAGTAGAGGCTGGCCGCCGGCGAGAGGTTGTAGTTCAGCCCCACGCGCGGATTGACTCGGCTGAACGTGTCGGTGCCGGCCGCGCTCGGCCGAGCGCCGAACGGCCCCACGTCGCCGATCTGGTGGCGAACCCAGTCGAAGCGGGTGGCCGCGGTGAGCACGAGCTTGTCGTCCTCGCGGAGCAGGGCCCGGGCGACGTCGAGCGTGTCCTGCGCGTAGACGGCCCAGGCGTGCTGGTCGTCGTGGACCTTGCTGTCCACCGTGCGGACGCCGCTGCTCGTCTCGTCGAACGTCGTCAGCACCGCGTCGTGATGCGCGTACTCCAGGCCCACCGTCAGCCGATTGGCGCGATCGAATGGGCGTGAATCGTGATCGAGCTGGACGACGCCGCCGGCCGAGACGGTGTGGCCGAAGGACCGCGTGTTGGCGCCGATCAGGTTGACGTTGAACTGCTGGGTGTCGAGCGTGCGGGCGAAGCCGTTCACGCTGAGGCTCGTCCGCGCCCCTAGCTGCTGCTGCGCGTTGAGCGTGACCAGGTTGAGGAGAGGCGCGAAGAAATCGCCGGTCGTGAAGTTCTGCCGCCGGTCGCGCTGCAGCTCGCTGATGGGAAGCGACCCCGCCTGCTCGAGGCGGTTCTGGGCGCGCTGGAACGAGAGCGTCACGTCGGTGTCGCCCGATCTGAACCCGAGCTTGCCGAAGAGCTTGCCGAGCCGGACCTCGGAGTCATCGCGCCAGCCGGTCTCGTCGAAGTAGGTCGCGGACAGGTAGTAGTCGAACGGCGCCAGCGGGCCGCTCAGGCGCAGCCGGTACTTCTGGCGACCGAAGCTGCCGCCCTCGGCCTCGGGCTCGATCTCGCGGACCTCTTCGCCCCGGCGGGTGACGATGTTGATCGAGCCACCGAGCGCGTTGCGGCCGAAGAGCGCGGTGGGCCCGCGGATGACCTCGATGCGCTCGATGTCGTCGAGCGGGATCAGGTCGAAGTTCACCTCCTCGGCGGTCGGCTCGTTCACCCGCACGCCGTCGACGAAGACGCTGATGCCCTGCGGGACCCCGGTGACCGAGGTGACCTGGAAGCCGCGGAGGGACACGTCGGTCTGGACCGAGTTGCCCTGCTCGTCGTTGAGGGTCACCCCGGGCAGGCGCGTCAGGGCGTCCTGCAGCGTCGGCGCGCCGGAGCGGCGGAGGGCGTCGCCGGAGATCACCTGCACGCTGCCCGGCACGTGATCGAGCGGCAGCGGCGCGCCGGGCAGGCGGGCGGGGGCGGTGACGACCACCGGGGGCAGGCCGATCGGCTCGTCCGTCGGCGGCGCCGGGCGCTCCTGGGCGGCGGCCAGCGCGGCCGCCGCGAGGGCGAGGATGCCGACGAGCCCGGCGAAAGGCCTCGAACCCAGGTGAGGCCGGGTACGCGGGCTCAGGAGTCTCTCGGATCGAGGACGTCGCGCAGCCCGTCGCCGGCGAGGTTGAACGACAGCGCCAGCACGAAGATCGCGAGTCCCGGCCAGTAGGCCATCCACGGCGCCTGCTCGAGGAATTGCTGGGCCGTGTTGAGCATCGTGCCCCAGGAGGGCGCCGGCGGCTGCACGCCGAGACCGAGGAACGACAGCACGGCCTCGGCGATGATCGCGGTGGGGATCGCCACGGTCGCCTGCACGACGATCGCGCTGACGATGTTCGGCAGGATGTGACGGCCCATCACCCGCACGTCGCCGGCCCCGAGCGCCCGGGCGCCATGCACGTAGTCCTCGGCGCTGGTCGACAGCACCAGGCCGCGCGTGAGGCGGATATAGGTCGGCGTGGCCCCGAGGCCGATGGCCAGCGTGGCGTTGGTGAGCGACGGCCCGAGAATCGTCACCAGGCCGATGGCGAGGATGAGGAACGGAAACGCGAGCCAGGCGTCGGTGAGCCGCATGATGAGCTGGTCGAGCGCGCCGCGGTAGTAGCCGGCGACGAGCCCGATCGGCACGCCGATCAGGATCGCCAGCAGGATCGAGAAGACGCCGGCCTGCATCGAGATGCGCGCGCCCCACACCACCCGCGAAAAGCCGTCGCGGCCGAGGTCGTCGGTGCCGAACGGATGCGCCCGCGACGGCGCCTTGCGGATCTGGCCCCAGTCGGTGCGGGTGGGGTCACTGGGGGCGATCCACGGCGCCCCGGCCGCCATCGCGGCGTAGAGCAGGACGATCACGGCGCCGGCCGCCGCCGCCGGGCGCTTGCGGCCGACCCGCCACGCCCGTCGCCAGCCGCCGGCCGGCGCGGCCGGCGCCTCGACCGGCAGCGCGAGCGAGGCGACGGTGGCCGCTTCACGCGCCATCGGCGGTGCCGCGGATGCGGATGCGCGGGTTGAGCACGGTGTAGGAGACGTCGACCAGGAGGTTGATGAGCACGTAGGACGAGGCGGTGAGGAGCACCACGCCCTGCACGACCGGATAGTCGCGAGTGAACACCGCCTCGACGATCAGCCGTCCGAAGCCTGGCAGCACGAAGATCTGCTCGGTCACGACGGCGCCGCTCATGAGCGCGCCCATCTGCAGACCCAGGATCGTCACCACGGGGATGAGCCCGTTGCGGAGCGCGTGGCGCACGACGACCGCGGGCTGCGCCAGGCCCTTGGCGCGCGCGGTGCGCACGTAGTCGGCGCTCAGCACCTCGATCATCGCGTTGCGCGTCTGCCGCATGAGCACGGCGGCCAGGCCGGCGCCGAGCACCAGCGACGGCATCAGCATGCGGCGGAGATTGCCGAGCGGATCGTCGGCGATCGGCACGAAGCCGGAGGCGGGCAGCCAGCCGAGCCGCACCGACACGAGCAGGATCAGCATGATGCCGAGCCAGAAGTTGGGAATCGACACACCGCACAGCGAGACGCCGCTGGCCAGCACGTCCCACACGGAGTTGCGCCGCACCGCCGCCACGACCCCCGCCGGCACCGCGATCGCGACCGCGACCAGCAACGACAGGCACGCCAGCTCCAGGGTGATCGGCAGCTTGATCGCGACCGTGCGCGTCACCGGCTGCCGCGTCCGGATCGACTCCCCCAGATCGCCCCGCACCGCCAGCGCCAGCCAGCGCACGTACTGCACCGGGATCGGCGCGTTCAGTCCGTACTTCTCCCTGATCTCCTCGATCCCCGCCGCATCCGCATCCGACCCGGCCAGCACCCGCGCCGGATCGCCCGGAATCATCCTCACCCCGACGAACACGATCACGCTGATCACCAGCAACGTCACCACCGAGATCATCGCCCGCCGCGCCAGAAACTCGATCATCGCCGTGCGCGGGCTCCGAAACCGCCACTTCGTGCCCGGAGCCCGCGCGTGCCGCGGCGCCGGGGGCGCGCTAGTTCCAGGACGTGTTCTTGATACGGATGAGGCCGTCGGGAACAGATTTGTAGTTCTTGAAGTTCTTGGGGAAGGCGACGATGTAGTTGCGGTGATAGATGTAGATGATGTTGCGCCGCGTGGTGATGAGGTCGATCGCCTCGCGGTAGAGCGCGCGGCGCTGGTTGGGATCGACGACCTCGCGCGCCTTGTTCAGCAGCGCGTCGACCTTTTCGTCGCAGGCCAGGGTGGCGTTGAGGCTGCCCCCGCACGCCTGGCCCTGGTGGATGTTGCCGTCGGGATCCACGCGGCCGCTCCAGCCGATCAGGAACGCCTGCAGCTTGCCGTCGTCGTCGTCCTTCAGCGCCGAGGCGAACTCCTGGGGCCGCAGGTTGATCGAGAAGCCGGCCTCGCGGGCCATGCCCTGGATCACCTCGGCGACCCGGCGTTGCTGCGGATCGTTCACGACCGTCAGGTCGAACGCGTAGCCGTTCGGGTGGCCGGCGTCGGCCAGCAGCTTCTTCGCGCGGGCCACGTCGCGGGTCGCGCACTTGCGGGTCTTGTCGAAGAACACGCTGTTGGGCGAGATCGGCCCGCAGCCCACCGTGAACTGTCCGTCCCAGGCGACCTGGTTCAGCGCCTCGCGGTCGATCGACAGCTCGAGCGCCTCGCGCACGCGCGGGTCGTTGGCCAGGGGCGTGCCGAGGTCGCCGGGCGGCTGGGTCTTGCCGGTCTTGTTGTGCAGGTTGATCGTGATCGAGTCGTAGCCGAGCCCGGTCACGCTGGCGACCTCGAAGCGGCCTTCCCTGCGCAGGCTGCCGGCATCGGTGGGCGCCACCTGGTGCATGACGTCGATGTCGCCGCTGCGGAGGTTGGCCACCCGCACGTTGTCGTCGGGGATGATGCGGAACACGATCCGGTCGAACTTCGCGGCGCCCCTGTCGAAGTAATGCGGCGAGCGCTCGACGACGATGCGGTCCTGCGGCACGCGCTCGACGAACTGCCACGGCCCCACGCACACCGGCGCGGTGCCGAACTTGTCGCCGGACCTGGTGGCCGCGGCCGGCGACACCGGCATGCCGGCCCGATCGGCCAGCTGCGCCGTGAGCGGCGAGAACGGCGCCTTGAGGCGCAGGCGGACGGTGAGCGGATCGACGACCTCGACCGCGTTCACCGACTCCAGCTCGCTCTTGCGGTTGGAGCCCTTCATCGTCTGGTGGCGCTCGAGCGAGAAGCGGACGGCCTCGGCGTTGAGCGGCGTGCCGTCGTTGAACTTGACGTTCGGCCGCAGCTTGATGGTGACCGTCTTGCCGCCGTCGCTGACGGCCGGCAGGTCGGCGGCGAGCTGGGGATGGATACGCAGGCCCTCGTCGATCTCGTAGAGCTTCTCGCAGATCTGCGCGAAGACGATGCGGCCGACGTAGGTGCGCGACAGCGTCGGATCCAGGATGTCGGGGTCCTGGTTCAGCGCGATGGTGAGCGTCTTCTTCTGGGCGTGGGCGGCGCCGGGCGCCAGCGCCAGCAGCAGCGCCGCCAGTGCCAGACGTCGCACGATCGACGAGCGGATCATCGGTGGCCTCCCCGGGGAACGTCCGCGCGCCGGTGCGGCGGCGGAGGCATCTTAGACCACGGCTCGCCGGACGTGCAACCGGCCGCCGCGGCGCCGCTGCTACCGGGTTGGGACGAGGAGCTTCAGGGCCTGATCGCGGAGCGGCGGCGGCAGCGGCGCCGGACGGCGCGCGTCGAGATCGAGATGGACGCCGGACTGCTCGAGGGTGGCGACGCGCTCGCCGCTGCGCTCGTCGGTCATGACGTGGAGGATGCGCATCGACGAGTTGCCCACGTGGGTGAGGGCGCTCCGCACGATGAGGGGGTCGCCGGCGCGCACGCCGCCCTCGAAGCCCAGCTGGAACTCGAACGTCGAGAAACCGCGATGCTGATCGCGCATGTACGTCGGCGTCAGGCCGAAGCCGGCGATGGCGTGGCCGTTGGCGGCCGAGAAGCGGTGAATCGCCGCCGCCAGCGCCAGCCGCCCGTGGCCGTCGACCTCGGTCGGCTTGACGGTGTCGCGCGCCGTGTCGCGGAAGCCGGCGAGCGACTTCGGGTGCGGGCGGCTCTCGCGCGGCGGCCCGTCCCATGTCGCGCGGCGGGCCTCGGTGGCGCGGCGCTGCTCGGAGGTGAGCGTCACCGCCAGCCGGTGCTCGACGGTGGTGCACAGCGCGCCCTCCGTCGACTCGACGAGCTTGTGGCCGAGGCGCAGACCGTCGGGCTCGACGGCGATGACGGCGCTGTCGACGTGCATGAGATCGCCGACGCGCAGCTCGCGGCTGTAGCGGATGTAGCACTCGAGCGTGGGCGCCGGGCCGAGTCCCAGTGTGTGGAGCAGCGCCGTCGCCGCGTCGCCGAAGCGGGCGAGGTAGTAGGCGACCGTGAAGTGATCGTTGGCGTCGACTTCCCAGCGGAACACGGTGCCGCGATACGTCTCGAGCCAGCCGTCCGATCGCATGCGCGGTATGCTAGCGCACCATGAGCGACCACGCCGATCTGATCTTCGTCGGAGGCCGGGTGCACACCGTCAACGCCGCCAACGACGTCGTCCCCGCTCTCGCCGTACGCGGCGGTCGAGTGCTGCTGGCCGGTGCCGATGCCGACGTCCGGGCGCTGGCCGGGCCAAGCGCGCGCGTCGTCGAGCTACGCGGCCGCTCGCTGCTGCCGGGCTTCGTCGACGGCCACTGCCACCTGGCGAGCCTCGGGATGGCCACGACCTCGATCGACTGCAAGGCCGACGGCATGCAGTCGATCCGCGCGCTGCAAGAGGCGGTGCGCCGGCGCGCCGCGAGCCAGCCGCCGGGCACGTGGATCCGCGGGCGCGGCTACGACCAGTCGCGCCTGGCCGAGAAGCGCCATCCGAACCGGCTCGACTGGGACGCGGTCGCGCCCGCGCACCCGGTGATCTTCACGCGCACGTGCGGCCACATCGCCTCGGTCAACGGCCGCGCGCTGGCGCTGGCCGGCATCACCGACGGCACGCCGGATCCGCCCGGCGGCCGCTACGATCGCGACGGCGGGCGCAACCTCGGCGTCGCCTACGAGACCGCGCAGACGCCGCTGCAGGTGGCGGCGCTGCCCTCGCCCGACGAGTTCCGGGAGGCGCTGCTTCGCGCGGACCACGCCTACGTCGCCGCCGGCGCCACCAGTGTGCACGACGCCGGCGGCCTCGTCGGGCCGGCGTTCGGGCCATGTCAGGACCTCGCGGCGGCCGGACGGCTGCGCCTGCGCATCTACGCGTTCGCGACGGTGAACAGTCGCCAGCATCCGCTCGTCGGCCTGCTCGGCACCGGCCTCCACACGGGCCTCGGCGACGACCGCCTCCGCCTCGGCGCCTTCAAGGTGATGACCGACGGGTCGTCCAGCGGCCCCACGGCGGCCACCCGCGAGCCGTACACGTCGAACTGCCACGACTGCGGCATCCTGTACTGGAGCCAGGACGATCTCGACGACCTCGTCGGCCGGGCGCATCGCCAGGGGTTCCAGTGCACGGTGCACGCCGTCGGCGATCGCGCGATCGAGCAGACGCTGAACGCGATGGCCCGCGCCCAGCGCGAGCACCCGCGCGACGGTGTGCGCCATCGCATCGAGCACTGCGGCATCTGCCCGCCCGACCTGCGCGAGCGCGTGACGCGCCAGGGCATCCTGCCGGTCATGCAGCCGGCGTTCTTCTGGGAGTTCGGCGACGGCTACATCGCCAACTACGGTCAGCACCGCGCGGACACGATGTTCCCGGCCCGGAGCCTGCTGGCGGCCGGCGTGCCGGTCGTCGGCTCCTCCGACGCGCCGGTGACCCACTGCGCCCCTCTGTTCGGCATCGAGCAGGCCCTGACGCGGGCGACGATGGCCGGCCAGGTGTGCGGCGCCGACGAGCGGGTCGACCTCACGACCGCCATCCGCATGCACACGATCCACGGCGCCTTCGCCTCGTTCGAGGAGCGACGCAAGGGGAGCTTGGAGCCCGGCAAGCTCGCCGATTGCGTCGTGCTCGGCGACGACATCGCGCGGGTGCCGGTGAAGGACCTGCGCCATCTGCCCGTCGCGATGACGATCGTCGGTGGGGAGATCGTCCACGAGGCCGATCGCGGATGACCGCCTCGCCACGCGAAGCCCCCCTCCGAGGACTATGGCCCCTTCGGCTTGTCGCCGGCCAGGGTGATGCGATGGAGCAGGCGGCGGTGGCCGTGGTAGTCGTTGATCGCGTTGTGCTGGGCGCAGCGGTTGTCCCACATCGCCAGCGAGCCGGCCCGCCAGCGGAAGCGGCACGTGATCTCGGGCCGTGTCTGGTGGCGAAACAGGTACTGCAGCAGCGGGCGGCTTTCCTCTTCGGTCATCCCCTCGAAGCGCACGGTATGGGCGATGTTGACGTAGAGCGCGCGCCGGCCGGTCTCGGGGTGCACGCGCACCACCGGATGGGCGGCGACGTACTCCTTCCGGGCGTCCGCGCGCGCGCTGTCCTTGAGGCGGTCCTCGCGGGTGCGCGACACGTCGGCCGCCGCGGAGCTGTTGACGGCGACCAGGCCGTCGAGCACGCGCTTGAGACCGTCCGAGAGCGTCTCGTAGGCCAGGTACATGTTGGCGAACTCGGTGTCGCCGCCGGCCGGCGGCACCTCGCGGGCGACCAGCATGCTGGCCATCGGGGGCACGTCGAGGTAGGTCGTGTCGGAGTGCCAGATGCCGCCGAAGTTGATCGTCTCCTGCTCGAGCTTGAGCACCGGGATGATCTCCGGGAACTCGTCGAGGCCCTTCACGAACGGGTACTCGATCGGCGTGCCGAAGCGGCGGGCGAACGCCAGGAAGCGCGCGGGCGGCAGCTCCTGGTCGCGGAAGAAGACGACGAGGTGCTCGAGCCAGATCCGCCGGATCTCGGCCACGGTCGCGTCGGAGAGATCCTTCGCCAGGTCGACGCCGCTGATCTCGGCGCCCAGCGCGCCGGCGATCGGCTGGACCTGCATCAGAGGTAGACGGTCTTGAGCTGGGCCTCGGAGTAGCGCCCGCCGGCGGCGGCGTCGGCCGGCACCGCGTCGGCAATGCGCCGCACGTCGTCGGCGCTGAGCTGGACCTTCAGCGCGCCGAGGTTTTCCTGCAGGCGGTCGACGCGCTTGGTGCCGGGGATGGCGACGACCTCACGGCCCTGGGCGAGCAACCAGGCCAGCACGAGCTGGCCGGGCGTGCAGCCCTTCTCGCGGGCGATCGCCTCGAGCTTCTTCACCAGCCCGATGTTCTTCACGAGGTTGTCGCCCTGGAAGCGCGGATGGGCGAGGCGGCGATCGCCTTCGGGAATGTCCGCGGGCTTGTGGATCTGCCCCGTGAGGAGACTGCGGCCGAGCGGCGAGTAGGCCACGAACGAGATGCCGAGCTCGCGCAGCGTGGGCAGCGTCTCCTCGGCCTCCGTGCGATAGAGCAGCGAGTACTCGCTCTGCAGCGCGCTGATCGGGTGCACCCGGTGTGCGCGGCGGACGGTCGTCGGCGCCGCCTCCGACAGCCCGAGGAAGCGCACCTTGCCCTGCTCGACGCACCGCTTCATCCCGCCGACGGTCTCCTCGATCGGCACCTTGGGGTCGACGCGGTGCTGGTAGTAGAGGTCGATCACGTCGACGCCGAGCCGCTTGAGGCTGGCGTCGCAGGCCTGCACCACGTACTCGGGACGCCCGTTGACCTGGTTGGCCCCGCCGGGATTCTGCACCTGGCCGAACTTCGTCGCCAGCACGACCCGATCGCGGCGGCCCCTGAGCGCGCGGCCGAGCAGCTCCTCGTTGTGCCCCCAGCCGTACATGTCGGAAGAGTCGAGGTGGTTGACGCCGAGATCGATCGCGCGCTGGACGAGCGTGGTGGACTCGGTGTCGTCGGCGGGCCCATAGACGCCGGACAGGCCCATGCACCCGAGCCCGATCGCCGAGACCTCCAGCGTGCTGTGGCCGAGCCGTCGGGTCGGCACCATGCTCATGCCTTCACGTCGGAAAGACTGAGCTCGGCCAGCTTGGTCGCGGTCGGCTGGCCGGTCTCGGGATCCCAGCCGGCCATCTCGTAGTACGTTCGCCGGGCGGCGAAGAACTTGTCCGGCTCGACCCGGGAGCCTTTCAGGGCGCCGTTGCCGATGCCCTCGTGCAGCCGCTGCGGCAGCACGTCGTCGTCCGGCGTGAAGCCCTCGCGGTTGTTGAACACGCGGGCCAGCGTGTTGGCCCGCTCGCCGATCTTCATCGCCTCGTACAGGCTCAGGTTCCAGCCGGTGACGCTGTTGACGTAGTCGACCAGCGGCGTGAGCTCCATCACGTTGAGCGGCGCGCCCACGAAATCGCACATGCCGACCGAGTTGTAGAACGACCAGACTTTCTGGGTCTCGAAGAACGCGCGAACCTTCTTGGAATCCAGATCGAGCGGGTCGAGCGGCTCGATGAGTCCCAGCACGCCCATCGGATGGCCCTGGGTGTGGAAGCCGGCGTAGAGCGGATCGTGCGGCGCCTCCATGTGATCGGCGCCGGTGGGCGACAGCGCGTAGGCCAGCGACAGGCCCTTCTTGCCGCGCGGGTCGTGCATCGGCAGCTCCTGCCCCTTCACGTGCAGCGCGTACTTCTCGGCGCCCTGGCCGAGCTGCTGGGCGGCGCGCTTGACGCCCTCGCCGAGGAGCGTGCCGAAGCCCTCGCGCTTGCCGATCTGGTGGATGAGCGCGATCGTGGCGTCGACGTTGCCCCAGGTGAGGTCGAGGCCGCCGGTCGTTCGCTGGTCGATGATGCCCTGCTCGTAGCACTCCATGGCGAAGGCGATCACGGCGCCGGTCGAGATCGAGTCGAGGACGTACTGCGCGTAGAGCTGGTTGATGAGCGCCAGGGCGTTCAGGTCGTTGATGCCGCACAGCGACCCGGTGGCGGCCAGCGTCTCGTACTCCGGGCCCCCGTACTTCGGCGTCACACCCAGCTCCTTCACCTCGACCTCGCGCTTGCAGGCCACCGCGCAGGCGTAGCAGGTGCCCCGATTGACCAGGATCGTGTCGCGCATCTTCTGGCCGCTGATGTCGCGAGCGCCCTCGAACGAGCCGTCGCGGAAGTTGCGCGTGGGCAGGATGCCGCTGGCCTCGAGCGCCAGCACGCCGCTGGATGAGCCGAGCTGGTGGAAGCGGTCCTTGCTGCGATCGTAGTGGTCCTTGAACCAGACGAGCTTCTGCTTGGCGCCGTCCTTGTCGGCCGCCGCCGGCGGCTTGCTGCCGCGCACCACGATCGCCTTGAGGTTCTTGCTGCCCATGACGGCGCCGAGCCCGCTGCGGCCGTGGAAGTGCTTCAGCTGGTTCACGATGGCGGCGAAGCGTACGCCGCGCTCGCCGGAGACCCCGCACTGCAGCACGCGGATGCGCTTGTCACCCAGCTCGGCCTCCAGCCCGTCCTGGACCTCGCCCGAGAGCTGGCCCCAGTAGGCACCGGCGTCGCGAAACTCGATGCGGTCGTCCTTGATCCAGAGATAGGTCGGCGTGTCGGCCTTGCCGTGCACGACGACGCCGTCCCAGCCGGCTGCCCGCAGCTCCGGCCCCCACCAGCCGCCGGCCTCGGACTCGCCGTAGCCGCCGGTCAGCGGCGACTTGGCCGCCGCGGTGTAGCGGTTAGTGCCGGAGAGCGACAGACCGTTGATCACGCTCGTCATGAAGACGAGGACGTTGTCGGGGCCGAGGGGGTCGACGCCGGGCTGGAGCTCGCGCAGCAGGATGTGCGCGGCCATGGCGCCGCCGCCGAGATACTTGCGCAGGGTGAGCTCCGGAACCTCTTCGACCCGCGTCTGACGCGTCGTGAGGTCGGCGTGGAGCAGCTTGGCGGTGACGGAGCCGGCGGCCATAAGGATGTCCTCCTGGAAGTCGCTGTACCGTCTGGGCGAATCACATCGTAATGCCGTCCGGGCGGTGCGTCAGGACTTTTTTGGAGGGGGTGGCCGCCGCAGTCAGTGCCGCGCGGTCACCTGACGGATGGCCTGGGTGAGCGCGTCCAGCGTGACGGGTTTGCTGACCACCGCGTCCACGCCAGCCGGCTGCTCTCCTTTCGCGTCCATGAGGTCGCCGAAGCCCGTCAGCATGATGATCGGCTTGTTGGCGGCGACCTGCTTGATCGTCGTGGCGAGCTGGTCGCCGCCCATCTCCGGCATCGCGCGGTCGGTGATGACGAGGTCGAAGCGGCCGGAGAGGAACCTGTCCAGTCCTTCGAGACCGTTCGGGGCACTCTCGACCGTATGGCCCTCGCTGCACAGCTGCTCGGTGACGGCCAGGCGCACGAGCGGGTCGTCCTCCACCACCAGGATGCGGAGCCGGCGCGAGCATTCCGCCGACTCGGGTAGCGCCGGCGCCGTCGCGCCGCCGGACACAGGCAGCCGGATGACGAAGGTCGTGCCCCGGCCGGGCTCGCTCTCGACGGCCAGTGTTCCGTGATGGCGCTCGATGGTGGCCTGGACCAGTGACAGCCCTAGCCCGGTGCCCTGCTGGCCCTTGGTGGTGAAGAAGGGCTCCGCGCAGCGCCGGCGCACCTCCTCGGACATGCCGACGCCCGTGTCGCCGAAGGTCACGACGACGTCGCCGCCGTCCGTGGAGGCCCGCACGGTGATCGTCCCGCCCTCGGGCATCGCGTCCACCGCGTTGAAGATGAGATTGGTGAGCATCTCGCGAATCCCGGCCGGATCGCCGAGGATGATCGGCACGTCGGCGACGTCGTGGTCGATCCGGATCGCGACACCGCGTCCCAGGGCCTGGCTCTTCCAGCGCGGCTGCGTGAGCGCGACCGCCTCTTCGATGCACCGGCGCAGATCCACGGCGGCGTCGGCGGAATGGTCGCCGCGTTCCCGGTACAGCTCGCGCAGACGGCGAACGACCGATGCCGCGTCTCGGGCGGCGGTGTTGATGAGCTGCAGGTAGCGCTGGGCGGCGTCGCTCGGCAGGTCCGGTCGGCGCAGCAGCAACTCGGCGAACCCGAGGATCGGCGACAGGGTGTTGTTGAAATCGTGCGCTATCCCGCTGGCCATCTCCCCCATCGCGCGAAGGCGCTCCTGCTGCACCACCTGGCGCTGGGTCGTCTTGAGCTCGGTCAGCGTCGCCTCGAGCTGCCGATGGCTGCGCTGCAGCTCCGCCTCGGACCGGTGCCGCTCGGTGATGTCGTTGAAGCTGACGACCACGCCGGTCAGCCGGTCGCGCTCGATCATCGGCGTGGCGACGTAGTCGACCGGGAGGTAGCTGCCATCGTGCCGCCCGAAGATCTGGTCGGTCCCGTGACGGGCCAGTCGGTCCACGAGAGGCGCGAACAGCGGCGATCGCTCGTTCGCCGTCGGGCTCCCGTCAGGTTCCAGGCAGCGGACGACGCCCGTGACCGGCCATCCGATCGCGGAACGAACGTCCACGTTGAGCATCTTGGCCGCCGCCGGATTGATGAACGTGATACGGACCTCGGTGTCGATGCCGAAGATGCCCTCGCCGGCGGCCTCCAGGATCAGCGCCGTCTGCGCGAACGCCCGTTCGTTGAATCGCCACGCGACCACGCTGCCGACGCAGGAGCACAGGACGAATGCCGCGTGGATGCCGGCCCACGTCCACGGCGCGTTATACGCGGCCGGATGGTTGTAGACGGCCGCCGGCCACAGGACGCCGACGACGCCGTGGTGGAGGGCGACGAAGGCGACGGCCAGCAGATAGGGAATCCAGTCCTGGCACAGGGCGAGGAACGCCAGCATGACGAAGAAGTGAAAGTGCAGCTCGATGTAGCCGCCCGAGAGGTGCACGAGGATGGCGGACGCACTCATCAAGCCGAAGCCTACCGCCGTCGCTTGCACCGTCCGTCCAGCCCGTCGCCAGGTCGCGAGCAGCGCGAATATCGCCACGATCGAGCCCTCGGCGACCGTGTGCAGCGCGGTGCCGTCGTCGACGAACGCGTGCGGGGTGAACTCCCAGCGATAACCGAGCACCGGTCCGATGAGCGCGATGATCACTGCGTGGAACCACGTCAAGCCAACGAGGAAGCGAAAGCGGGCGCGCCACACCGCCTCGGGCAGTGCGCCGCCGGAGGGTATGAGATCCCACAGCCGCCTGGGCAGGGACGCGATCTTCACCGGCCCCCCGGTGAGCAAGGGCGGTGCCGAGCGGGCCCCGGCGCGGAAATTCAGGCGTTTGAACGCCGCGCCGGCGAGGTTCGGCGGATGATTTTTGCCCATCGCCGGCCTCGTCGTCGAAGCGAATTGATCAGGGATTCATGATCGATTGACGGCGCTGACCACCGCGCGTAGCGACGCGGTGACGATGTTGGCGTCGAGGCCGACGCCCCAGCGGCTCTTGCCGCCGTTCACGCGCGCCTCGACGTAGGCGGCGGCGCGCGCGTCGGCGCCTTCGCCGAGCGCGTGCTCGTGATAGTCGACGATCTCCACGAGGGTCCCCGCGTCGCGCGCCAGCGCGTCCACGAACGCGGCGATGGGGCCGTTGCCCGAGCCCTTGAGCCAGCGCTCGACGCCGTGCAGGCGCACGGCCGCCTCGACGGTGGTGTGGCCGCTGTCGGGCGCCGTCGAGAGGATCGGATGAGTGGCCAGCGCGATCGGCCCGGCCGTCGCGAGGTACGTCGCCTCGAAGGCGGACCAGATCTGGTCGGCGGTGATCTCGGTGCCGCTCGCCTCGGTCAGCCGCTGGATGACCGAGGAGAACTCGATCTGCAGCCGGCGCGGCAGGTCGAGCCCGTGCTCGAACTTCATGATGTAGGCGACGCCGCCCTTGCCCGACTGGCTGTTCACGCGGATGACCGCCTCGTAGCTGCGCCCCAGGTGATGCGGGTCGATCGGCAGGTAGGGCACCTCCCAGGCGGCGTAGTCCGGGCCGAGCGCCTCGAAGCCCTTCTTGATGGCGTCCTGGTGCGAGCCGGAGAACGCCGTGTACACGAGGTCACCGACATAGGGATGCCGCGGATGCACCGGCAGCCGGTTGCAGTGCTCCACCGTGCGGCGGGCCGCGTCGATGTCGGAGAGGTCCAGCCGCGGGTCGACGCCCTGGCTGAAGAGGTTGAGGGCGAGGGTCACGACGTCCACGTTGCCGGTGCGCTCGCCGTTGCCGAACAGCGTGCCCTCCACGCGATCGGCGCCGGCCATCACGCCCAGCTCGGCGGCGGCCACGGCGGTGCCGCGGTCGTTGTGCGGGTGCAGGGAGAGCACGATCGTCTCGCGTCCGCGGATGGTGCGATGGAACCACTCGATCTGGTCGGCGTAGACGTTCGGCGTCGCCATCTCGACGGTCGCCGGCAGGTTGAGGATCACCGGCCGGTCGCTGGTCGGCTCCCACACGTCCATCACCGCCTCGCAGATCTCGACCGCGAAGTCGAGCTCGGTGCCGGTGAAGCTCTCCGGCGAGTACTGGAAGTGCACGTCGGTCCCGGGCACCGTGCGGGCCAGGGTGCGGCAGAGGCGCGCGCCGCGAACGGCGATGTCCACGATCCCGGCACGGTCGAGGCCGAAGACCACGCGCCGCTGCAACGTGGACGTCGAGTTGTAGAGGTGCACCAGTGCGCGGGAGGCGCCGCGCAGCGACTCGAACGTGCGCTCGATGAGCTCGGGCCGGGCCTGGGTGAGGACCTGGATCATCACGTCGTCGGGAATCAGGTCCTGCTCGATGAGCTGGCGCACGAAGTCGAACTCCGTCTGCGACGCCGACGGGAACCCCACCTCGATCTCCTTGAACCCGCAGCGCACCAGCAGGTCGAACATCCGCCGCTTCCGCTCGGAATCCATCGGATCGATCAGCGCCTGGTTGCCGTCGCGCAGGTCGACGCTGCACCACCGCGGCGCCGTCGTGGTCACGCGGCTCGGCCACCAGCGGTCGGCCAGCGCAATCGGCGTGAACGGCCGGTAGAGATGGAACGGCATGGGAGCGGGTGGACCTGCCTTCGGCGCCACGGGAGCCTCCTTTTGGTGGAAACAAAAAAGCCTCCCCGGGTCACGGGAGAGGCTGTTCAGGCGCGCGCCCGGCGAGGGCGCGCGCCTAGGTCAGAAGCAGGGTCGCGAGCGGGGAGTACCCGGTCGTCGTCCTCACGGTCACGAGAGTCGGCGCGTTCATGGACTCCGGCATTGTCGCCGGCGCTGGGCTCGCTGTCAAATGCCGGCGATCCGGTAGATGCGGACGGCGTTGTCGTGGAACAGGGCGCGCTGGTCCGCCGCCGGCCGGTCGGCGACGAACGCCTTGAACGCGTCGAACAGCGCCTGGTAGCCGACGCAGAGGCCGTCCACCGGGAAGTTGCTCGCGAACATGCAGCGCGACACGCCGAAGATCGCGATCGCCTCGCGGACGACCTGCCGATTGCCCTCGTGCGGCCACGACCGGTCGCGCCGGCCGAGGCCCGAGAGCTTGAGCGTCACGTTCGGCGGCGCGGCGGCGGTCTCCAGCGCCCGGCGCCACGCCGCCAGCCCCGCCGGGCTGCGATCGACGGGCAGCCCGGTGTGGTTGACGACGATCGGGATCCGCGGAAAGTCGCGGGCGAGCTCGGCCGCCGCCGCCAGGTGCCACCACGGCGTCTGCAGATCGAAGTGCAGGCGGTGACGCTCGAGCAGCGCGTAGCCGCGCCGCCACCGGGGATCGTCCATCGAGCCGGGCGCGCCCCGCCGGGCCTGCTCGGGCGCCGGCGCGGCGGCCGGCTTCTGGCGGATGCCGCGCACGAAGTCGAAGGCGGCGTGGCCGGCCAGGACACCTGGGACGTCCTCCGTTTCGAAACGCGCGTGACCTACGGCCACGGTCGGCAGGCGGTGCTCCTTGCGCAGGCCGGCGAGCCAGCGCGTCTCCCCGACCTCGTCGGCAGGGTCCCACTCCGCCTCCACGTGGACGGTCGCCACCACCTGGTGGCCGGCGGCGTCACGCCGGAAGTCGTCCGGGAGATAGCGCCGACGCAGCGCCGCGTAGTCGCCGTAACGGAAATCGGTCAGCGGGGTCGTCGACAGCCACGGGTAGGGATTGCGCCTCACGTCCCAGAAGTGCTGGTGCGCGTCGACGATCGGCAGGTCGCTGGTCAGCGGGCGGCCTTCATTGACCGTCGAGCGCGACTTCGTGTACGCCCGAGGTCATGACCATCTTGCCCACGTCTCGCGCCACAGCGTATGAGGATATGCCTGTCGATTGGTGACGTAGGCCGGAAGGGGACCGGCGTGCCGCGACCGTCTCACGGTCTATTGCTTGATCTGCCGAGCGAAGGCCGTCACGACAAGAGGCCAGAATGCCCCGACGATGAAGCAGTTCGCCCACGTGTCGAATGACGAAGTAGGGGCGGTCGAACTTGGGGAGTGAGCCACGGGGAGCGAAATGACGAAGTAGGGGCGGTCGAACTTGGGGAGTGAGCCACGGGCAGCTCCAGTGACGATTCGATTGAGTCTCATGACCTCGGGCGCGACCGCGCCGACCATTCTCCAGATGAATTTACCCCGCGGGTCCGAGATCGATAACCACTCCGGGATCGGCACGTAGCCTATGTCGACAGATACGAGATGACTGACTCCAGGATGCCCATCTCCTGAAGACCGTGCTGCTGCAGTTGTTCATCTGACAGCACGATTCGCTGAAGCGATACACTCCCAGCAGTGCGGACCTGCGCGACCGTTTCGTCGATCGTTCGCTGGTCGACCTGCAACTCACGGAGGAAATCCCTCAACTGATCATCTCCAACGATGACGCGTCTCGGGAGTGCGCCACCTCCGCGACTGTACGGCACATAGGTCACCGAATATTGAGGCTTGCCGGAGCGCCGATCAGCATCGAGGTGGACGATCCGGAGGGTGCCCTCATGATTCATCGCGCGAGAGCGTGCGGCCGATCCGCTTCTCGATCACGTGGGTGACGGCCGAGAAGTCTTCCTTGCCCCAGCCGCCGGCGATCGCCTCCTCGTAGGTGCGCTTCGTCTCTTCGAGGATGGGCGTCGGCACCTTCGCGGCGCGGGCGAGGTCGAGGGCGAGGCGCGCGTCCTTCAGCATGAGCTCGGCCATGAACGTCGGCGAGAAGTCGCCGTCGAGCATGCGTTTCACGCGCCGGTCGAAGTACGTGCCGAACGCCATGCCGCCGCCGTTCTTCACGACGTCGTAGAACACGTACGGATCGACGCCCGCCTGCACGCAGGTGGCCACTGTCTCCGCCACGGCCGCCGCCGTGACTGCGGCGAGGCCGTTGTGCAGGAGCTTGACGCGGTTGCCGCTCGCCGAGGGGCCGACGTACATGTGCAGGCGACCCATGATCTCGAGGTACGGCGTGATCGTGCCGAGCCGGCCGCGCTCGCCACCGACGATGAAGAAGATCTCGCCCGAGACCGCCTGCGGCTGCGAGCCCAGCATCGGCGTGTCCATGTGGACGATCGAGCGCCGCGCGAGCCCACTGGCGACCTCCAGCGTCGCCTCCGGGCTCACCGTCGAGCAGTCGCACGTCACCAGACCGGCGCCGCCGCCCGCCGCCACGCCGCCGGGACCGAGGTAGGCGGCGCGCACGATGTCGTCGTTGGGCAGGCAGGTGAAGAGGACGGAGACCTGGCGGGCGACGTCGGCGGGCGAGCCGACGACGGTCACGCCGGCGTGCTGAGCCGCCGCGGCCGTGGCAGCGCTGCTGGTGTCGTGGACGACCAGCGGCACGCCGGCCTTCGCGAGGTTCGCGGCCATCGGGCCGCCCATCGTGCCGAGCCCGATGAAGCCGACGCGCACGCCGCCGGTGGCGCTCACGGCACCTGCGGCCGCTTCGCGGCCCACGGCCGCGCCTGCTCGAACGCGGCGGCAGCCTGGAGGACGGTCACCTCGTCGAAGCGACGGCCGACGATCTGCAGGCCGACCGGCAGGTTGTTGGCCGCGAACCCGGCCGGCACGGTCGCCGCCGGCTGGCCGGTGAAGTTGAACGGGTAGGAGAACGACGCCCACGGGAACCAGTCCCACGCGTGCTGGGGCCAGCCCTCCGGATTCAGACGGCCCACGGGCAGCGCCGGCACCGACGTGGTCGGCGTCAGCAGCAGGTCGTAGGTCTCGAACAGCGGCCGCACGCTGTCCCAGTAGTTGATCTTCCGTCCCCGCATGGCGACGTAGTCGGCGGCGCTCCAGCGCCGCGCCTCCTCGATGCAGGCGACGAGGCCGGGATCCATCCGGTCGCGCCACTCGCCGAGGAACTGGCCGTAGTTGCCGGCATAGTGCGCCGACCACAGGAGCCGGATCATCTCGGCGGAGTCGGCGAAGCCGGGCTTGACCTCCTCGACCTTGCAGCCGAGCGACTCGAACGCGCGCGCGGCGGCGGCCACCAGCGTGGCGACGTCGGGATCGACCCGCAGGCCGCCGAGGTCCGGACTGAAGGCCACGCGCTTTCCTCTCACACCGCGGTTCAGCAGGCCGAGGTAGTCGGCCGGCGGGGCCTCGAGCGACGTCGCGTCCCACGGATCGGGCCCGGCCATCACGCCGAGCATCAGCGCGGCGTCGGCCACGGTGCGGGTCATCGGCCCGGTGTGTGTCGTGTAGTCGTTGTTGGAGACCGGCCAGATCGGAACGCGCCCGTAGGTCGGCTTGACGCCGACGATGCCGCAGAAGGCGGACGGAATCCGGATCGAGCCGGCGCCGTCCGAGCCCTGGTGGAGCGGACCCAGCGCCGCGGCCGCTGCCGCGCCGGCACCGGCGCTGGAGCCGCCGGTGGTGAACGCCGGGTTCCACGGGTTGCGCGTGATGCCGGTGAGCGGGCTGTCGCCCAGCGCCTTCCAGCCGAACTCGGGCGAGGTGGTCTTGCCGACGCAGACCGCGCCCGCCTCGCGCAGGCGACGAACGAAGGGCGCGTCGACGTCCGGCACCCGGTGCTCGAAGATGTACGAGCCCCCCATCGTCCGCACGCCCTTGGTCAGCGCGAGGTCCTTGATCGACACCGGCAGGCCGTGCAGCGGGCCGAGCGGCGCGCCCCGCACCACCGCCTGCTCGGCGTCGCGCGCGGCCGCCAGCGCGGCGTCGGCCGTGATGGTGCAGAACGCGTTCAGCGCCGGATTGAGCCGCTCGATGCGCTCGAGCGTGGCCCGCGTCAGCTCGACCGGCGAGAGCTTCTTCGCGCGGATGAGCCCGGCCAGCTCGGTGGCCGGGGTGAACGCCAGGTCGGCGGCGCTCATGAGTCGAGGAAGCCCTTGCCCTGGTCGGCCAGGCGCGCCAGCAGCGGCGCCGGAGTCCAGAACGCGTCGCCGGTCGCCTTCTGGAACTCCAGCATCTTGTCGCGCAGGGCCTTGAGCCCGTTCTGATCGGCCCAGAACATCGGACCGCCGCGGTACACCGGCCAGCCGTAGCCGTACACCCAGATGACGTCGATGTCGCTGGCCCGGATGGCGATCCTCTCCTCGAGGATCTTGGCGCCCTCGTTCACCATCGGATAGAGCAGCCGCTGGAGGATCTCCTCGTCGGAGACGTGGCGGCGGGTGATGCCCTGCGCGGTGGCCACGTCGACGACGATCTTCTCGACCTCGGGGTCGGGGATCGGCGTGCGATCGCCCTTCTCGTAGCGGAAGTAGCCGGCGCCGGTCTTCTGGCCGAACCGGCCCAGCTCGCAGATGCGATCGGCCACCGGCGATTTCACGCCGCGGCCTTTCCGGATGCGCCAGCCGACGTCGAGGCCGGCCAGGTCGCCCATGGCGAACGGCCCCATCGGGAAGCCGAAGTCGGTGAGGACCTTGTCGACCTGGTGCGGGAGCGCGCCCTCCAGGATCAGCTTCTCGGCCTGCAGCCCGCGCTGGTGCAGCATGCGGTTGCCGACGAAGCCGTGGCACACGCCGACCAGCACCGGCACCTTGCCGATCTTGCGGCCGACGGCCATCGCGGTGGCCACGGTCGTCTTCGACGACTTCGCGCCGCGCACGTTCTCGAGCAGCCGCATGACGTTGGCGGGGCTGAAGAAGTGCGTGCCGATCACGCTCTCCGGCCGCTTCGTCGCCGAGGCGATCTCGTTGACGTCGAGCGTCGAGGTGTTGGTGGCCAGCACCGCGTCCGGCTTGGCGATGGCGTCCAGCTTCGCGAAGACCTCCTTCTTGATCGGCATCTCCTCGAACACGGCCTCGATGACGATGTCGGCGTCCCGCACGGCGTTGAAGTCGGTGGTGCCGGTGATGAGGCCCATGCGCTTCTCGACGTCCTGCGCCGTGAGCCGGCCGCGGCTGGCGGTCGCCTCGTAGTTCTTGCGCACGATGCCGAGGCCGCGGTCGAGCGCCTCCCGGGCGACCTCGACCACCGTCACCGGGATGCCGGCGTTGGCGAAGTTCATCGCGATGCCGCCACCCATCGTGCCGGCGCCGATCACCGCCGCCTTCTTGATCTCCCGGGCCGGGGTGTCGGCCGGCACGTCGGGGATCTTGGCGGCCTCGCGCTCGGCGAAGAAGAAGTACCGCTGCGCCTTCGACTCGGTGGAGCTCAACAGCTCCAGGAACAGCTCGCGCTCGCGCTTGATGCCCTGCTCGAACGGCAGGCTCACCGCCGCCTCGACGGCCTTGATGATGTTCTCCGGCGCCCGGAAGCCGCGGATCTGTCGGGCCACCGACTTGCGGAAGTTCGCGAAGACCTCCGGCTTGCCGCGCACCGCCGCCACCTTGTCGTCGAGATCGCGGATCTTGCGCAGGGGGCGCTGCTCGGCCAGCACCTTCTCGGCGAAGGCCACGCCGGCCGCGGCCAGATCGCCCTCGACGATCGCGTCGATGAGGCCGTGCTGGAGCGCCTCGTCGGCCCGGATCGGATCGCCGCTGACCATCATCGCCAGGCCCTTCTCGACACCGACCACGCGCGGCAGCCGCTGGGTGCCGCCGGCGCCGGGCAGCAGGCCGAGCTTCACCTCCGGCAAGCCGAAGCGCGCGTCCTTCACGCCGACCCGGTAGTGGCAGGCCAGCGTCACCTCGAGGCCGCCGCCCAGCGCGGTGCCGTGGACGGCGGCCACCACCGGCTTGGGGCTCGACTCGATGAGGTCGAGCACTTCGTGCAGCCCGGGCTCGCGCGACGGCTTGCCGAACTCCGTGATGTCCGCGCCGGCGATGAACGTGCGTCCGGCGCACACGATCACGAGCGCGCCCACCGCGGAGTCGGCGATGGCCTGCTTCACGCCGTCACGCAGGCCCTGGCGCACGTGCTGGCTGAGCGCATTGACGGGCGGGTTGTTGACGGTCAGCACCGCCACGCGGCCGCGGCGGTCGAGATCGACGGACTGGGTGATGGCTGTCATGGGCGACTCCTCGCGTTCGTCGGTGATCGGTCCGGGAATGGCGGGATGGTACCACGGCGATGGGCGGCAAAATGTCGGACCGGCCCGCGGGCCGTTCGGGACGGACGCCCGAACGCGCGGCCGGGTGCGGCGGGCGGCGATGGCGCCGAACTGCGTGAATTGCCTGGCGACTGGCGGCCTGCCGTGGTCTTGGCATCGCAGCCGCAAGAGCGCCGGACCGAGGCCAAGCTGCCGCGCCCGGCGGCACGGCCCGGGAGGAAGACGATGGAGACGCTCTCGAACGTCGTGAGTGAA
>Ga0209474_10001367_pt1 | contig 24143 bp, 29 predicted proteins | sample GraSoiAngelo_145_FD_185902 | JGI IMG/M metagenome (GOLD analysis project Ga0209474, IMG submission 185902) | Grasslands soil microbial communities from the Angelo Coastal Reserve, California, USA - 14_1009_05_20cm (SPAdes) (version 2) | ecosystem: Environmental > Terrestrial > Soil > Grasslands...
TGCTTGGGATGCATCGGCGTTGGTATGATGGCGGCCAGGGCTGGAACGTTTCCGGCGAGCACATCTGGGGATTAACTGGGTTCCAATGGAATACGCCGATCTCGATTGCGGCGTGGGTCATGGGGCTAGCGCAAATCCCGTTCATCATTAATTTTTTCCACAGCATCTGGAAGGGACGGAAGGTGGAAAACGACAACCCCTGGGATGCGACCACCCTGGAATGGACGGCACCGTCACCACCCGGGCACGGCAATTTCATTAAGGCGCCGGTGGCTTATCGTGGCCCTTACGAATACAGCGTGCCGCGTCACGGAAGAGATTACACCATGCAAAACGAGCCGATCGAGGCGAGCGAACTGACCACAGCGCATCCCAGGCGCGAACCGGTTTTGCGCGCATAAAGAGATGGAAATTCCCTACACCGTAAGCGCACGCCGCGACACCGGCCTGTGGAACGCCAAGGTTGGGATTTGGTTGTTTCTTGCATCGGAAGTAATGCTCTTCGGCGGTTTATTTTCCGCCTACATTTTTTTGCGCCTCGATGCCGCAGCGGGCGATTGGCCGCACGGTTTGCTGAACGTTCCTGTCGGCACCATGAATACCGCCATCCTGATCGCGTCATCGGTTACGGTGGTGCTGGCGTGGGCAGCGCTGAAGATGCGTGACCTGACCAAGTACAGAATCTACATGGCGATCACCATTCTTTGCGGAGTGACCTTTCTCGTGGTCAAGCTGGCTTATGAATGGCCGCAAAAATTTGATCACTTTGGCGCCTTCATTAAAGAAGGTGCGCTGGAAAAATACGAACCGTATCTGGGGAACAAGCATCTGCTCGAGGAAGGCCTGGCACCGCGCAAGGAAATCACCGGGCACCTTCATAATAAAGACGCTTTAAAAGATCCGAACGTTAAAGAGTACGAGATTGCCCTCGATCCGGTCTACGCCGATCCCACCAATCGCAAGATGGATCGGCCCCATTTTTGGCCGAAGCCGGCCACCGACAAAATCGCGACTATTGAAAAAAGCGATGTGAAATACGCCACCATGTGTTTGCCGAAACACAGTTCGTATTTCGCGAGTTATTTTACCATCACCGGCTTGCACGGGGCGCACGTCCTCGGCGGCGTGCTCGTTTTTTGTTATATGATGCTTCCGGCCAGCACCCGCATCTATCGGCACAACCCGGAACATCTGGCCAATCGCGTGGAAGTGGCCGGCCTTTTCTGGCACTTCGTCGATCTGGTTTGGATTTTCGTGTTTCCGCTCTTCTATCTTCTCTAACGATGAATAATCCGCCCGATATTTCACCCGTCGAACACGAGACCGAGGAATACGCGCACGAGGTGCGGAGACACGTTCGCGGATATTTAATGGTGGGAGGAACGCTGCTCCTCTTCACTGCCGTTACCGTCGCCCTCTCCTATGTGAATTTTGGTACACAAAAAGCAAACGTGGCCGTCGCACTGCTCGTCGCTACCTTCAAAGCCGGGCTCGTTGCCGCTATCTTCATGCACTTGTCGGCGGAAAAGCGCCTGATCTATCGCATTCTCATTTTCACCGGCTTTTTCGTGTTCGGACTTTTCTGGCTCACCTACCTCGCTTGGTACGATCCTATTCACCGCTAATGTCGATCAAAGGCTTCCACATTGTTTTTATCGTCTTCTCGACCCTGCTCGCACTGGGAATCGGTTGCTATTGCATTTGGGTCGATTTGACCGTGGGCGAGCCGGTTTATCGGACCGGGGCCATCGCGTCCTTTGTCTCGGCCGTGGTGTTGATTGTTTATGGCATATTGTTCTATCGGAAAATGAAACGGCTGCGTTTGATCACATGAGAGCGATTTTGGTTTCTGGCGTTTTATTTTGCGCGTCGTTGACGCAAAGCTTCGGCTGCTCCACCTGCTTCGGAAATTATGCCGACGTTGGCGGTCCCCCTCCGGCAAATGTGCAACACCTCGCCATCGCAATCTGGGCATTAATGTTCGTTGTCATGTCAGTCCTCGGCGGAATCGGCGCTTTCAGTTTTCATCTCTGGCGTCATGCCCGCCATCCGATCGAACCGCACGAGCAACTGTTCGAGGAAGATTTGTCGCAATATGAATAGTCTTGCCCTGATCAACGAATTCCTCGGTATACCGCAGAACGCATCCGAGCATGGCTATCAGATCGATCATATCATCGAGTTTTGCCATTGGTTCATGGGCGCCCTCTTCGTCGGTTGGTTTGCTTTCTTTATTTATGTGCTCTTTCGTTATCACCGCAGCCGCCATCCCGTGGCCGATCACGAAGGTGTAACGAGCGGCATTTCCACCCATTTGGAATTCGCGGTGGTTTTGATTGAAGCCGTGCTTCTCGTCGGCTTCGCTGTGCCGTTATGGGCCAAACGCGTAAATCAATTTCCCGAAACCCGCGATGCCATCCTTGTCCACGCGGTCGGCCAGCAATTTAACTGGACGTTCCATCTTCCCGGACCTGACGGCACCTTTGGTCGGCGCGATGTCGACCTGGTGAGCAATTCAAATCCACTTGGTCTGGATAGCAATGATCCGGCTGCTAAGGATGACATCGTTGTTCCGGGCGAATTACACGTTCCGGTTAATCGCTCCGTTATCATTGAATTGTCCTCCAAGGACGTGATTCACAATTTTTGTCTGCCGCACATGCGTATGGCCCAGGATGCCATTCCCGGCTCGATCATTCCGATGTGGTTTAAACCGATCAAGGCCGGCACATACGAAGTGATATGCGGCCAACTTTGTGGTCTCGGGCATTATAGTATGAAAGGCAGTGTCGTCGTCGATACGCCGGAGGATTATCAAGCGTGGTTGAAAGAGCGCGCTGACATGGCCGCCCAGTCGCAGGTTCCGCAGGCGATGCAACGTCCGCCGGGCGAACCGCCGCCGGGACCGTCACCCGGAACTGTGCCGCCTCCCGGCGCGCCCAAGCCAGCAAATGAGGCGGCACAACCGGCCGGCAATCTGCCCGCGCCTTCGCCGTCAGCGAGCCCGATCGGCTAGCGCAGCAGAACATCTGGGGAGCGCAGGCTGCCAGCCTGCAAGTCTCGGCAGCTTGCCGAGACTGTTTCGAAGACTCACCCGATGCGGTGCAATTGAATGTTGCCGGCATGCTGCCGGCAACTGCGGGCTAGCAGCCCGCGCTCCCCAGAGCGGAAGCAGAGCTACCCGGAATTTTGTGCACGCCTGATCTGCGACTAATCTTTACTTGTTTCAATGAAAGTCAGACCTGAACCAAAATCGATGCCGTGGCTAAACCGCTTCGCCTGGTTCACTGCCTTTGCCACGCTTCTCCTCATTTGTAGCGGCGGAATGGTCACGAGCAAAGGCGTTGGTCTCGCCGTTCCGGATTGGCCGACCACTTTCGGCTACAACATGTTTCTCTTTCCCGCCTCGAAATGGATCGGCGGGATTTTCTTTGAGCACACTCATCGTTTAATCGCTTCCACTGTCGGATTTCTTACAATAATCCTGGCAGCGTCGCTTTGGTTCCTAGACCGACGCCGTTGGGTTCGTATCCTGGGCATCGCCGCGGTCGGTGCCGTCATTTTGCAAGGTGTTCTCGGTGGTTTGCGCGTGACGATGCTGAAAGATGAAATCGGAATCTTTCATGCCTGTGTGGCGCAGGCCTTCTTCGGTTTGATTGTCATCATCGCGTTGGTGACTTCGCGATCCTGGCGTCCTCTCGCCGCGGTCGCTGGCCGCGGCAAATCATTGCGCGGCGTCGGGCTGACAACGACCGTATTCATTTATCTGCAACTCGCACTTGGCGCGACCATGCGCCATCAGCATCGCGATCTTGCCATCACCGATTTCCCGACCGCGTATGGCCAATGGATTCCCGATACCAGCGCCGCCACAATTGCCAAAATTAGCGCCGCGCGCGACACCATCGCGATGTCAGACGTCTCCGCCACGCAAATCTGGTTGCAAATGGCGCACCGTTTCGGCGCTGTTCTCGTCGCCATTGGAGTGATCTGGTTCTTCGTTTCGGCGCATCGCGAGAAAATTTCTCCGTTGCGCGGGCTTTCCACCGCCTGGCTCATCGGCGTTTTGCTACAATTTACTCTTGGAGCCTGGACGATTTGGAGCAACAAAGCCGCTGACATTGCGACCGCGCATGTAGCCGTGGGCGCAACGCTGCTGGGTCTCGGCGCGGTCATTTGCGCATTTTGCTTTCGTCAAAACGAAACGCCCTCGAAAATTTCTGCATCACGACGGGTAAAATCCGATCCGGTCATTGCATGAAAAGCACGGACTACCAACAGCCCGCCGCTGACGCCGCAACGGCGCAAATCGCGGAGCGCGGACGATTGTCCGATTTCTCGCAGTTGATCAAAGCGCGCCTAACGTTTTTGGTGCTGGTTACGACCGGGGTCGGTTTTTATGTCGGGACGCGTGGTCCGGTCGATCTTGTTCGTTTATTCAATGTCCTAGTGGGCGCTGCCCTGGCCGCTGCCGGTGCGTCCGCGCTAAATCAATGGTGGGAGCGCGATCTCGATGCCTTAATGTCGCGGACGCGAATGCGCCCGGTCCCATCCGGCAGAATGCGGGCAGGCAGCGCTTTGGTTTTGGGCTGTTTTATGGCTCTTACCGGGATCGTTTATCTCGCCCTAACCACAAATTTTCTCGCGACCCTTCTCACCGCTCTCACCGTCGTCATTTACATCCTTGCTTACACCCCGCTGAAGCGCGTTACCACCACCAACACGTTGGTCGGCGCGATTCCAGGCGCGCTTCCGCCTCTGATCGGGTGGGCGGCAGCTCGCGATTCGCTCAATTTCGGGGCCTGGACTTTGTTCGCGATCGTCTTCGTCTGGCAAATCCCGCACTTCTTCGCCATCGCCTGGCTTTGTCGTCGCGATTACGCGCAGGCCGGATTTCGCATGCTCTCGAGCGACGATGAGACTGGTGTTCGCAGCGCCAGTCAGGCCGTTCTTTTTTGCATGCTCCTTTTATTGATCGCAGGAACGCCGGCGTTTATCGGGATGACGAATTCGATTTATCTGTTGGCGGAAATAATTCTGGGAGGACTTTTCACCGCGGTAGCGATGCGTTTTCATCGCACCGGGAACACCGGCAGCGCGCGACTCCTTTTTTTGTCGTCAATAATTTATCTGCCGCTTTTGTTTGCCGTCTTAATGTTAACCAAATTATGACAGCCACCGTTGTTTCATCCAATCCCTCGACGTCACGCAAGTCGCGGGCCGCGACCCTGGCGCTGATTCTTTTCCCGGTCGTGATCGGCGCCTCGATGTTGTGGTTGCGTCATGTTGAAGTGCAACGTTTGGCAAGTCGCCAAATCCACGGCTATGGCTCGGTCCCGCCATTTCAGTTAATCAATCAGGACAGCCAGGCATTCGGCAGCTCCAATCTCGCCGGCAAAATCTGGATCGCAGATTTCATTTACTCCACTTGCCCCGGCCCATGCCCGATGATCAGCAGTCGAATGAGTGAGATGCAAAAACCGCTCGAGAAAACCGACGTGCATTTTGTTTCCTTCACGGTTGACCCGGAAAAAGACACGCCCGCGCAGTTGCGCGAGTACGCCGGCCGCTTGAGAGCCCAGCCCGGTCGCTGGGATTTTCTCACTGGCCCGAAATCAGAAATCTACAAATTGTCGCAGGAAGGATTCAAACTCGCGGCGATTGATCGCAGCAGTAGCAACCCCCAGCCGCTACACAGCACGCGCATGATTTTGGTCGATCGCCGTGGACAGATTCGTGGTTACTATGATGCAACCACGGCCGACGCGATTACCAAATTACTGGCAGATACAAATCATCTGCTCAAAGAACAGCCGCGGTAGATTCAACGTCTCCAGTTTGAATCGCGCCAAGGTGGATCGGCCGCTCCGCTGGCGATGCCAAATCAAAGCGGCGTTTCCGCCGCCATTCTTAAAACATCGAGGTCCGAGCCGGACTGGCACGACTGCTCGATCCACCGCCACGCCTTCGCGAGGGCTGCCCGATTCACATTATCGATGATTTATCGCGGATTTCCTTCCAAACTGCATCACGATGTGGCGCTCTGGGTCGATCCCAATTCGCTTTTTCATATTCGCATTCGCCTTGATCGCGACAAACAACAGACGCCTCTGACAGATGCGCTGCTTGCAACGACTTTACTTGAGTCCGCGGAATTCTATGACTCCAAATTTCGCTGGCACATCGCACTTTTTCTCCTTATGCCCGATCACGTTCACGCGCTGCTGGCCTTTCAGCGGGACGGATCGATGAGCCGTGTGATTGGCGATTGGAAACATTTTCACGCTCGAAAGAATCGGATCGAATGGCAGGAGGGCTTCTTCGATCATCGATTGCGCGATGAACGAGCGCGGGGAGCAACTGCAAGCCAAGGTCAATTACATCCGGCAAAATCCTGTCGTAGCTGGCCTCTGCGCGAGCGCAGAAGAATGGCCATGGGTCATCGATAGATCGAGTCAGTTGCTTGGTTGAAACATCGCGAAGGTGGATGGGCCGCTCCGCGGGCGATGTCAAAAGAAGTGTGTGCGGCGGTTTCCGCCGCCATCTTTAGCATCGAGGTCCGAGCCGGACTGGCACGACTGCTCGATCCACCGCCACGCCTTCGCGAGAGGGCCGACCGCTCCGTAGGCGATGCCAAAAACAAATGCGGTTTCCGCCGCGTCCTTCATAACGTCGACCAGGAGGCTGCTCGCTTAGCTATCCTTCGTCCGCTACCCGTTGCAAATACTCGCGATATTCGCCTTTGGGCAATCGATCGATTAACGCCACCAGTTTCCGCGCGTCGATGAATCCCATCCGCAGCGCAATTTCCTCGAGACACGCGATCTTCATGCCCTGGCGATGCTCGATTGTCGCGATGTAATTGCCTGCCTCGAGCAGGCTCGTCGGTGTTCCGGTATCAAGCCAGGCAATGCCACGCCCGAGTTGTTTCACGCGCAGTTCGCCCCGTTTGAGATATTGCAAATTTAGGTCCGTGATTTCGATCTCGCCGCGCCCTGAAGGTTTCAGTTCCCGACAAAATTCCACCACTCGATCGTCGAAAATGTAAAGTCCGGGCACGGCGAATTGGCTCCGCGGATGCTTCGGTTTTTCCTCGAGGCTGATCGCCTTGCCGTCGCTATCGAATTCAACTACTCCATAACGCTGCGGATCGCGCACTTGATAACCGAAAATGCAGGCACCTTGTTTCAGCGCCAGCGCTTCACGGTAGAAATCAAGTTTCCCGTAAAAAATGTTGTCGCCCAAAATCAGCGAAGCCCCGGTGTCACCGACAAATTTTGCGCCGATCAAAAACGCTTGCGCGATTCCTTCCGGTTTCGGCTGTTCCGCGTAGTCCAGTTCAATTCCAAAGCGCGAGCCGTCCCCCAAAAATTCACGCAGCATCGGCAGATCTTTTGGTGTGGAAATGATCAAGATTTCCCGCAACCCTCCCAGCATGAGGGTGGCAAGGGGATAACAAATCATCGGCTTGTCGTAAACCGGCAGGAGTTGTTTGCAGACGATTGTGGTCAGCGGGAACAAGCGGGTGCCGGCGCCGCCCGCGAGCAGGATCGCTTTTTTTGTCATCGGCACATTCCTGACAGAATTCCGCGCGCGGTCAAACCGAACGGCAGGCATTCGCATTCTAGGGTTCGCCGCTTCAGGGTGGATCGAGCAGTCCCTTGCTCGATGCTAAAGCAAGGCGGCGAAAGCCGCATTATTCACCTAGCATCGCCCGACGGAGCGGCCGATCCACCTTGCCCGCGTTCGTCATTCGGGACACCCTTCGGTAATCTGCTCAAAACGCTCAAGCAACGGCTCGATTGTTTTCTCGATCGTAAATTTTTGCTCGATCCGTAAACGGCCGGCGCGGCCGAAATCGCCCCGCAAATTTTCATTGCCCGCGAACTGCTCCATCGCGTTGGCTAATGCCCGCGCGTCGCGCGGAGGAACGAGCAAACCGGTTTCCCCATTCGCCACCAGCTCTGGAATTCCGGCGACAGTTGTGGAAACAACCGGTTTCCCTGTCGCCATCGCTTCCGCGATAACCGTCGGAAAAATATCGCTCGCACCGCGTTCGTCAGGCGCAGAAGCCAGGACAAAAACATCGCAATCGCGCAACGCCGACCGCACGTAATTTTGCGATTGCTCGCCGGCAAAACGAATTCGTTCGCGCAAATCCTGCCGGCGCGCGCGCTCCTCCAATTCCTCGCGCAAAGCGCCGTCGCCAATAATTTCGCAATCGAAATTTATTCGTTGTTTTTGCAATTCCGCGCAGGCATCGATCAGAATATCGAAACCCTTGAAAGCGACCAGTCGTCCAACGCTGAGAAATCGAATTTTGGAGGGACATGCTTCTGCACCTCCCGGAAAGCGGCTGAGATCGATCCCGTTGTAAACGCGAAAAATCTTGCTGCGCGATTCCGGACAACGCGCCGCTAGCAAATCACGGCTAAAATCGGTTTCGGCGCCGACGAATTCTGCGCTGGCGCAGAGTTCGCGCAGCAGTTCGTCATTGCCGAGATCGCTCATGAAATCCTGACCATGCGCCGTCATGCTGAAAGGAATTCCGCTGACGGCTTTCACGAACATGGCGGTGTGCGCGGCGCGATTGGCGAAATGGACATGAAAATGGGGCACCCGTGCACCCTCGAAAAGCTCGACAAAAAAAAGCGCGTTCCGCGCACGCAACGCCGCTTTGTATTCGGTCCCGTATTTCTTTTCATGTTGCGCGACCAGCGCCGTTGGCCAGCGTCTTTTGCGTTTCGCTTTTCGGGCCAGCGCGTCAAGCTCGCGTGACGATGGCGCATAACGAATTGGCGCGCGCAGTCTTTTCAGATATTCATGGCGCAGCGCTGTCTTGGGCGGATAAAGCGAGCCGAGGATAATTTCGTGTTCACGCCGCTCCAGCTCGAGCATTTCAGCATCGCAAAACGTTTGCGATAGGACCGGGTAACGCGAATAAAGATAACCAAGTCGCATTTTGTAGCCGCGGCTCTGCGAGCCGCGCGCCTCACAGAGACGCGGCTACACGCTGAAATCAAGAGAAGCGCACGTCTTTGCCCGGATCCATCTCAAAATCGAGCACGAGGGCATCGGATGTGTTTGGTTTAATGATCTCGGCGTCGAACTTTACGAAGATCGAGTCCTCGCGAAAGATGGCATATTTGTCCATCGATTCGAAATCGAGCGCGATGAAAAAGGGCCAGGGCATGTTCGAATCGATGCGCTTGCCGCATTTGATGCTGTGTACCTCCGGGATTTTGAGCAATTGCATCCGTGCGTTCATCATCATCTCTTCCACCCGGGCAGGAGTGACCTCGGGTTTGAGTTTATAAAGGACGATGTGATGAACCATGAGAGCTAAAGGTATTAGGCGGTCTGATCGAGACGTGCAAGAGCGAATCGGATACGATTTTCAGCCGCAAAAAGTCAAGGGCGGATGGCGAGGGTCAGCGCGCCGGCCACCATCAGCTCTTCCAATCAAGCACGCCTTTTCGCAGCGCGTAAATGTATCCGATCATGAGAATGGAAACGAAACTAAGCATGCTCCAGAAAATGACCGGGTGCCCATGGATCATTTCCCGATAAACCACCGCCCACGGGTACATGAATACGATTTCGAGGTCGAACAGAATGAAGAGCATCGCGATCAGGTAAAACTTTACGCTAAATCGCGGCTGCGGTTCACCGACCGGTACCATCCCGCATTCATAAGGCGAATCTTTGATCCGATTGCGGCGTCCAGCCTTCCCCAGAAGCACGCTGACGATCAAAGCCGAGGCGGCGAAACCAACCGCGACGATGATCTGTAACAGGACCGGAAGATAATCTCGCAGCATGCTGGCCCCGCTGCGCCCCAACAATTACCTGACCGCGGCTGCGGGAATGTGGCCGTTTTGCGGCGCAATCGCGCTGGCTAGTGCGGAAGGCAAGCCTTTGTACTTCTTGCCATTCTTTTTGACGGCGCCACGCGCGACCAGATTTTGCAGTTTTTCGTAAGCGCGCAGACGCAGCATTTCCTCGCCACCGCTCGCGGCGTTGCGGGCGCGTAAATTCTCGTGCACGATGTCGAAAAGTTGCTTAAACTCAAACGACGCCCGGCGCGAAAGCACAGCGACGAGTTCCTCGGTCACGAGATCGGGAACCCGGCGTGAAAATGCGTTTTTCTTAAGTATAGCCATAGAACCGGCAATCTAACACAAACCGGGGAAAACGCAGCACATTTCTGATGGTTAGATGAGGAAAAAGCCTATGTTATTCCCATAATTTCCAGAACTTTACCGCGGATACCCCGTGGGCCTAGGGAGTTGGCGAAGGTTGAGCGATTGTCGGCGACAGCGAAGGCATCGGCGACGCCGGAGCCGCAAGCGGCGAAGGGCCCTTCTGATGCTGAAAGATTATCACTCCAGCGTAGGTCGCTCCCGCCGCAATCGCCGCCTGTCCGATGGTAATGGTGCCGGCCGATTCCGAGCGATAGCCGCCGTCAACATACGATTGCGATGCCGCGACTGGACTCAGGTGTTTCGTAATAACTTCTGTTGGAGGCAACTTGTTTGGATCAAGCCGCTCCGAAAGGCTCGGGATAAACGCCGCACTCATTTGTAAAATCGGTCGCAGCGTCGCGTCCAGTCGCGAGTAGAGCGCGGCCAAGTCGATGTAAGCGAACATTTGTTGCGGCTCGGGAACGAGCGTGCTTGCGGTTCGAAAATTCTCGCTCCCACTAAGTCCATTTCCGACCGGGGTGTGGGTGACGATGCGATCGACGCTTTGGGGATCAAGCCCTAAAACCAGAAGCCGATCGGACACGGCAACGGTCGGATTTACTGCTATCAGAACTCCGGAGGTCGGCGCGGTGTAATATTCCGCATTGTTTCGCGACGATTTTTGCCATCCGCTCGACGATGCTATCGCGCCAGCAATCCTCCGGGCACGCCCACTATCGCGCACGGCCACGGTGAGGATGGCATTCGGCAGCTTCGCGCTCGCCGGCCACGCGGCCATTAGCGAAATTTCGTCGCCAAATGCCGCTTTCCAATCTTCCTTCGTCACGCCGGCCGAAGAAAGTGCATTACTGATCAGTTGCAGCGGCGCTGCCATCGAGCCGGCCCCGGCGGGTTCTAGTGCCCATTCAAACTGCTGCTGCATATTCACGATGAACGCGCCGTAGAGCAGTGTGTCGGCGGATGCCAGCGCGAGAGTCGTGCGCTCGAGTTTGTTCTCGGCCCCTCTCGGCATCGCCGCAAAACCGATGTCGCGAATTTTGCCACCCTCAAAAACCATCGCATGCGAGAAACTCTGGATGCGCTCAATCATGGTCTGCTGATCGGGCGGCAATGACCGACCGCTTTGCGCGCGCAAAGTCGCCAGTTTTTGCGCCAGCTGTTTTGGTTGCAGATAAAACATCCACGCGTAATCCGCCGGCATCTCTTTCATCGCGGCGCGGAAATTGGCATCGGAATCGAGCGCCGGCGTTTTCGTTCGGCCGACGACTCGGTCAAGCAATGCCTTCAAATCTTCCACCGTTGATGCCGCGAAAAACTGATGTCCAGCGATGGTCGAGGCGAAGATGAATTGCCCGCTGCTGAGGATGTCGATGTGATGTTTCTCGTAATCGGCTGAGCTGCGTTGCGTGCCGGGGGCCTTGGTCGCCAACCGCGATTTCCAGCGTTCGATCACGCTTTCCGCCTCTTTATCGCTGCAGCGGAATTCGAAGCCCCCGATCAAGCGAAAAGAATCGAAATTATTCGTTGCGAGAAAGGCATTCCGCATTCGCAGGGAGGCCGAATCCTGCCAGGCCTCTTTCACGGGGCCTTTTTCCGGCAACCGCGATTTCGGTTTCTGCAAAAAGTCCTGCACTGCCGGCTCGCGATATAATTGATAAAGATCGGTGCGATGCCAGGCGTCGCGATTTTTCTCCGCGTCCGGCATGTGGATGAAGAGGACGGTATCAGCCGGAAGCAGCTTCGCAATTGTGCTCGGCAATGCCGCCGGATGCTGTCGGACAATATAGTAGGCCGTTAACGCGGCGATCGCGCCAAGCAGGATAACCAACAGAAATCGCTTCATGGCCGAAACTCTAGCCGGGCCGGCACGCTTGCGAAAGCTTTCGGAGTCGCTGGCCGCGGTAAGAGTAGCGCACGCGTCTCGCGTGCTGGCGAAGGCGTCCCCGCCTTCGCGGACTTTAGAAGATCGCGTGCTGCGCGCTGCCCTGCAGCCGACAATGGAATTTTTGCCGGCAAGCTGCCGGCAACTGCAGGCTGGCAGCTTGCGCTCCCCGATGTGGAACCCGCTACGCGCGCGGATGAAATTTCCGGTGGACCGCTTTTAAGCGTTGCTGATCAACGTGCGTGTAAACCTGGGTCGTCGAGATGTCGGCGTGGCCGAGCATCTCCTGGATGATGCGCAAATCAGCGCCGTTGCCGAGCAAATGCGTGGCAAAACTGTGTCGCAAAAGATGCGGGTAAATATTCGCTTCCAAGCCGGATTTTCTGGCGTGTTTTTTCACAATCTGCCAGACGCGCACAGTCGTCATTTTGCTTCCGCGGGTGGAAAGGAAAATTTCGTTGCCGGTGCGACGGCCCACTAGGTTCGGTCGCTCGCCTGAGAGGTAGGCTGCCAGCGCCTCGCATGCTTTGCGCCCGACCGGCACCAGGCGCGTTTTACTCCCCTTGCCGATCACCCGCAGAATCCGGTCTTCGGCGTTGAAGTTCTCCAGCCGCGCGTTCGCCAATTCGGAAATGCGGAGGCCGCTGGCATAGAGCAGTTCGACCATGGCGCGATCGCGCAAACCCAACGGCGCCGTTGTATCGATTGCCTCAAGGAGTTGTTCCACCTGAATTTCATTCAACGTCTCCGGGAGATATCGCTCGATCCGCGGAAGGGAAAGCGTCTCGGTTGGATCGTGTCGCACCAATTCCTTACCCAGGAGAAAACGAAAAAAAATCTTGAGCGCGACCACAATTAGCTTGATCGAGGCCGCCGCCAATCCAGCTCGTTTCCGGTCCCCCAGATACTCAGTGATGTGGTCGATGGAGACCGCGCGGGCGCTTTCCAGGGAGTGTCGGCGAAGGCACCATTGCGCAAATTCCGCAAGCGAACGGCGGGTGGAAATCTGATAATTTTCCGAGAGACCGCGCTCGACCGCGAGGTATCGAATAAAAGCATCTATCTCCTCGTCCACATTCGAAATTCAGGTCAAAGGACTTACAACGCAATCATTCGTCATCATTGACAAAATGACATCGTGTGATCGATCATTTCTATGTCATGAGTTTGGATCTCAACAGCGTTCTGAAAGACTGGCCGCACGAGCCGGGCATGATCAAAGTCCGGAAAGTGACCGGCCTCGATGGCCGCGACAAATTGCAACTGCGCATCGATCTCGGAGTGCTGCAAATGGAGATGACGGGCCGTCCCGACGGCCTGCGCCCGCATGGTTGCGACTCGTTGCTTAGTTATCACCAGAATCGCGCCCAGCTGGCGGAAGCTTCGGGCAATGATTATGAGCTCAGTCCCGAGGACTGCTCGGAGCTGCAACAGGAGGGAATTCAATATTATCACCGCTATGTCAGTCTGTTTCAGCTCAGCGACTACGCCGGTGTTATCCGCGATACCCAGCGCAATCTCGATCTTTTCAGCTTTGTCGATGAACATTCGCAGCGCGAGGAAATCGTTTGGAATTTTCAGCAATTCCGCCCCTACGTGCTGATGATGAATACACGGGCGAAAGCTTCGCTCTTGCTCCATGAAGGAAAATTTGCCGACGCCATGCGCGAAATTGAGCGAGGGCGCGACACCATCATAGAGTTTTTCCAGCAATCGAATTTCCCGGAGCTTGCGACGAAAAGCAGCGAGGTCGCGTTTCTGGAAGAATGGCTCGAGGAAGTGAGCGCGAAACGCCCGCTCAGCAAACTCGAGATCATGCAGCGCGAGATGGAAAGCGCAATTGCGAAGGAGCTTTATGAGCGGGCGGCCGAGTTGCGCGACGCTATCAAGCGGTTCAAAGCGAGCGGGCAAACGGTCAAGTAACGCCGTCGCGTTCGTTATCGGTTAAAAGTTATCTGTTAACAGGGGGAAGACTTGGACTGCAGACTACCAGAGAACCGAACAGTGGACCCAATTTGGACTGGTGGGGAGCCAGCCGCATTTTGGACTGCGCCGGCAAAGCGAAGCGACGACGGCGCTTTTCCCGCGCGCTCACGTTTTCGCAGAAGAAAAGCGGTATGGCGCTGCGCTTCCCACCGCACTCCAAAAGGCGCGGCCTTATCGCCTCAGGCGAAACTTGTAGTGGCACGCGTGTCGCATGCACTTTTCCTAGGTGCCTTCATTGCAGCCGGCACGGCCGCCTCTACAGGGGCGCCTTTTGCTGAAACTGTGGTGGCACGCGTGTCGCGTGCATCTTTCCTATAGGGTGTTTTCTTGCAGCCGACACCCGCCTTCGCGTGAGCTATGGCGTGGCAGGCGGCTGCCTCTGCGGAGGCTCCTTTTCGGTAAAATATCCGCGCAATCCGCGTGATCCGCGGTTAAAATTCCGATCGTGGCGACGCCTAACCCAAGCTTGGTCGAGCGCAAGGAACGCTGGGCGCGCAAAATGGCTGCCAAAGGGAAACCGCCAGTCCGGCTCGGAAATCCGCCCGTCCGGCCCGGACTTCGCTCGACTGAGCGCCTTCCACCCGGCCAGCATCTCACCCAAGGCTTCCCGATTCTCGATCTCGGCATCAAACCGGAAATCGCGCTGAAAGATTGGCGCCTGGAAATCGGCGGGTCGGTGGAAAATCCGAAGACATTTACCTGGGAAGAATTCAATGCTCTCCCGCAGTTTGAAGACGTCTCCGATTTCCATTGCGTTACCACTTGGAGCAAATTCGATTGCCGCTGGCGCGGTGTCGCCTTTTTCACGTTAGCGGAAATTGTGAAACCGAAGTCGGAAGTGCGTCACGTTCTCTTTAGCAGTTACGATGGCTATACCACCAATGTCCGAATCGAAGATGCGCTCGATGACGACGCGCTGGTGGCTACGCAATTCGACGGCAAACCGATTACGCGCGATCACGGCGGTCCCGCGCGCGTGATTATCCCGAAGCTTTATGGATGGAAAGGGGCCAAGTTTGTTCGCGCGATTGATTTCGTCGCCGAAGACAAGCCCGGTTTCTGGGAAGTCCGCGGCTACAGCAATATCGCCGATCCCTGGACGGAAGACAGGTTCGGTTCAAATTTGGGGTTTTGAAGTTTGAGGCATGGTCTGACGCTTTGTAGCCGCGGCTCTGCTCTGCGGCTGTGGTGGCACGCGTGTCGCGTGCTCGTTTGCTGCCATGCTTTTCTTGCAGCCGACACGGCTGCCACCACAGTAAGGCTTCATGCCGCGCATCGCAGTTTAGAATTGTAATCGCTCATCGAATCTGGCACGCTTGTGAGGTAAGCAATTGTCGCTGTGCGCCTGTTCTGCGAGCTTTTTCTGGTCGCCGTGCTTATTTGGCTCGGCTGGACGAAATCTTTTCATGATCGAATTGATCAGATGCGTGGCATCCAACCGGCGCCGGCACTTCAACAAAGAGCGCGCGAAACCACAGCCGCAGCCACGACAGCGGGGGAGACGATGACGACGACGACGACCCCCGCGCCGCGCCAGCCGTTTGTTCCCCGCTACGCGCCCGCGCGTCCTTCCTCCCCGCCAAGCGGCGATTGGATGTGGGATCCATCCCATCGCCATCCTCTCGATCGTCCGGCCTATAAGACCGACAGCGCCCAACAGCAATCCAACCAAAACTATTGGATCGATAGCCGCGGCGTCCGTCACTCCGTCAACGCCACTCCGCCGCCCGCGCCGTCGCCGTAGCGGCGAGCTTGGCTCGCCAGGTCAGCGGTCAGAGGTCGGAGATCAGAAGTCAGGTATTAGCCATCAACTATCGGCAACTCCGATAACCCGATAACCGATACCCGAGGCGAAACTTTCTTTCCTTGACAGCACGTGCGTTTTTCCGTACGCTTCGCCATGACTTCGATTCCGGTAACTAAAGCGCGGTCCAAGCTTTACCAATTACTGGATGCGGTCGCCGGCTCGCACGAGCCGATTCAGATAACCGGTAAACGTTCCAACGCTGTCCTGGTCTCGGAAGAGGATTGGCGCAGCATTCAAGAGACCCTTTACCTGATGTCGATTCCCGGGATGCGCGATTCCATTCGCAAGCGGATGGCCGAGCCGCTCAAGAAAGCGCTGAAGAAGCCCGGCTGGTGAGCTGGTCGATCGTTTACACCAGGCAGGCGCAGAAGGACGCCCGGAAAATCGCTTCGGCAAACCTTAGACCTCAGGCAGAGCGGCTTCTTGATATCATCGCGAAAAATCCGTCTCAGAGTCCGCCGCCGGACGAGAAACTCATCGGAGATCTCGCGGGCGCGTATTCCCGCCGCATCAACATTCAACATCGTCTGGTTTATCAGGTCTACCGTGCCGAGCGCACAATCAAGGTCATTCGGATGTGGACCCACTACAAGTGAGGATCTGATCAGCCGCCTTCGCCTAGGCTACGGCGCGCCGGGCGAGGTCAGTAGTCAGAGGTCAGCTCGCCAAGCCGGAGCCTCTTGCCGCGCCGTAGCCCCGCGGAGGTGGATGCGAAGGCTGGAGGTCGTAGTTGACTGGTTCCCACTTCTCACTGCCTGCTCACAGCTCCCAGCTCCCTGGGGAAGTGTCAAGACGGGCAAAATCGGATATGTAGAAAAGTATTGCTAAAAAGCAAATACTGAGCCATTCTCTCTTCCGCGCGGAATTCGAATGGACGCGAAGAAGGAAAAGCTCAACCTGATCAAACATGGAGTCGGCTTCTTGGAAGCACAGCGCGCGTTTCTGGATCCGCTCCATGTAATCGCCGTAGACGAAGCACACAGCAAAAGGGAACAGCGGCTATTCTGCATCGGGCGCAGCGAGCGCGGAATAGTTACCGTGCGTTTCACTCGGCGCGGCGACTGTCTGCGAATCATCGGGGCCGGATACTGGCGCAAAGGGAAGGAACTCTATGAAAAAACGAACCGTTAAATATTCAGACGACAAGGGGGAAATCATCGGCGACCTGCATCGTATCAGAGACCAGCTGCCTTCGATCGATCAGCTCGCAGGTGGGCGCGTCAGGCAAACCAAGGTCACGATCGCCTTCGACGATGACGCGCTTTCGTTCTTCAAACGCGAAGCTCGCAGACGGAATACCAGCTATCAACGAATGATTCGCAACCTGGTGCGAGCATATAGCCAAGCGCACCGTGCTAGAAGTTAGAGGTAAGCCTTCACCGCATAGAGGGCTACCCTCCCGGTGGAAGTAAGTAGTCAGAGAATGTGGAAGATCGGGGTCAGAAGTCAGAAGTCAGAAGTCAGAAGTCAGAAGTCAGAAGTCAGAAGTCAGGTCGCTCCCAGCAAGCTAAGCAAAATCCGATTTAACGGTTTAAAGGTTCAACGCGTCGATGCGACGAAGCGAAGCGTAGTCAGAGAGGTGGGAGTGGTCCGATGAGCGAATAAAAGCGCACACAATGGCGTTAGTTCGTGTATTTGGCGATAGATTCCCAGTAATTATGGTATTTCTGTCAAATATGGGACACTACTTAAGACCGCTGACCTCAATTACTTATGCTATCTAATGGCGAATATTAAAGCGTCGCTTTTGGGCTATATTGTCTGACATTTATTACAGCTGTCGATAAATCGCGGAGCCAACCGCCTAATCGAAACTGTAATGTCTAATAGCAAATGGCTTATGCACGTGTTCGCCCCGCTCCGTTATTCAGAGAATCTGAAGAATAGCGTCGGGAACGCTTACAAATCGCGCAAAAACGATACAACTGCTTCCACCGAATCGTAAAGTTTAAGAGCCTCAAAACAAGCAGCTTGTAATCGTAGTCTTCGATCTGGCATAACATCTGCTATTCTGTGGCTCTCGCCCAGGGTTCCGCTGGAATTGTCCGCCCGGTCAGGGGGCCTAAAAAATGGACAATAAACAAGCAAAACTACAAGTCCCTATAATTAAAAAACCTGGTACACATGAAAAATATATTGAAAAACAAGCTAGTCCCTAAACACGCGCTGCTTGCCGCCCTCGTAATCCTGGCCTCAATCGCTGCCTTTGCTACTGAACTTGATTTGTCAGGCTCGGCGACGATCGGGTCGCTTACGGGGGCCGTTGGAGGCACCGCCATCTTTTCTGAGACTTCCAGTCACTCCGCCGGCACGGGCGTTTTCGACCCGTTCTTAACGGTAAGTTCGCAGGGTAACAGTAAGATCGAGCGTGGTTACAACACCGATGGACATACGGCCCTTTACCTGGATCAACAAAGGCCGCAGTGGAACAACCTGCTAAAGGTAAGTGATCTGGCGAAGATCAACATCGGGGGCACCAAGTACTATGCGTTTGAGCTGGATGCCAATGAGCCGAGCGGCACCGAACGCAAAGACGGTTCCCCAAAGAGTCTCCTCTCCATCGACAACATTCGAATCTACACTTCAAGCACCGACAACACCGGTGCCGTTCAGAGCGATGAATCAAAACTCGAGAGTCCGAGCGCATTGGGAACACTAAGATTCGCTTTGAACGATCCATTGAAGAACGGCAGCAATTACAATATCACTAACTGGGTCAAGATGGACGCTACTACGGATGGCATAGCGGATACGCAAGGCCACAATGGTGGAAGCGGATTCTCCGACTTGATCGTGTACATCCCTGCCTCCGACTTCCCGAATCTGAATGATTATATTTTCTTCTACAACTTAAACGGCGCTCACTCTCAAGCCGACGTCGGTGGTGACGCTGCCGAAGCTGGCTTCGAAGAGTGGAGGGCCGTGGTAGGTCCCGTCCCGGATGATGGGGTTACCGCAGTTCTTCTGGGCTTAGGCCTGGCGGGCATCGCCGGTGTCCGCGCTAGATTCGGACGGAAATAATTGCGTTAGGTTAGGTTAGTGCATTAAGGCGCAGAGCAACATTGCTCTGCGCCTTTCTTTGTTGGACTGAAACGGCGGCGCGTTTCGTTATCGATCAAAGTCATCCGTTATTTGGGAGAGTTTTGACCTATGATCAGCGAATCCTTATCCGATAGATACTGGACTGCCAGAGAACGGATTACTGATAACCGGTAACGCGCGCGAAACGTCCGATAACGGATAACTACTACCTGATAACTGGCGAAGCCGCCCGATAACTACGAATAAATCGTCGCGACGACCTTGCTGCTCTCTTTTATCTGCGAGTTCGTGTTTCCCAAGCCTCTAGCGATAACTAATAGCGGATAACTACGAATAAGGCGCGTCGACGCGCTTGTCTCTTAGCTCCGTGCTCCCTGCTCAGAGGACAGCGGACAGAGGACAGGTGCCAGAAGTGAGAAGTGAGAAGTGAGAAGTGAGAAGTGAGAAGTGAGAAGTAAGAAGTCAGAGGGCAGGGTAGCGCGCAGATTCTCTGCGCATATCGACACGTCCCGGTGGCGATTCCACAGCAATTGCGCACAATGCGCAATAATGCGCACAGGATGCGAGCGCTACCCGTGAGCAGCGAATAGCTGCTCACTCATACACCGCCTCAAGCTGCTGATCTACTACTTCACCGGTAAAGCGATCAATGGCGACGTGGAGCCAGTAGCGCTTCTCCCCTTCGACGATGAACTAAGCTCAGACCCAGAGGGTATTATGCCGCGGAAATGAACTCATCGGCTGAAATGCCAGCCTGTCGAAGGAACTCCAGCAAATGTGCCGATCTTGAGTTCTCGATGATTCGGAACGACGCAACCAGCGCTGCCCCGGCGCATCACGACATGACTGCCACGTTGGCGGACGACCGTGAATCCCAAGCGCTCGAGCTTGCGAACAGCCTCCGCGCCCGAGAGGCGGGGAAGCTTAGGCACGGCTGGCCGCCACTTCGAAAGTCGTTACCAACGGCTGCCCTGCGCTCTGTAGAGGGGATTCCTCCAGGTAGAGTTCCGTAGCTTCCCGCAAGTTTGCGATGGCTTCAGGCACGCTTTCGCCCTGCGTAGTTGAGCCCGTTTCCGAATTAAGGGCCACGAATCCACCTTCCTTGGCAGGAATAAGCACGGCCGTAAAGATCATACCCGTAGTGTGACCTAATGAAATATAAAGTCAAGTCAGAGGTCAGAGGTTAGGCGGCCAAGCCGTAGCCGTGGCGAAGGCTGGAGGTCAGTAGTTAGTGGTCAGTAGTCAGCGATCCCAGCTACGTCCGATAACTAGAACAGTTACCCGATAACTGCGAATAAGTCACCGCGACCATCCCGTCGTTCTCTTCAAGCTTCCAGCTCCTGGCTCCGAGCTTCTTGTAATAACCGATAACAGGTAACGCGCGAAGCGTCAGATAACTGATCCGCCAAAAGGACGGATTTGCCGTGGCGGATAACTACGAATAAGGCGCGTCGACGCGCTTGGCTCTTAGCTCCGTGCTCCCTGCTCCCAACTCCTTGCTCCTTGCTTCCCCTGATAACTATTAACAGATAATCGATAAGTGGCGTAGCTTTCGCTACTCACTCATACACCGCTTCCAACTGCTGATCGATTACTTCGTCGGTAAGACGATCAATGGCGACGTGCAACAAGTAGCAGCTTCTGACCCTCTCACGATTGTGTGGCGAACCACAGAAATATCGCCAATCACAGCGTGACGACTTCCGTCAGGCGAATCTTGGCAGTACCTGTTTGCGACCTGCGGTCTAATTCAGCCGGTAAACCTCAACCAACGCCACACCGGTGGTGCTATTCACGCCGCGCACAATCATCGTGTAGTTGCTTGGCGCTAATGTGGCGACGATGGCGGACTCCGCATCATTGGGCGGAGCCAAGCCGGTCGCGATGATCTCGGCCTGCTGGGTGCTGCGCCAGTTGTCGTTCGATTGGATCAAATTGCCGTTGGTGTCCCGTAGTTCCAGCGTGGGATCGGCGAGCGCGTTCGCGACGCCGAAGTTCCTCAACGTCGGCCCAAGTGCACGCACAATCACTTCCTGACTGCCTGATCCGCCGACAATCACGCCGGCGATCATGACATTGTCGCCGGTTTGAACCAATCCGCGCGTCGAGATATTTTCCAGTCGGGATGAGCTGCCCGGGTCAATGTCATAGCCTTCGACCAATGCCACACCCGTGGTGTTGTTCGCACCGCGTACGATTGCGGTGTAATTTCCGGGGTTGAGCGTCGCAAGAATCGCCGGCTCCGCTGCATTCGGGGGCGCTAAGTGTGCATCGATAATCTGCTGCTTGTTCGGCGCATCACCCCAGTTGTCGTTGAAGGCGATTAGCGCACCGGCCGCGTTGTGCAGCTCAAGGGTTGGGTTTTGCAGCACGCCCGGCACACCGAACCTCGAAAGCGTCGGCCCGAGAGCTCGCGTAACCAATTTCTTCGGCCCTGTCCCGGAGATTATAAAGCCGCCAATCAGTACGTTATTTCCCGTTTGTACTAGAGCACGCGTGGAAATGTTAGCTAGGTATGCGGTTGAGGTCGTAAACGCCAGACCGCTTGGGCCGCTAAGCCCCGAGGCGAAGGTACTCTTGGTGCCGGCGGGAGTGAATTTGAAGATGGTGCCGCTACCTTGATCCGTCTCAAAGAGATTGCCCGAGCTGTCAAAGGCCAGGCCGGTTGGATTGCTTAGCCCGGAGGCGAAGGTGCTCTTGATTCCATCGGGAGTGAATTTGAAGATGGTGCCGCTGTTATAGTCCGCCTCAAAAAGATTGCCCGAGCTGTCAAAGGCCAGGCCGACAGGCCCGCTTAGCCCGGAGGCGAAGGTGCTCTTGATTCCAGCGGGAGTGAATTTGAAGATGGCGTTGCTGCCAACATCCCCCTCAAAGAGATTACCCGAGCTGTCAAAGGCCAGGCCAACAGGCTGGCTTAGCCCGGAGGCGAAGGGACTCCTGGTTCCAGCGGGAGTGAATTTGAAGATTGTGCCGCTGTTATAGTCGGCCTCAAAGAGATTGCCCGAGCTGTCAAAGGCCAGGCCGACAGGCCCGCTTAGCCCGGAGGCGAAGGTGCTCCCAGTTCCATCGGGAGTGAATTGGAAGATCGTGTTGGTGCCAGCGTCCCCTTCAAACACATTACCCGAGCTGTCAAAAGCCAGGCCGAAAGGCCCGTTTAGCCCGGAGGCGAAGGTGCTCCCGGTTCCATCGGGAGTGAATCTGAAGATCGTGTTGCTGCCATTATCTGCCACGAAGAGGTCGTCCGAGGCAGCGAGGACGGAAATGGGTAGCAGAGGCGTCGCCAGGCCGGCAACGGTCACAAGCAGATGAAAGAGAGCTGTTTTTTTTACATTCAAACTACTGATTTCCCTACTTCGATTTAGTTATCGATCGCTTGCCCGGTGAAATGATTGCAATGTGCATCCAGGAATGTTGCTCTCATCGAGGGGCTGAGCCGGCGCTGGATCAGGTTCATAGGGAACGGCTAGAGCGGGATAAAGAACAATTCCACAATTACCATATTTCCCATATAAAATGGAAGCAGAATCTAACAATTCTCGCGAAAACGCTTGCGACGCGCATTTCTCGGGGTTGGCGCAGAGGACCGTGCGCAGTTACTCGTCCGCTCGACTCATGCTAGTCTCGGAATCGGGAGGCCGAGGTTCCCGCGCCGATTCGACGATGAAATCGTTCTGAAGGCTTATTGCATTGGGCCTGGCGTGACCAGGCTGAGCCAATACACCGATCAGCGAGTTCCGGACGGTACCTACCCATGCCGAGGTTCGCGGCGGCCGACGTAGATCGCATCTTAGCGGGGCGATCCGGCTCTTTATATCCCATACGAACCGGCAAACCATAAAATCGGTATTTAAGTGATTGCAGCCGAACGGACTGTCTGCGCCAGGAAACGCCGAAGACTACATGGAACCTTCATACTTAATTACCACCTGCTGCGATTGGATCGTCCCGTCCGCTGCCCTGTTGGGCTTAACGAACACCTGATAAACTTTGGTCACCGTGGATAAAACATTTCCGTTTTTATCCAGCGACTGACCGGTGACAAAGACCCGGAAATTGCGACTTCGCGTCGTGGCCAGATTATAGATTTTGGCAAACAACTCCTCACGCCCAGAGTCATTCCATTCGGTTGGGAGCGTCTGAGTGCTATTGTTATATTGATTGGGATTGCCGAAGAATGGCTGACCTTGCGAGTCTCTGATAGCAGACAACGCGGAAGTAGAAAGCAGCGGGCGCGAATTGATCACAGCGTCAGCGAATCGATCCGCCTGTACGATCGGTGGGGGTGTCCCGCCCGGCGGCGGAGTCGGCGCCGTGGTCGGTGGGTACAGATTGTTTTGCAGCGAAGTGGGTTGGATTGCGGTGTCGCGGTTTTGCAGAATACCGGCCGCGAGAGAGCGCAGAACGTCACGCGACGCCGTGTTGATATTAACCAACCCGGCTGTGTTAGTTGTACTGCTATTAGCGGAAAACACGTCGAGTAGTTGCCAGGCCCGCGTTCCATTTGTGTCAAATTTCGAGAATTCTGGGCGGCCGATGGCAAGCGTATGTCCGCCTCCCCCTGCAGAACTTAAAGTCGCTGAACTCGGGATATCTGGGAGAGCGCCTCCTGGATTCGTGACTGAGTAGTTGCTCAGCTGAGCGGGGTCCCAAACATTTCCCAATTCTGTTATCGAGGCCAGGTTACCGGTGTACGGGCCTTTCGAGAGCGATGAAATGTATTGCGTCGGATCTGGTGTTGGCGCGGTTTTAGCCAGCGCGTCCGGGTATTTCCCGGCGTTAGATGGCTGTACTCCGGCCTGACTGAATCTATGTCCGGAGTCGGGCCAGTTTAATGGTACTATCTGCGGTGTCGGACCGCCCCAGTAGGAGCTGGCCACATAATCTGCCGTCGGCCAAGGATCGGTAATATACCAGGAGGCTCTCGGGTCGCCGAATTGTCCGGAATTGTTGTTATTCGGTGGGGTAGGATTTCCGCGCCAAACATTCTTTGTCGGATCAGGCTTTGAGTTGGGATCTGTCGGATTGTACGGATTGTATCTCATGCCGACAGTATCCGTATTACGTTGAAGTCCACCGTTCGCCAAGTCAGCAACTCGGTCATTCTGCTTCTTTGGCCCGGGGAGATTCCAAAACAACTGAAAATAATTGTCGGTTGTATTGTTTGGAAATGGGATTGTAAAATTTGGGTCCGTTGACGGATCATTCGCTAATCCCGTGTCGA
>Ga0209474_10001370_pt1 | contig 24133 bp, 20 predicted proteins | sample GraSoiAngelo_145_FD_185902 | JGI IMG/M metagenome (GOLD analysis project Ga0209474, IMG submission 185902) | Grasslands soil microbial communities from the Angelo Coastal Reserve, California, USA - 14_1009_05_20cm (SPAdes) (version 2) | ecosystem: Environmental > Terrestrial > Soil > Grasslands...
GGTTGACGCCGTGCTTGCGGGTCAGGGTCTGGATGGCCTGCAGCTTCATGAGATCGCGCTGGGAGTAGCGGCGGCGGTTGGTGACCGTCCGCTTCGGCTTGATCATGTTCAGGTGCTCGTACATCATGAGCGTCCGGGGATGGGTCTCCAGGATTTCGGAGGCCACGCTCAAGGTGTAGATCGGGCGGTCCAGGTTGGGCCCATCGGGCGGCGCCGAAGACGGCAAGGTGACGACTTCTCGAGGTTTGGTCTTCATCGGTCCTTCCTTTTGGGGCCCTTTTTCGAGTCAGTTCCCGTCGCGCTTAACGTGACAGGACCGGGCCTACGTTTCCGAGGGGATTGTGGGGTGTCAAGCGGATACCCGCAAGGTACGAATGTAAAGGAACGCCGAACAAACGCCCGAGGCTCTCGAGACCGAGATCAGCCGTGCTTGGGCGGCGGCGTGGGACCCGGCGTCGGGGAACCGGAGGGTTTGGGAGCGGGAGCGCTGGAGGTGCTGGCCCAGCTGGGCAGCGGCGGGGCCGGCGTGCTGGGGCTGGTGCCGGGCAGGAACCAGGCGGTCTTGCCCGACACGCTGAAGTGCTGCAGCCCGGCCGGCTCTCCGAACCAGGTCGCGGGGTTGGCGCCCATCGCGTTCAGCGCGCCTTCCATGAAGTTGTGCCAGCCGGGCGCAGCCACAAACACACCGTCGGAGCCCTGCACCATGGCCGACCAGTCCGGGTTGCCGAACCAGACCGCGGCGGCCAGGTCCGGCGTGTAGCCGACCGTCCAGGCATCTTTGAAGTCGTCGGTGGTGCCGGTCTTGGCGCCGACTCGGCGGCCCGGGAGCGTGAGCGGCGAGCCGCGCCCGAAGATCATGGCCCGGTTGTCGTCGTCGGACATGATCTGCTCCATGATGAAGGCGACCTTGGGGTCGAGCACCTGCTTGGCCTGCGGCCCCGGATCTGCGGTGAAGATGGCGGTGCCGTCGCTGGCGGTGATCTTGTTGATCGCAAACGGCGGGTGCAGGACGCCCTGCGCGCCGAGCACCGAGGCCCCGGTTGCCATCTGCAGGGTCGTCTCGCCGTAGCCGCCGAGCGTCAGCGAAGGGCCGAACGCGTTCAGCGGGTCATCGCTGGTGAACTTGCCGTTGGGCTGCGGGATCCAGGGCGGCGCTCCCATGTCGCGCGCGATCTGCGCGACCTTGTCGACGCCGTTGCCGAGCTCGACCTTGACCGCCGGCACGTTCAGCGAGTTGCCCATGCACTGCTGCAGCTGGCAGGTCCCGTGGTACTTCATGTCGTAGTTCTTGGGCTGCCAGGGCGGGTTCTGGTTGGTGATCGTGATCGGGCTGTCGACGATGGGCGTAACCATCGTGAACTTCCCGCTGGCGATCGCCGCCGTGTAGTTGTAGATCTTGAACGACGATCCGGGGTTGCGCGGCGGCCAGACCGCGAAGTTGTTGTTGTTGTCGGGGCCGCCGGGATCGGCGGCGCCCACCATCGCCACCACCGCGCCGGTGTGGGGATCGATGGCGGTGAGGGCGCCCTGGCTGACGTGGCGCCAGCGCTGGTCGTTGAGCTGGTTGATCATGGCCTTCTCGGCGATGCCCTGGAGCGTCGTGTTGAGCGTCGTCACCACCCGCAGGCCACCGCCCTGCAGGACCTTCACGCCGTACTTGGCGGAGATCTGGTCCATCACCCAGTACGCGAAGCCGGTCGCTGCCAGCACCTGGGGGCCGGGCCCGAACATCTTCCCGTTGCGGGGACTCAGGTCCTCCGCGAAGGCCTGGTCGGCGAGTGGCCGGTCGATCATGCGGGCGCGCACCATCGCGTCCAGGACCGACTGCTGGCGAGCCTTGGCCTGGCCCCAGTTGTTGAAGGGGCTGTTGTAGAGCGGGCTCTGGGGAATGCCCGCCAGCATCGCGGCCTGCGCCAGGTCGAGGTCCTTGGTCTCCTTGTGGAAGTAGATGCGCGAGGCCGCCAGGGTTCCCTGCGAGTTGTTCCCGTAGTGGACCGTGTTCAGGTACATCTCCAGGATCTGGGGCTTGGAATAGGAGCGCTCGACCTGGATGGCCAGGTACGCCTCCTTGAGCTTGCGTTCGTAGGTCGGTGAGCTGTCCAGCAGGCGCAGCTTGACCAGCTGCTGGGTGATCGTGGAAGCGCCTTGGGCTGTGCGGTGCTCGCGCCAGTCGACCCAGGCCGCACGGGCCATGGCCATGGGGTCGATGCCCGGCTCGTGCCAGAAGTTGGCATCCTCGATGGCGACGCTGGCGTCCGGCAGCCAGTGGCCCATGCTGGAGAGCGGCTCGTAGTAGTGCTGAACGCCCTCCGGATGCACGTCGGCCAGCATCGTCTTGCCATCGCTGGCAAAGATCAGGGTGTCTTCCTGCAGCGGGGTGGCGGCGATGGCGTGGGCGTCGGGCAGGTTGGCCGCGAAGTCGATGTAGGCCTGCGAGCTGGCCAGGAAGGCGCCGGCGGCGAGCACGAAAACGAGTGTCAGCTTGGCCACCGGCGGCACCCAGGCGCTGAGGTCGCGCGGCGCCTCGATGCCAAAGCCCGACCCGCGCGTGAAGCGGGGCCCGGTCCCGTGGGCGCTGGCCCGCAGCCGGCGGCCGCGGCCGTCCCGAGCCGGCTCGCTGAACAGGCGGGAATCTCGGGAGAGCCGGTACTGGTGCCCCACGGCACCCGCCATCGAAGTCAAGCCGCTCCGGGCCGCGTCCGCGTCCTGCCGCAGGTGGGGCAGCAGACCTTCCAGCGAACGCCGGACCCGTCCCCCCCACGTGCGTAAGCGATGTCCACGAATGCTTAGCACGGCGATATCATAAATGATCCCAAGAACGGGACAAGTTAAGGATCGGTAAAGGTCTCATCCCCACGCTCATAGAACGCTTGCTGGGTACGGTCCACCCGTCCCGACTCCTGGTGGCGAGTGACTTCGACGGCACGTTGTCCGAGATCGTGGGCGAGCCCGATCGGGCTCACCTGCTGCCCGCGGCCCTGGACGCGCTGCACGACCTGCGGGCGACCGTGGCCGCGCTGGCCGTGATCAGCGGCCGCGCCCAGGCCGATCTGGAGCGGCTCGTCGATCTCGAAGGCGTGCGCCGGCTCGGCGACTACGGGCAGCCCGCCGCCGGGCCGCCCGACCCCGCCCTGGCGCGGTTCCGTCCCGAACTCGAGGCGCTGCTGGAACCCGTCGCCGGCGCGCGGCTGGAGGTCAAGCCCGGCGCGCTCGCGGTTCACTTCCGGGAGCGGCCGGCGGCCGCCGCCGAGGTCCTGCGGGCTGTGGCGGTGCCGGCGGCCAAGGCCGGCCTGGAAGTCCGCCCGGGCCGCATGGTGGTTGAGATCCTGCCTCGGGGCTGGGACAAGGCGCGGGCGTTGCAGGCGCTGGTCGCCGAGACCGCCTGCCAGGGGGTCGTCTTTCTGGGCGACGATTACGGAGACCGCGGCTGCTTCGAATACCTGGCCAGGCTGGAGCTGCCACACCTCGGCGTCGGCGTGGCCAGCGCCGAGACGCCGGCCGAGATCTTTGCGGCCTGTGACCTGGTCGTCGAAGGACCGCAAGCGGCGGCCGCTTTTCTCAGCGAGCTGGCGACGGCTGCTCGTAGACGAGGTCGTGCAGATCCCTGACCTGGAGTGAGATCCAGCGCCCGATGTCGTGGGTCTTGACCTGCTCGCGCAGCAACCTGGCCAGCCTCCGGCGCGTGGGCTGGGTGGCGCCCAGCGATACGTGCAGGGCATCGGCGGTGGCGTCGACGTCGAAGGGGTTGATGGTCATGGCCCACGGGCCCAGCTCCTCGTGGGCGCCGGCGTTTTCGGAAAGCACGAGCACTCCGTCGCGTCGGTTCAGCAGGGCGCCCTCCTTGGCGACCAGGTTCATGCCGTCGTAGATCGGATTGACCAATAGCACGTCGTACTCGCAGTAGGCAGCGACCGCGCGCCTCAAGTTCTCGCCGAACTCCAACCGGATCGGCTCCCAGTCGAGCTCGCCCAGATCGCGGTTGATGCGCTCGGCGGTGGCTTTGACCGAGGCCAGGTAGTCGCGATAGACGGTGATGTCCTGCCGCGAGGGCTGCAGGAAGGCGTAGAACTGCACGCGCCGCCGCCACTCGGGCCGCTGCCGCAGCAGCCTCTCGTATGCCAGGAATCCGCGCACGATGTTCTTCGCGGGATCGGTGCGGTCGACGCGCACGATCAGCTTCTCGGGGCGACGCTGCTGCAGGCCGGCAATCTCCTGTTCGACCGCGGGCGTGGTGGACAGCTGCTCCATGGCGGGCACGTCGATCGAGATCGGATAGGCGCGAGCCCAGACCACGCGGCCGTGGTGGATCACTGCGCGCTCCCGGTGGTCGACGCGATAGCCCAGCAGCTCCTCCACCGAAACCAGGAAGTTGCGCACGTCGGAGTTGGTCTGGAAGCCGACCACGTCGTTGGCGAGCAGTCCGGTGAGGATGGCGTCGCGCATCTGCTGGGGCAGCACCTTCCAGTAGTGCGGGGTCGGCCAAGGGATGTGGATGAACTGCTGGAGCGTGGCCTGGGGCAGCAGCTCGCGGATCCGGCTGGGCGCTAGGTAGAGCTGGTAATCCTGCGTCAGGATGAGCGGCCGCCGGGGCAGCTCGCGGGCGACCTCCACCGCGCGCTCCGCGACCGCATGGTTCACCCGCACGTAGCCGTCCTCCCAGGCATCCCAGTAGCGCGCGTTGATCAGAGGCTCGCGCGACAGGTCCCAGAGGTAGTGCTGGAGGAACCAGATCAGCGGGTTGGCGATGACGGAGTAGAACTTGCGGTACCGGTCGGAGTCGCTCGCCACGTAGTGGAGCCGGATAGGCCGCTGCATGTCGCCCAGGTCGACGGGGCCGCCGGTGGCCGCCAGCTCGCGTTCGGCCGGAGTGCGTGCGCAGGCCACCCAGGGGGCGCCCGTCGCCTCGGCCACCGTGAGCAGGGCGGTGACCACGCCCCCGGCCCCCCGGCGCAGGCGTCCGCCCGGGCCGGGCTCATAGGGCGCTCGGTTGCTGACCAGCAGCGGCGACCACGGCTCAAGGACGCCGGCCGTGTAGCGACGTAGCGAAGACGGGTCGATAACCCTTGACAATGGTGCTAACAAAATCTACATTGCCGTTATCACTAATATCTACCGATCAGCGGGTGGAGACGAACCCGCTGCGGGAGGGGCGGCTTGCTCAGCGAAGCAGTAGAAGAGATCCATCGGAAGACCCGGGAGCAGCGGGAGCGCGAGCAGCGCCTGCTGGCCCGGCGCGCGGACATCCGGCTCCTGGATTCCTGGCTCAACACGGTAGAAGGCATGCTGGAAGGCGACGAGCGCACAGTACCCGAGCCGCTGGTCAAAGAGATCGGGACATTCCTTCGCGACGTCGATCCCAAGCTGCACCGGGCGCTCCTGCGCAACCGCGCCCGCGAGGCATCGCGGGTGCTGGATGTGCTCTTCGACGCCCAGGAGTACCTGCTCCCGCACTTCGCGGAGGTCGGCTAACCGCCAGACCCGCGGGCAAGTGCCGGCAGTTTGGTGCCTGTGACCGCCTCATCTAGAGGCAACTGCCGGCACTTGGCATAGTTGCGAGGTGTCCGCGCTTGCCGGCCTCCTGCTGGTGAGCGTCTCGGTCGGGCTCAGCAACTTCGCCGGGGCCATCGGCATCGGCCTCTCGGGTGTCGACCGCGGCACCCGGCTGCGGGTGGGCGTTGCGTTCGGCCTGTTCGAAGCCGGCATGCCCCTGCTCGGTTTGCTGCTCGGGGCAGCACTGGCCGGCCGCCTGGGCAGCCTCGGCCGTTACGTGGGCGCGGTACTGCTGATGGCGACGGGCGCTTACACGATCTGGCAGGGCCACCGGTCCGGTGCCCGGGGCGACCGGCAGATCGCCATGGACGCCCGCGCCCTGGCCATGACCGCGGTCGCGCTCTCCATCGACAACCTGGTGGTCGGCTTCGCGCTGGGCGTCTACCGGGTCAATGTGGTGCTGGCGGCGCTGACCATGGGCGTGGTCTCGGTGGGCATGTCGCTCCTCGGGCTGGAGCTGGGCAGCCGCCTGGGTGAGCGGATGGAGGGGCGCGCCGAGGAAGCCGGGGGCGCCGTGCTGATCCTGGTCGGGCTGGCGCTGGCCGCCGGGGTTCTCCACTAGGCTAGCCGCGATGCCGCCCCAGTTCGAACAGGTCCTGGTCGCCGTCGAGGAGCGGATCGCCACCGTCACCCTGAACCGGCCGGAGCAGCGCAACCCGCTGTCGGCGGCCATGATCGCCGACCTTCGGGGTGCCCTTGGTTGGTGTCGGGACGAGCTCGAGGTGCGCGTGGTGGTCCTGACCGGCGCCGGCGACAAGGCCTTCTGTGCCGGGGCCGACCTGGCCTCGTTCAATGCCGACGTTCCCGAGCTGGCCCGCCACCACGGGCGCCATGGGTTCGTCGACCTCTTCCTTCTTATGCAGGAGCTGGGCAAGCCTCTGCTGGGCCGGATCAACGGCCACGCCCTGGCCGGCGGGTTCGGGCTCGCCTGCAGCTGCGACCTGCTGGTCGCCGTCGAGTCGGCCACCTTCGGAACGCCCGAGATCAACGTCGGCGTCTGGCCGGCGATGATCCAGGCCGTGCTCGCCCGCAACCTGCCTCGGAAGGTGGTGCTGGAGATGGTGCTGCTGGGGGAGCGCTGGTCGGCAGCGCAGCTGAAGGAGGTGGGGCTGGTCAATCGGGTGGTCGCCGATCAAGCCGAGCTGGATGCGGTCACCGGCGAGCTGGCGCGGGCCCTGGCCAAGAAGTCGCCGAGCGTCCTGCGGCTGGGCCGCGACTCCTTCTATCGCCAGCAGGACATGGAGTTCCGGTCGGCGCTCGAGTACCTGCAGGCCCAGCTCTCGCTGGTCACCCTTACTGAGGACGCGCGCGAGGGCGTGCGCGCGTTCTTCGAGAAGCGCGAACCGGACTTCAAGGGCAGCTAGGTGACCGGCGACAGGCAGCAGGAGCTGCGCGAGAAGGCTCTTCGCGGCGGAACCCGCTACCTGCCCAAGCTGCGCGAGCAGAACAAGCTGACCTCCCGCGAGCGCCTCGACCTGCTGCTCGACGCTGGCTCATTCGTCGAAGACGGCCTCTTCGCCAACGTGCTGGCCGCGGACCTGCCCGCCGACGGCGTGGTCACCGGCCTGGGCACGATCAGCGGCCGCCAGGTGGCCGTGATGGCCAACGACCCCACCGTCAAGGCGGGCTCCTGGGGCGCGCGCACGGTCGAGAAGATCGTGCGCATCCAGGAGACGGCCGGCCGCCTGCGCGTCCCGCTCTTCTACCTGGTCGACTCGGCCGGGGCCCGAATCACCGATCAGATCGAGATGTTCCCGGGCCGGCGCCACGCGGGGCGGATCTTCTTCAACGAGGTCCGGCTGTCGGGTCGGGTGCCGCAGATCTGCCTGCTCTTCGGCCCCAGCGCCGCCGGCGGCGCCTACATCCCCGCCTTCTGCGACGTGGTCGTGATGGTGGAAGGCAACGCCTCCATGTACCTGGGCTCGCCGCGGATGGTCGAGGTGGTGGTCGGCGAGAAGGTGACGCTGGAGGAGCTGGGCGGCGCCCGCATGCACTGCACCGAGAGCGGCTGCGGCGACGCGCTGGTCAAGGACGACCGGGAGGCGATCGAGTACGCGCAGGCCTACTTCGCCTACATGCCCCAGAACCATCGGGGCTTGGTCATGCCCGCGGAACCGCGGCCCCCGCGCCCAGACGCCAAGCCCATCGCCGAGGTGGTGCCGGCGGAGCCCAACCGCGGCTACGACATGCGCAAGGTCATCGATGCGCTGGTCGACGAGGGCTCCTGGATGGAGATCAAGAAGCTGTTCGCCAAGGAGCTGCTGACCGGGTTCGCGCGCCTGGACGGGATGGCGGTGGGCGTGCTTGCCAACCAGCCCATGCAGAAGGGCGGCGTGCTCTTCAATGACAGCGCGGACAAGGCCGCCCGCTTCATCTGGCTTTGCGACGCCTTCGGGATCCCCCTGCTCTTCCTCGCCGACGTGCCCGGCTTCATGATCGGCACCGACGTCGAGCGCCGGGGCATCATCCGCCACGGCGCCAAGATGATCACCGCGGTCTCCGAGGCCACCGTGCCCAAGATCTCGGTGATCGTGCGCAAGGCCTATGGCGCCGGCCTCTACGCGATGGCGGGCCCGGCCTTCGATTCCGACGCCGTCCTCGCGCTGCCCTCCGCGCAGATCGCGGTCATGGGCCCCGAGCCGGCCATCAACGCGGTTTTCTTCAACAAGCTGGCCGAGCTGCCCGAGGAGCAGCGGGCGGCGCGGCGCCAGGAGCTGGAAGAGGAGTACCGGGCGGACGTCGACCTCTACAAGCTGGCCGGCAACCTGATCGTCGACGACGTGGTGGAGCCCGGGCGGCTGCGCGAGCAGCTGGTGCTGCGCTTTCGGGCTTACGCCTCCCGGTGGGAGCCTCCCCCCGATCGCCGGCACGGGGTGCCGCCCGTCTGATCAGCGCTTCAGGTAGTGCTCGATCACATCGGCGGCGCGCGCGTCGCCGGGTTCGCCCCGAGCGCGCAGGTGATCGGCCACCCGCTGGCGCGCCGCGGGCGTGGCAGCCGGGCCGGTCTTGAACTTGACGTGCCGGCGCAGCTCGCGCAAGCGCATGGTGGCGAGCCGGTGCAGGCGCGGCCCGTAGAAGTCCCCTGGCGCCGGCGGCTCGTAGGTGCGGTCGGGTTCGTAGGCAGCCAGCAGCCGGCGCAGCGCGCCGGCCACGGCTGCGGGATCGGTGGAGACACCCTCGGCCTCGCATTCGAACGCAACGGCCCGGAAGTGAAGCGTGGCTTTGCCTGCGTCGACAGGGTCGACCCAGTCATGCGGGGACCAGGCCAGGAAGTCGGACACGAAGAAGGTGACCAGCGGGTTGGCGCGCACGGCATCGAGGGTCGGGTCGCCCTGCACACAGTGCAGCTCGATGTAGCCCCCGCCACGCACGAAGGGCAGGATCGAAACCTGCGGGTGACCGCCGGGCGGGCAGGCGATCAAGGTCCCGTGGCGCATCTGGGCGACGAACTCGTCAGCGGCCTGCTGGTCGGGCGGGTAGTTGCTGCTCGCGAACATCAGGACTCGGGGCGGAGCCGCTCCGCCAGGTAGCGAAGGGCGATCGGGTAACGGTATTCGATCATCGCGTGACCGGCGTCGAAGAGCTCGAAATGGACGTCGGTGACGCCGACCCCTGCGAGCGCACGCCGGAAGGCCTCGGCGCCCAGGTCGAGGAAGTACTCGTCGCGGCGGCCGGCGTCGACGTAGATCGCGCGCAGGCTCTTCAGCTGCTCCGCGTGCCCGGGCACCATGCGCACGGGATCCCAGCGCAGCCAGCGCTCCCAGACCTCGGGGATGAGCATGCCGGTGGCCGGGTCGAACGGCAGCCGCACGGTACCGTCCGCGTCGGCCGAGTAGCAGGCGGCCATCGCGTACGCGTTGACCAGCGAGTCGTCGTCCTTGCCCGAGCCGGCGGGCCGGGAGCGGAAGTCCGCCCAAAACCTCTCGTAGGCGCCGCCGTAATGGTCGCGCAGGGCGCGCGCAACCGGTCCGAACTCGGGCAGGTAGCACAGCTCGAAGAGCGCGTCCCCGGCATGCGTGGCCAGGCCGCCGAAGAGGTCCGGGCGCAGCATCGGCGTCACCATCGCCCCGTAGCCGCCGCTCGACTTGCCCATGATGCCGCGGTGCGCGGGCGCGTTTATGGTCCGGTACTCGGCGTCCACGAAGGGCACCACTTCCGAGCACAGATAGCTGTGATAGCGGCCGGTGCCCGGCGAGTCGAGGAACTGCGAACCGCCGTACGAGGTCCAGCAGTCGACGAAGACGACCACCGCCGGCGGGCAGCCCTGGTCGGCGAAGAGCTCGTCGAGCAGCTCGGGGAAGTTGCGCCGGAAGGCGGTGCGGTTGCGCCACATGTCGAGCTGGCCGGTCATGCCCTGGATCACATAAACCGACGGGTAGCGCCGACTTTCGTCGTCGTCGTAGCCGGGCGGTAGGTAGACCCACAGCGGACGCGTGTGCGGATCCCCGAGCGGGTTGCCGCGCAGGAGGGCGCTGTCCACCTGGTGCTCGGCCCAGCGGCCGGCGGGCTCGTAGGACCAGGGCGCGGGCACTTTTTAGGTGAGGGCGGCCACGACGGCGTTGCCGACCTCGCTCGTGGAGGCGGCGCCGCCGAGGTCGCCGGTGAGGACGCTGCCGTCCTCGCAGACGGCGTCGATCGCCCGCTCGATCCGGCCGGCCCCTGTCTCGTCCCCGAGGTGGCGGAGCATCAGCGCCGCGGACCAGATGGCGCCCATCGGGTTGGCGCGGCCCTGGCCCGCGATGTCGGGGGCCGACCCGTGCACCGGCTCGAACATGGAGGGCCAGTGCTTTTCAGGGTTGAGGTTGCCCGAAGCGCACAGTCCCAGCGACCCCTGGAGGGCGCCGCCCAGGTCGGTGAGGATGTCGGCGAAAAGGTTGGAGCCGACCACCACGTCGATGCTGTCGGGGCGCAGCACCATGCGCGCGGCCATGGCGTCGACGTGCACGCGTTCCACCGTGATCGCCGGGTGGTCGCGCGCCACTTCCGCCACCACCTCGTCCCAGAGGACGTAGGTGTAGCGCGAGGCGTTCGACTTGGTGACGCTGATCAGCCGGCGCGACCGCTCCTGCGCGCGCTGAAACGCATAAGCGGCGCAGCGCGCGATGGCGTGGCGCGTGAACACCGGCGTCTCCACCGCCAGCTCCTGGGGATGGCCCACGTGCACGCGGCCGCCGGTGCCCGAGTACTCGCCCTCGGTGTTCTCGCGGATGAAGAGCATGTCGATGTCGCGCCCGGTTCGGCCCGCCAGCGGTGAGGGCAGGCCCGGCGGCAGGCGTACGGGACGCAGGTTCACGTACTGCTCGAAGGCCTTGCGGATGGGCAGCAGGCAGCCCCACAGGCTCACGTGGTCGGGAACTGTCGGCCAGCCGATGGCGCCCAGGTAGATGGCGTCGAAGCCGGCCAGAGTGCTGAGCGCGTCGGCCGGCATCATCTCGCCGGTTCTCGCGTAGCGGTCGGAGCCCCAATCCAGCTCGCGGAACTCGAGCTCCCCGTCCACCGCGGCCAGCACCTTCAGGCCTTCCGGGACCACCTCCTTGCCCACCCCATCGCCGGGGATCACCGCGATCCGCGCACCCACTGCGGATCGAGCTTACTTTTTGAGGAAGTCGACCTGCTCCGCGACGCCGTCCCAGACCACGGTTGTCCGCGCGGCCTCGGTCCGAGCCACGACCTTGCCCGCCCTGAGGACCAGCCGACGGCGCGGGACCAGCCGGATGGCGTCGCTTTCGGTGGGGGCTTCGAAGACCACCAGCCCGGCGGGGCGGCCCACCTCTAACCCGTAGTTCTCAAGGCCGAGCGCCAGCGCCGGCTGCACCGTGATCATCCGCACCAGCGTCTTCAGCTCCTCGTAGCCGGACATCTGGCCGTAGTGCGCAAGCACCATCGCGGCCTGCAGCGGATCTCCGTAGCCGAGCGGGTACCAGGGATCCATGACCGAGTCGTGACCGATGCAGACGTTGACGCCCGCGTCCAGCAGCTCTTTGACGCGCGTGTGTCCGCGACGGATCGGGTACGCGTCAAAACGTCCCTGCAGCACCGAGTTGTCGAGCGGGTTGGTCACCATGTGCATGCGCGCGCGGCGCAAGTTGTTGATCAGGCGGAACGCATAGGCCGCGTTGTAGGAATGCATGGCGGTGGTGTGGCTCGCGGTGACCCGGCCTTCCAGCCCGAGGCGGATGGTCTCCGCGGCCATGACCTCGCTGAAGCGGGAGTGGTCGTCGTCGGTTTCGTCGCAGTGGATGTCGACGCGCAGGCCGTGTTCGGCGGCCAGCGCCATCGCGAACTTCACCGAGCGCTCGCCGTACTCCCGGGTGATCTCGAAATGCGGGATGCCGCCGACCACATCGGCTCCCGCCTGCACCGCTTTGCGCATCAGTTCCTCGCCGCCGTCGAAGCTGTAGATGCCCTGCTGCGGAAAGGCGACCAGCTGCATCTCCATCTGACCGCGCACCTCGTCGCGCAGCTCGACCAGCGCGCGCAGCGCGGTCAGCTGCGGATCGCAGACGTCGACGTGACTGCGCACGTGCTGGACACCGTTGGCCAGCTGCCAGCGCAGCACCTGCCGCACCCGGCGCTTCACGTCCTCGGCCGTCAGGTCCTTGACGCGCTCGGCCCAGATCGCGATGCCCTCGAAGAGCGACCCCGTGAGGTTGTAGCGCGGCTCGCCGACCGTGAGCACGGCGTCGAGGTGGATGTGAGGCTCGACCAGGGGCGGCGTGACCAGCGCGCCCCCCAGCTCGACCACCTCGGCCGCCTCCGGCTCCGGCTCGGCCCAGCGCCCATCCCGCACCCCAAGGTCGCGCAGGCCGTCGGCGCCCGGGAGCCGGGCGCCCTTCAAAAGCAGGTCGAGCACGCTGCCGGAAGGCTAATAAACTTCCTCTCGCAATCGCTTAACCGGGAGACACAGGGGGGTTATCGCGTATGGCAACACTCGAGCAGGTGGACGTCCATGTCCCCGTGCGGGAGGGCGAGTACGGCGAGAAGGTAGCCGCGATCGAGCCGGGGGGCGTCGAGTACATCCCGCTCGCGGAGCGGCACGGCCGGCCGCTCGACCTCTTCTGGACCTGGATGTCGCCCAACCTGGAGTTCGCGACCATTTACGTGGGCGTGCTGGGCATCGCCGTCTTCGGCGGCAGCTTCCTCAGCGTGGCCCTCGGCATCATCGTCGGTACCGCCATCGGCTCGCTGACCCACGGCATCCTCTCCTCCTGGGGTCCCAGATTCGGTGTCCCCCAGATGGTCCAGAGCCGTGGCGGCTTCGGCTTTTGGGGCAACATCCTGCCCGCCGGATTGAACTCGCTGACCGCCAACGTGGGCTGGTTCATCGTGAATTCGGTCAGCGGCGCCTTCGCCCTGAGCGCGCTGACCAACGGCGCGCTGCCCTTCGTGGTGACCTTCACGATCATCGTGCTGGCCCAGGTGCTGGTGGCCTTCTTCGGCCACAACCTGGTCCACGTGTTCGAGCGCTATGCGTTCGTACCGCTGGTCATCATCTTCGGCCTGGCCACCATCTTCACCTTCACCCATCTCCAGGGGGTCGGCTTCAACGCCAAGGCCCCGCTGGCCTTCGGCGGCGACTTCGGCGCCTTCATGCTGACCGCCGGCACCGCGCTCGGCTACGCCGTGGGCTGGAACCCCTACGCGTCCGACTACACGCGCTACCAGCGGCCGGACACCAACCGGACCATGGTCGGCTTCTGGGCCGGCTTCGGGATCTTCCTCTCCTGCATCGTGCTGGAGCTGATGGGCGCCGCGCTGGCGACGGCGGCCGGCACCAAGTGGGGACCCAACGACATCCCCACCGCGCAGATGGTCAACACCATGCCCTCGGTCATCTACTACGCGACCCTGGTGGCGATCGCGCTGGGCGCGGTGGCCGCCAACGTGATCAACATTTACAGCGGATCGATGTCGGTGCTCACATTAGGCATCAACATCCCCTCCCACATCCGGCGCGCCATCGTCGCCGCGGGCGCAGGCGTGCTTGGGCTGGTGATCGGCTTCGCGGCCCAGGCCAACGTGGGGCCGGGCAGCAAGTACGAAGGCTTCCTGCTCGTCATTACCTACTGGATCGGCGCCTGGCTGGGAGTCGTGCTCACCGACTACTGGATGCGTCGCGGCAACTTCGGGGACGAGGCGATCTTCTATGAGCGCGCCTACGCCAACTGGGCAGGTCCGATCGCCATGTTCGTGGGCGGCGCGATCGCGATCTGGCTCTTCGCCGACCAGTCCGTGTATGTGGGTTACGTGGCCTTCCACTACCCGCAGATCGGCGACATGACCTTCGTGATCGACTTCATCCTGTCCGCCGCCATCTACTACCTCCTGCGCATGTCCGTGTTCAAGCCGGTGGCTCGGGAAAGCATTTCGACAACCGTTTAGTACTGGCTTCGGGCTCACCCCGGCGCGCGGAGCTGCTCCGCGCCGCCGGGGTGGAGTTCCGGGTGGTGCCCAGCGCCGCCGAGGAGCCGCGCTACGTCTCCGGACTGCCGGCCGACTATGCGCGCTCGGTGGCACTCCTGAAGGCGCGCGACGTAGCCGCGCGGCTCGAGTCGGGTGTGGTCGTGGGCGCCGACACCATCGTGGTCCTGGACGCCGCGGTCTTCGGCAAGCCCGGCTCGCTGGAGGAAGCCCGCTCCATGCTCGAACGGCTCTCCGGACGCACCCACACGGTGCTCACGGCGGTCGCGGCGCTGGACGCGGCCAGCGGCGTGTCGCTGGTCGCCCACGACACCGCCCGGCTGACGCTGCGGCCGCTGAGCGCCGCCGACCTCCACTGGTACCTGGGCACCGGCGAGGCCATGGACAAGGCCGGCGCCTACGCCCTGCAGGGCGAGGCCGTGCGCTTCGTGACCGCCGTCGAGGGCGACCGCGAGACCGTCATCGGCCTCCCGACGCGCCTGGTCCGGCGCCTGCTCGAGGGCCTGGGAACGAGCCTCTAGTGGCTATGGCCGGTAGCCTGGCGACGCCGGAAATTTTGTTGTTGCGCGGGCGGTTGACGGTCGCTTAGTCTTGGGGACGGCCCCGAGGGACACGAGCTCTGGAGACGGCGCAAGCCGGAGCCGGAGAGGCGATCCGTCGGGGTCACTTTTTTGCGCTGGCTGCGCTTCGCTTCGCGGGCTGGACCCTTCCAGGGTCCCCCCGCGTGCCCCCTTCCGGCGTACGCCGCCGCGCCTTGTCCCCAACGCCTCGAAGACCAACTCAAACGGCCCGGCCAAGCCGGGCCTTACCTGGGTGTCGCTCTTAACAAGTGACGTTCCCCTCGGACTTGGGCGCGTCAGATGCTGCCCCCATGAAAGCCCTCTCCTTCCGACAGCCCTTCGCCGACGCGGTGGTGGCCGGTCTCAAGACCATCGACTTCCGCGGCCACTCCACGCGTCACCGCGGCCCGCTCGCCATCCACGCCTCGGCCACCTATGGCCCCGCCCAGCGCGCTGCGTTCGACGACCTCCGCCAGCGCCGGCTGCGCCTTCCGGCGCCCGATTCCGCCCGGCGGGGCGCCATCATCGGAGTGGTCGAGCTCACCGGCTGCCGGCCGGCAGCGGCGGCCGACCGCAAGCGTTCGCTCGCCGACCTGCCCGAGCAGGGTGCGTTCGCCTATGAGCTGGCCGGCGCTCGTCCCCTCCCCACGCCCCTGCCCTGCAAGGGCCACACGTACATGTTCGAGGTCGACGACAGCCTCCTCGAGGGTCTGCTGGAGGCGGCCGTGTAGCGCCCCTACAATCGAGCGCGATGGCCTCCGCGCCGGTGCCGCCGGCCGCCTACAACGAGCCGGTCATGGCCTACGCCCCGGGCTCTCCGGAGCGGGCGTCCCTGCGGCGCACGATCGAGCGGATGGCCGGCGAACGGGTAGAGATCGCCTCGGTGGTGGCCGGCCAGGAGCTGCGCACCGGCAATCTGTCGCCGGCGGTGATGCCGCACCTGCACAGCCACGTGCTGGGCGACGTGCACCTGGCGGGGCCGGCCGAGGTCCGGCAGGCCATCGGCGCCGCGCTCGAGGCCCGGCGGGAATGGGCGGCCACGCCCTGGCCCGACCGCGCCGGGGTCTTCCTGAGGGCGGCCGACCTGCTCACCGGGCCTTGGCGCGACGTGCTCAACGCGGCCACCATGCTCGGCCAGTCCAAGACGGTCCACCAGGCGGAGATCGACGCCGTCTGCGAGCTGGCCGACTTCCTGCGCTTCAACGTCGAGTACATGGCGCGGATCTACGCCGAGCAGCCGATGTCGCCGCCCGGCGTTTGGAACCGCATGGAGTACCGGCCACTCGAAGGCTTCGTGTTCGCGGTTTCGCCCTTCAACTTCACCTCGATCGCGGGCAACCTGCCGACCTCGGCCGCCCTCATGGGCAACACCGTGGTCTGGAAGGGCGCCGAAACCGCCGCCCTCTCCTCCCACTACTTCATGAAGCTGCTCCAGGAGGCCGGCCTGCCCGACGGCGTCATCAACCTGGTGCACGGCCCGGGTTCCGTGGTGGGCGAGACGGTGCTCGACCATCCTGAGCTGGCAGGGATTCACTTCACCGGCTCCACCGAGGTCTTCCGCTGGATGTGGAAGCGGGTGGGCGAAAACCTGGAGCGCTACCGGGTCTATCCGCGGCTGGTGGGCGAGACCGGCGGCAAGGACTTCATCGTCGCCCACCCCAGCGCCGACGTCGAAGAGCTGGTCACTGCCGTGGTCCGGGGCGGCTTCGAGTACCAGGGACAGAAGTGCTCGGCGCCCTCGCGCGTCTTCGTGCCCGCGCCCATGTGGCGGGAGGTCAGCGGCCGCATTGCCGAGGAGGTCTCGACCATCCGGATGGGCGACGTGCGCGACTTCGGCAACTTCATGGGCGCCGTGATCGAGCAGTCCGCGCTCGACCGCCACCGCCAGGCAATCGACGACGCGCGCGCGCACGCCGACACCGACATCCTGGTCGGCGGCGAGGTCGACGACAGCGAGGGGTACTTCGTCGCGCCGACGGTGGTGGTCACCCGTGATCCGGACTTCCGCCTCCTGAAGGAGGAGCTGTTCGGGCCCATCGTCACCACCTACGTCTATGAGGAGAAGCGGTGGGGCGACACCCTGGAGCTCATCGACCGCGCCACGCCCTATGCGCTCACCGGGGCCGTCTTCGCGCGCGACCGCGCCGCGATCCAGGAGGCCGAAAGCGCGCTCGTCAACGCGGCCGGCAACTTCTACATCAACGACAAGCCGACCGGTGCCGTGGTCGGCCAGCAGCCGTTCGGCGGCGCCCGCGCCTCCGGCACCAACGACAAGGCCGGCTCGATGTGGAACCGCGCGCCGTCAAGGAGACGCTGGTGCCCCCGCGCGACTACCGCTACCCCTGGCTCAAGTCCGACTAGAACCTAGAAGCTGAAGGCGAACGTCGCCAGCCGCCAGGGCTCCAGCTCCAGCTCGGGCTGGGCAAGATCTTCGACCGCTTCTTCGCGCAGGTCGACCAGCTGCACGGCGCTCCATGACCGGCGCGGCCGCACGCTCACCCGCTGCGCAACCGCTCCTTGGTTGAGCACGCGCACGAGCAGGCGCTCCGAATCTTCGGCGCGCTTGACGGCGGTCACCACCACCTCGCCCTCGACGTCCACCAGGCTCCCTTCCGGCGGCAGCTCTCGCGGCCGCTCGAGACGCAGCGGCAGCGGCTCACCCTGCGGGCGCGCGGGGACGGCCATCAGCTCGTGGTTGAAGGCCAGCGCCTCGCGCAGCGCCCCCGCCTCAAGCACGATGGCGTAGCGGGCCTCGACCCGCCCCAGCATCTGCGCCTCGGGCACCGTCAGGCTGGGGCCGGCGTCGTCGGCGCGGCTGCCGAGGTCGGCCCGCGACAACCAGCCCACCGCCCTCACCAGCGTCAGGGCCAGCACCCCGTCCGGGCTGCACGAGTACTCAGGCAGCCCCCGGTTGGCGAGCGTCAAGCCGCCCGCGCTGCAGAACGACTGCTGGGGCTGCTCGGCCACCGCCTGCTCGCCTGCGCCCGGTACCGGCGATGGAAGCTGGGTCGGGCGCTCCACGATCTCGAACATGCCCTCGGCGCTCGTGGCGGTCACCGGCGCGCCGAGAGGGAAGGTCGCCTGGAGCCGGTGGTCGCGCGCGGGGTTGTCGAACCAGGTGCGCACTTCGACCCGACGCGAGCTGGCCGACACGGAGATGTCGCTGTGGACGACCAGAGGTACCTGCTCCGGCGAGCGCGCGGCGCGATCTTCGCGCAGACCCACGGGCAGCGACCACTCGCGCGTCACCCGCAGCGTCCGCCGCACCGGCCCGCGCTCGATCCAGATCTCGGTGTGCTCGCCGCTGTGCACCAGCGGGCGGTCGCCCGGCACCGGGTCGTGGTTGTAGGTGTCGCCGCGGTCGCCGACGTCGCGCAGGCCGTTGAGGCCGGAGTAAACGGCGCCGCTGGTCTTATCCAGGACCGTGAGAGTCCCGGACGGCTCGACTGTGACCTTCAAAGACTCGGTCTCCAACTCCCCCACCCCTTCCCTCCCCGTTGGGGAGGGGGATTGCTCCAACACGTAGCGGCGCCAACTGAGGCCTGGCATCTCTGAGGCAAGGAAGGTGACCTCGGTCCAGTCCTCGCGCCAGTAGCGCAAGAAGCGCCGCGCGGGCCGGACCTGGAACGGCACCTCGTGGCCGGCGGGATCGCGCAGGACCCAGCTTCCCGGCTCGATGCCGAGGTCGGGGTTCATCAGCACGGAGACCGGCTCGGAGCGAACCCAATTCAGGGGATTGAAGACCAGGACCGGCTCGCCGGCCGCCGGCTCCACGACCCGCGCCGCGACGTCTTCCAACGCGCTCAGCGCCAGCAGCTCGCCGATCTGCCGAGCCTGGGCGAAGCGCGGCAGCATCTCGCGGTGGACCTGGTCGATGGAGCAGCCGCAGATCGAGTCATGGGCGTGGTTCGCCAGCAACAGCCGCCAGGCCGTCCAGAGGTACTCCTGCTCGTACGCGCCCCCCAGCATCCAGTCCAGTGCCTGGAGGGGCTCGGCATAACGCTCCAGCAGCGACTGGGCATCGCGGTTGGCCTGCTTCAAGTAGAGGCGCGTCGAGAGCACGCCCGGCAGCACGTTGGCGCCGCGCCCGAAGACGCGGGCTTCCCCACGCCAGGTCACGTCGAACGCAGGCGCGCCGGCGCGTGCCAGTTCGACGTACTCCGTGAGGGATCCGATGCGGTACTCGATGCCGGCGTCCGCCAGGGCCTCGGACACCCTGCCCACGTGATCGGCGAGCGCCGCGTCGACGGGCAGGTGGTCGCCGCCGTACGGCTCCAGGACCAACGCCCCGGTCGCGTAGGGGCGCATGTACTCGACGAACTCGCGCAGCCGGTCGGCGGTGTCCTCAGGCCGGTAGTGCGGCCGGTGGTACTCGCGGGCCAGATAGATCCCCAAGACCCGGCTGCCGTCCGGCGCCTCCCACCAGAACTCGGAGCGCATCTCGGGCGGCGTTCCTCCGAACCCGCGCCAGACCACCGCGCTCGGGATCCCGAAGCCCGACAGGATCTGCGGCATCTGGCCGGCGTGGCCGAACTGGTCGGGCAGGTAGCCGACCCGCGCGTTCTCGACGCCCAGCCGCCGGGCCACTCGCTCGCCGAGCCAGAGGTTGCGCACCGCGGCTTCGCCGCTGGTCAGAAACTGGTCGGCGAGCACGTACCAGGGCCCCACGTGGATCCGACCCTCGCGGATCAGACGGACCAGGCGCTCCTGGTGGTCCGGCCGCACCTCGAGGTAGTCCTCGAGCACGATGTTCTGCCCGTCGAGCATGAAGCTGGAGAACTCCGGCCGCGCCTCCAGCGCCTCGATCAGGCTGTCCACCGTCTGTACCAGTCGGAACCGGAAGTCCTGGAACGTCGCCCACCACTCGCGGTCCCAATGGGTGTGGTGGTAGACGAGTACGAGGAGCCGGTCGGTCAGAACACGCTCAGCGTCAGGTAGGCCGAAACGCCCCAGTTGGGCTGGTCGACGATCTGGCTGATCTTGAGGTCGGCCGCCAGGCTGCAGAGCACGTAGGCGTCTTCGCGTCCCAGGCCCTTCTCACGTCCGAGCCAGTCGATCAGGTAGCGGACCGCGTTCTTGGCGTTCTCCATCAGGTCCGGTCCCAGTGCCGTCATGGCCAGGTAGCCCTTCTCGTCAGAGCGCTTCTGCAGGGAGCCGGGCGGCGTCGTGAAGGAGTAGCTCCAGGGCTTGGGGGCGGCGTCCTTGATCACGTTGAAGCGCAGGCTGAAGGCCATCGGACACTCGATGCCGGTGACGCACACCTCGCCGTCGCCCTGCGCGGCGTGGCAGTCGCCGGCCGAGAAGAGGCCGCCCGGCACGAACACCGGCAGGCGCAGCTTGGCGCCGACGCCCAGGTGGCGGGTATCGATGTTGCCCGCGCCCTTGGTCGGCGGCAGCACGGCCAGCGGCTCGGCGTCGTCGGTGGCCACGCCCATGGTCCCGCAGAAGGGCTGGATGGGGATCCGGATGTCTTCGCGGAGCTTGGCGTACTCGCCGTTCTTGAGGTCGAAGTGGCGGATGTACGGCTCGGTGAAGTCCTCGGCCAGCAGGCCCAGGCCGGGCAGGATGGCGGCCCAGCCCCAATCGATCGGGCGCAGCTGCAGGATCTCGATCTCCAATGCGTCACCGGGTTCGGCGCCTTTGACGAACACCGGCCCGCCCAACGGGTACAGGCGGTTGAAGTCGATGCCCGCCAGGTCCGACGCCGGCGAGCCGGGACGGATCTGGCCGTCGCTGACCTCTTCGGTTTCGAAATGGACGACGTCGCCGGCCTCGATCTCGATGGCCGGGGGCTGGTTGCGGTCCCACTTGTAATGGACCTTGCCCCGCTCCAGCACGTGCTCGTTGGTGACCATGGCTGCACCTCCACCCAGACCCGCCGGCCGACGAGCTGACTCTAACCCGTGGTACCCAGGCCCACCTCGCCCCCGATCGGTCCCTGGGCCCGCCGCAGGTGGTTGCAAAGCATGGGGTTGGGAGGCTCGAAGAAGAGCACGCCGCGCAGGCTCTCACTGGCGAAGCGGGTGCTGGTCACCACGTAAGTCGCGCCGGGCGGCGCCTGGGCCGGACCCGTATACCCGGTGAGGGCCAGGCCCAGGCTGGGCAGGACGGTGCCGTTGAGGCCGATCGCCGCCGCCGAACCGCCGCTGCGGAAAGCGAGCACGGTGGTCGAGCGATCGGCCCAAGTCACCAGCGCGGAGCCGGTGCCGGAGCTGCCGGAGCAGCCGCCGGTGCCGGAAGGGATCGGCTCCTGGTAGGTCGCGTAGGCATTGCCCGAGAAAGTCGCGCCGGTCATGGCATCGACGTAGGACCAGTAGTAGGGGACGGTGATCGTCTGGCCCGCCTCGACGGTGCCGGTGGGCGGGCTCGCGGTGTCACGGCTCCGGCAGCCGTTGAGAGCGCCGCGGAAGCTGTAGGTGAAGACATCGGGGCTCGTGGCCGCCTGTGCGAAGCTGGCGGCGCCCGCCAGCTGGCAGGCGGTCCGGAACTGCGCGGCGACCACCGCGCCCGGCGACAGCATCAGGCCCAGCACCGCCACGGTCACGGCGGCGAGTAGGCACCAGCGGCTTATCGGCACTTGGCTCTCCAGAGTCTCGGGCAGAAAATGTGATAGCGAGACTTACTTGTTTTCTACGGGACTCTGGTGGCTCTTGGCAAGCAGGAGCAGTGCGGCCGGTGCCAGCAGGAGCGCCCACATGGCCGGCTGCAGGCCAAATCGCTCAGCCAGGATGCCGATCGCCAGCGGGGCCAGGTAGCCGGCACCGCCCGCCACGCTGGTGAGCGCCGCGGCGGTCCCGGCGGAGCCCGGCAGAGCGCTGTAGAGGCGCGCTTGGGGGATCGAGTACCAGCCGGCGCGAAGAACCCCGATCGCGGCCAGAAGCGCGAGCTTGAGGATCGGGTTGGGCAGCACCAGCAGCGCGGGATAGGCCGCCAGCACCAGCCAGCCGCTCAGGCGCAGCCAGCTCAACCCGGGGACCCGGCGCAGGATCAGGAGGAGCAGGGCGTCGCCGGCCAGTCCGGCCACCGTCCAGACCACCAGCGCCCCACCCGCGACCAGTGGCGACACCCCGGCCACGTCGACGAAGTAGAGCGCCAGGAAGCCGGCCAGCACGTCCCCCATCAGGTCGGTCGCCTCCAGCGCCAGCAGCCAGCGCCAGACCTCGCGCCGCCTGAGCGCCGCCAGCGCGCCACGCACCGCGCCGGCGAACGATTCGTGGGCCGGCGCCCCATGGCCCGCCCAGCGCGCGCCCAGGACCAGGGGCAGCATGGCCGCCGCGCAGACAGCGAAGACGCCGCGCCAGCCCAGGCTCCAGGCTATGGCCGCGGTCAGGGCCAGCGGCCCCAGCACTGCGCCCACCGAACCCGCCAGCGTCCAGCGCGCCATGTTGACCTCGTGGCGCTCGGCGTCCAGGTCCATCAGCGACGCCTGGGACAGGGCCACAAAGGCGCCCGAGGCCGGGTACATGACCGTCATCGCCAGCAGCAGCCACAGAAAGCCCGAGGCCAGCGCCGTGAACGCGATCGCGAGCGCGAAGGCGATCCCGCCGGCCACCACGATCAGGCGCCGTCGCCCGGCGTCGCCGAGCAGGAAGAGTCCCGGCTCGACCAGCGCAGCCAGGACGCCCGGGACGGCCAGCACCACGCCGATCTCGGCATAGGTCAGGCCGAGGTCGTGCCGGATCAGCGGCCAGGCCGCCTCGCGCGCGCCGAAGACGAACTCGTCCAGAGTCTCGATGGCGAAGAACAGCGCGAGGACGGCAGCCCGGCTCAGGAGCCGGGCTCGGACTCAGCCGGGCACGAGCGGCATTATCTCCCGGCGCGGCAGTCGACGAGCACCTTCAAATGCCGGGCCGGCTCCCGCATCAGCGGCTCGAAGCCGCGTTCCATCACCTCAGCCAGCGGCACCCGATCTGTGACCAGCAGGTCCGCGTCAATCGCGCCTGCGGCGAGCAGGTCCAGGGCGGTCCGGTAGTCGTCCTTGAGGTTGTGCGAGAAGGACGCGACGATGGCCCGCTCGTCGACCACCAGGTCGGTGACGTCGAGCGAGCGCGGCTCGGCGTGGATGCCGACCACCACGGTGGTGCCCTGCTTGGCGGTGGCGTCCAGGGCAGCCTGAAACCCGGGGCTGCTGCCGGCGCATTCGAAGACGACCTCCAGCTCGGGGTTCTCGGACGCCGGCTCGCAGCCCTCGGCGACGGCGCGGGCCAGGCGCTCGGCGTTCGGCTCCAGCACACAGACCGCCGCCGCGCCCTGGGCCCGGGCCACGGCTGCCACCAGCAGTCCGATCGTGCCCGCCCCCACGACGCCGACCCGACGGCCGCGCACGCCGCCGGAGCGGCGTACCGCGCGCACCGCCACTGAAAGCGGTTCGGCTAGCGCGCCGGCCTCTTCCGAGAGCCGTTCCGGCAGCGGTGCGCACATCGAGGCCGGCACGTTGACGCGGGTCGCCAGCGCCCCGTCGAACATCAGGCCCATCACCGCCAGCTCCGCGCAGAGCTGAGGGTCGCCGGCCCGGCAGCGGGCGCAGCGGCCGCAGCCGAGGCTGTTCTCCAGCCCCACCCGAGCGCCCACCGCCAGGGCCACGCCTTCACCGGTGGCGACCACCCGGCCCGCCGCCTCGTGGCCGAGGATCAGCGGCGTCCGCGGCACCAGCACCGGCCCGTGCAGGATCTCGTCCAGGTCGGTGCCGCAGATGCCGCACCAGCCCACGTCGACCTGCAGCCAGCGAGGCGGCGGCGCCGGCGGGTCGGGCACCTCCTCGACCAGGACCTGGTTCCGGCCGTGGTAGACCGCCGCGATCACTTAAGGAAGGTATAACCGAGCCGCATGGCCGGCACCGTTCACCGGGTGGTGGTCCTGGTCCAGGAGAACCACACCGTGGACAACTACTTCCGCGCGCTGGCGGCCTACGGCGCCAACGTCGCGGCCGACTGGCCGCTTAGCCCCAACCCGCCCAGGGCCGACCACCCCCACGACCGCAAGGCCTACTTCGAGTGGCTGACCGGCAAGAGCAAAACCGTCCAGCACCTCCAGTTCGACACCGCCAGGCTGCTGCCCTACTACGCCTACCTGGCGCTGACCGGCGCCTTCTTCGAGAACCACTGCTCCGGGTTCGGCACCAACTCGACGCCCAACCACCTGCTGATCGTGGGCGGCCAGTCGCCAACCCTCCGCAACCCGCCACGCATTGCCCCGCCGGTTTGGGACCTGCCGTCGCTGCCCGGCCTGGCCGCTGCTCACGGCCTGACCTGGAAGGGCTACACGGCCCTTGGGGGCTATCCCCTCCACTTCTACAAGGAGCTGGCGGGGTCGCCCAACCTGGCGGCCGGCACCGACTTCGTCACCGACGCCAAGGCCGGGCGGCTCCCAGAGCTGGCCCTGCTCTGGCACGACAGTCCCCAGGACGAGCACCCGCCGGCGGATGTCACCCTCGGGATGCGGGCCACCTGGCAGGCGGTGGACGCCGCGGTGCGCGGCGGTGCCTGGGACGACACCGTGTTCATGCTGACCTACGACGATTGGGGCGGTTACGACGACCACGTGCGCACGCCCGCGGTCGAGTACACACCCGACAACGTGCAGCTGGCTTACGGCCCGCGAGT
>Ga0209474_10001371_pt1 | contig 24118 bp, 23 predicted proteins | sample GraSoiAngelo_145_FD_185902 | JGI IMG/M metagenome (GOLD analysis project Ga0209474, IMG submission 185902) | Grasslands soil microbial communities from the Angelo Coastal Reserve, California, USA - 14_1009_05_20cm (SPAdes) (version 2) | ecosystem: Environmental > Terrestrial > Soil > Grasslands...
GTACCGCGTCGAGGGCAAGAAGACGATGGCGTACGAGCTGTTCGAGCAACTGCGAGAATTGCCCGACGTGATCCTCTATCCGACGGGAGGCGGCACGGGCCTCGTCGGCATGTGGAAGGCGTTTGGCGAAATGCAGGAGATGGGATGGACGGCGAAGCGGCCGCGCCTCGTTTCCGTGCAAGCTCAGGGATGCGCGCCGGTCGTGGCAGCGTTCGAGGCCGGGGCGGCAGTCACCGAACCATGGCCAAACGCGCGCACGAGCGCGTACGGGTTGCGTGTTCCGTCTCCCATCGCCGGCTTCCTCTGCCTCCGCGCCCTTCGAGAGACGAGAGGGACCGCCGTCGCCGTTCCCGAAGAGGAGATCGCTCCCGCGGCCGCGGACCTGGCGCGCCGCAGCGGCGTCGACGTGTGTCCCGAAGGCGGCGCGGCGTGGGCCGCCTTGCGTCGGTTGCGTGACGCGTCGTTCTTCGGGCCGGGTGAGAAGGTCGTGCTGTTCAACACCGGAACAGGGCTCAAGTATCGGTGATTGTGGCCGATCCGCATTCTCGCGTCTCGTTGAGGCGGAGCGATCATCGCCGCGTGCACGAGCAGGCAAGCGTTCGCCTGTCTCTTGCGGTGTGGCTGTCGCTCCTTCCATCTTGCGCCGCCGGGAGAACGTGTGGAGGGACGCCCAGGCAACCACGGCCGCGTGCTGGTGGTCGACGATGACCCGGCGCTGAGCCGGATCTTCGCCGACGTACTGCGTGACGCCGGCTTCTGCGTCGAGCTGGCTGCCGATGGCCAGCTCGCCCTCGCGCTCCTCCGAGGCTCCGCATTCGACGCCGTCATCACCGACCTGGCTCTGCCTGGCATCGACGGAATGGGGCTTCTGCGCGTCGTCCGCGAACGCGGACTCGAGCTGCCGGTGATTTTCGTCACCGGATCGCCGCACCTGTCGACGGCGGTGCAGGCGGTCGAATTCGGAGCTTTCCGATATCTGCTCAAGCCGGTCGATTCCCAGCAGCTCGTGGAAGTGACCGCGCGCGCCGTCCGCATGCACAAGCTTGCGGACGTCAAGCGGCAAGCGAAGGCATATCTTGACGGCGAGCACGAAGCCGACCACCGCACCCTGTCCGCGCGCTTCTCGCGTGCCCTCGTCGGACTCGAGCTGGTGTTTCAGCCGATCGTGCGCTGGGCGCAGAAGAAACTCGTCGCGTACGAGGCCCTGCTGCGCACGAACGAACCGAGCTTCGCGCGGCCGGAGAAGCTGGTAGCAGCCGCGGAGACCCTCGGTCGGGTCCACGAGCTGGGCCGCGCGATCCGCAATCGCGCAGCGCGGCGGATGCAGCTCAACCCGATGCAGCTCTTCGTCAATCTGCATTCCGAGGAGCTGCTCGATGAGGATCTGTATGATTCGAAGGCGCCGCTCTCGGTCATCGCCAACCGCACGGTGCTGGAGATTACCGAGCGCGCGGGCCTCGACAGGGTCCCCGACGTGCGGACGCGCCTCGAGCGGTTGCGCACAATGGGTTTCTCCGTCGCGGTCGACGATCTAGGCGCCGGCTACTCGAGCCTCAACAGTTTCGTGGAGCTCAACCCGCAGTACGTCAAGCTGGATATCGCGCTGGTGCACAACGTGCACAAAGAGCCGACCAAGCGGAAGCTCATTCGCACCATCACGTCGTTGTGCAACGAGCTCGGAATCATCGTGCTTGCCGAAGGAATCGAGTGCCGCGAAGAACGTGACGAGCTCGAGGGACTCGGCTGCGACTGGCAACAGGGATTCTTGTTCGCGCGTCCCGGCCGCGCGTTCCCGGCCGTCCACTGGTGACGGCCGGGTCGCGCGAACTGATTCCCTTCCCTTACGGAAGCACGCGCGCGAGCGCCGCCCACTTGCCCGACGAGGCGGCGCGCTGGTTCAGGAACGTCGTCACTCCGATGATTCCCGCCATCGCAACGAGGTTTGCCGTGCTCAAGACACGCAGCGCGCGGAGCGCCCGAGCCTTGTCGGTCGGCGTCTCGCGAGCGGGGACGTGTCCCTCCTCGATGGGGACGAGCCCGGCGGAGCCGGATCCGACGTACGCGCCAAGGCCCAGGGTGCCGAGAAGCGTGGCCGTGTGGATCCCCACGAGCACGTCCTTCACGACCACGGCCGCGCGCGCGTCCTTGCCCAGCGACCGGCCGGAGATCGCCGACCGTCCTGTGAACCAGGTCAACGCCGCGGCGCCGAGCGAGAGCAGGTTCACCCATTTGTAGCCTGACCACGCCTGGTCGATGACCTTGTTGCGCTCCGCCTTGTCGCCGATGACGCGGACGGCGGGCGCGAGCGAGATCTTGCCGAAGAGCGAGCCGCCGAATCCGGCGGCGAGTCCGAGGTCGTGCAGCACTTGCGCGGTCGTCGTCAATGCAGGTTGCATGTCTCCTCCGTCAGGTTTTCCGCGCGCAACAAATAGGCATCGGGCGTTCCGCCGTCGCCATTCGGGCGCTGCGTCGCGCGCCACACGGGCGGCGCAGCTTGGATCGCGATAGAAGACGCGCACTCGGAACGGGAAAGGAGCGAGGCGTGCACGCCGAGCTTTCGCGCCACTGGACGCTGGACCCCGCGATCGCGTTCCTCAACCACGGCTCGTTCGGCGCGTGCCCGTCGGCGATCCTCGAAGCGCAGCAGGAGCTTCGCGCGCGCATGGAACGGCAGCCGGTGCTGTTCCTTTCCCGCGAGCTCGAGCGACTCCTCGACGAGGCGCGCGCAGCGTTGGGCGAGTACATCGACGCGGACGCCGACGACCTCGCGTTCGTCCCCAACGCGACCACGGGCGTGAGCACCGTCGTCCGCTCGCTACCGCTCGGCCCGGGAGACGAGCTTCTCACGACGGACCACGCGTACAACGCCTGCCGGAATGCGCTGCGCGCGACGGAGCGGCTCGGAGTTCACGTCGTGACTGCCGCGGTCCCGTGGCCGAATATCAATCCGCCGCAGGTGATCGATGCCGTGCTCGCGGCGGTGACGGAGCGGACCCGGCTCGCGCTCATCGATCATGTCACCAGCCCGACCGGTCTCGTGTTCCCGGTCGAGGCGCTGGTGCGCGCGCTCGCCGAGCGCGGTGTGGATACGCTCGTCGACGGCGCGCACGCACCGGGCATGCTGCCGCTGTCGGTCCGCAGGATCGGCGCCGCCTACTACACCGGCAATTGCCACAAATGGCTGTGCACGCCGAAGGGCTCCGGCTTCTTGCATGTCCGCCGCGATCGCCAGCAGCACCTGCTGCCCCTCGCGATCAGCCACGGCTTCAATTCGAACCGAACGGATCGCTCGCGGTTTCGCCTGTTGTTCGACTGGGGCGGGACGGACGATCCGACGCCATTTCTCTGCATTCCGCACGCGATCCGCTTTTTCGGATCGTTCTTTCCGGGTGGCTGGCCCGAGCTGATGCGACGGAACCGCGCCCTCGCGCTGGAAGGACGAGCTCTGTTGTGCGAGGCGCTGCGCATTCCGGAACCGGCGCCGCCGGACATGATCGGCAGCCTCGCCGCCGTTCCACTGCCGGACAGCGTCGGCCCGGCGCCGGAGCCTCGGTCGCTCTACGATCCGCTGCAGCGGACGCTGTACGATCGCCATCGCATCGAGGTGCCGGTGTTCACGTTTCCCGCGCACCCGCACCGGCTCGTCCGCAGCTCCGCGCAGCTCTACAACTCGCGCGCGCAGTTTGAGCTGCTCGCACGAGCCCTCGTGGGAGCATTGTCGTCGCCCGAAATGCGCGTCGACCCTGCTGGACCGGACCCCGCCTGACAAGACCACCGTGTCCTGATTCCGCCCGGGCATTCCCGCAACCGGACAGGTCAGATGATCTTCGAGAGCGTATAAGCCGTCGCCACCATCCACGAGATCAGCACAGCGGCCGGATAGCCCCAGTCCTGGATGGTCGTCTTGATCGAAGTCATGTTCTCCTCCATGTCAGCCTCCTGAAGCAGAGCCCATGCCAACCGCGCAGCGCCTCCGCCTCGTGCAGCTTCCCGTCCCGCCGCCGGCGGCGCTCGCCTCGACCGGCAACGTGCCCCTCGCGGCGGGGTGCCTGGCAGTGTCGGCTCGCGTCCACGGGCTCACCTCGCGCTTGCTGGTCGACGTCGTTCCGCCGTCCACCACGGACGCGCTCGGTGACGCCCTGCTCGCCCAAGTAGTGTCGCGGGACGAACCCGAGTTTCTCGGCCTGTCGCTTTACCTCTGGAACGTCGAGCGCAGCCTGCACCTGGCGCGCGCGGTGAAGCGCTTGTCGCCGCGGACCTGCGTCATCGTCGGTGGGCCAGAGGTCAGCTCCGACAACCCGTTCGTCCTCGCGCAAACCGGTTTCGACGTCGCGGTCACTGGCGAGGCGGAGGCAAGCTTCGCAGGCCTGATGGACGTGCTGCTCGCGAAGGACGACGCCGCCGGGCTCCCGGGCGTCGCCGTTCGGCGCCCGCTCGGCATGTCGCCGTTCGGTCCGCCGGCCGACGCGGCCTTTCCTTTGGAGCGCTATCCCTCGCCGTACCTGGAAGGCGCCGTTCCGGTCGAAGCGGACCGATCGACGTACCTCGAGACGGTGCGCGGCTGCCGCTCGCACTGCACGTTCTGCTTCTATCCGCGCTCGAGCGGCGTGCTGCGCGTGCTCGACGTGGAGCGATCGGCGGCAATGGTGCGAGCCGTCCGCGAACGCGGAGCGCGTGAAGTCGTCTTCCTCGATCCTACGTTCAACCACCGGCCAGATTTCGTTCCACTCCTCGATGCGCTCGCGGACATCAACGGCGATCGTGCGCTGTCGTTCTTCGCGGAGATCCGGGCGGAAGGCCTGACTGCGGATCACGCGGCGCGCCTCGCGCGGGCGGGGTTCACGAAGCTCGAGATCGGATTGCAGTCCGTCAACCAGCAGACGCTCAAGCGCGTGCGTCGCGGAGGAAACGCGCGATTGGTGGCCGACGCGGCGCGCTTGCTGCACGATCACGGAATCGAGCTGCTGGTCGATCTGATCGTCGGACTTCCCGGCGACGGACCCGACGACGTCCTGCGCGGGATCGACTTCCTGCAAGAGAACGGGCTCGCCGCCGAAGCGCAGGTGTTCCCGCTGTCGCTGTTGCCCGGCACCGCGATGCGAGCGACCGCGGAGGTGGACGGCGTGGAGTTCGATCCGTTGCCGCCGTACCGCGTCCGCCGCACCGCCACCATGACTGCGGAACGGATCCGCTGGTGCATCGAAGAGGCGGAGACGCGGCTCGGGCGGCGCCTCGACGAGATGCCTCGGCCGCACCTCGTCGGAAGGACCGGCGATCCGACGGACGTGTTCCGCTTCGATGTGGACGCACCCGATCTGTCGCGCATGCGCGCACCGGGGGCGCAGCATGCCGCGCTGTGGATCACCGGCTGCGATGTGTTCGCGCGCCGCGACCTGCTGCTCGCGGCAATTCGCGGCCGGATCGAAGCCGATCCCTACGCGACGTTGGATGTCGTGCTCGCGCCGCGGATGCAGTTCCCCGTCGATCTGCTCGATCTGATTCGCGCCGGTCTCGACGCGGCGCCGCCGTCCTATGCCTCGCGTGCGCTCGCGCACCGGGGCGAGGATTTCCAGCGTCGTTTGTGCGTGGTGCTGGACGGCGACGCGGATCGCGACTGGATCGAGGCGATGCGGCGTGGCGCCCGCGTCTTCCGCAACCAACCCTGGCCGCGCGCCCTCGCGAACGCCGATCGCCTCGGCGTCGATCTCCCCTGCGCTCGCGTGACCGACGTTCCTCCGCCGGACGCGTTCCGCGAGTTGCAACGACTGTGCGACGCGGACGCACTCTGCTTCGCGGACCGCTCGCTCGAGCGGGCATGGCAACGCGCGATGCTCGATTGACCCTTTGCGCCACCCTCGATTGGCCATTACTCTGCCCCTTCCAGCGTGATAGTGAGCGCCAACCCCGAGGAGCAGGAATCGATGCACATTGCGCGGCACCCTGACCGTTTTGCCGACCGCCACATCGGCCCGGACACGCGCGACGTGATGGCCATGCTGGAGGTGCTCGGGAAGGGATCGCTCGACGCGCTCATGGACGCGACCGTTCCGAGCGCGATCCGCATGACGCGCCCCCTCGACCTCCCGCCCGGCCGGTCCGAGCACGGACTGTTGCAGGAGCTGCAGCAGATCGCGGCGAAGAACCAGGTCTTCCGCAGCTACCTGGGCATGGGGTACTCCGACACGGTCACGCCCGCGGTCATCCAGCGGAACATCCTCGAGAATCCCGGCTGGTACACTCAATATACTCCGTACCAGCCGGAGATCGCGCAGGGCCGTCTGGAGGCGCTGCTCAACTACCAGACGATGGTCATCGATCTCACCGGGCTGCCGGTGGCGAACGCGTCGCTGCTCGACGAAGCGACCGCGGCGGCCGAGGCGATGTCGCTCGTCCACGCCGTCGTGGGAGGCGACGCGAAGGCGTTCTTCGTCGCGAGCGACTGCCATCCGCAGACCATCGAGGTGGTGCGTACGAGGGCGGTTCCGCTCGGATGGGAAGTCATCGTCGGCGATCCCGATACGTTCGACTTCAGGACGAAGGTGTTCGGCGCGCTCGTGCAGTACCCGTCGACCGACGGCCGCATCCGCGATTTGCGGACGTTCATCGACCGCGTGCACCAGCACGGCGCGGTCGCGGTGGTCGCCGCGGACATCCTTTCGCTGTGCGTGTTGAAGCCGCCCGGAGAACTGGGAGCGGACGTTGCCGTCGGTTCTTCCCAGCGCTTCGGCGTTCCGCTCGGTTACGGAGGCCCACACGCCGCCTTCTTCGCCTGTCGCGAGGACTACGTCCGGTACATGCCGGGACGGATCATCGGCGTGTCGCAGGACGCGCAGGGCCGGCGAGCGCTGCGCATGGCGCTGCAGACGCGCGAGCAGCACATCCGACGCGAGAAGGCGACGAGCAACATCTGCACGGCGCAGGCGCTGCTCGCGATCATGGCGAGCATGTACGCCGTGTACCACGGGCCGCGCGGCCTGAAGGCGATCGCGCAGCATGTGCACGGCCTGACGACGCTACTCGCCGCGGGACTTCGCAAGCGCGGCGTCACCGTCCGCCACCAGCACTTCTTCGATACGCTCGCCGTCGAGGGGAACGCCGACGAGATCGCCGCCGCCGCCGCGGCGAAACGCATGAACCTGCGGCGCATCGATTCGCGCACGGTGGGCATCTCGCTCGACGAAACCTGCTCGCACCTCGACGTGGAGAACATCCTCTCGGTGTTCGGCCGTGGTCCGTCTGCCGACGAGCTGTCGCAGCAACCGGCGATTCCGCCGCAGCTCGTGCGCCATTCGCCGTACCTGACCCATCCCGTCTTCAACACGCACCACAGCGAGACGGAGATGCTGCGTTACATGCGGCTGCTCGAGTCGCGCGATCTGTCGCTGACGCACTCGATGATCCCGCTCGGCTCCTGCACCATGAAGCTGAACGCGACGGTCGAGATGCTGCCCGTCACGTGGCCGCAGTTCGCGAACCTGCACCCGTTCGCGCCGCGGACGCAGGCGCAAGGCTACACGCACGTCTTCGACGAGCTCTCGACGATGCTGCGCGAGATCACCGGATTCGAGGCGGTGTCGCTGCAGCCAAACGCGGGCGCGCAGGGCGAATACGCCGGTCTTCTGGTGATTCGCCGGTACCACGAGTCTCGCGGGCAGGGACATCGCAACGTCTGCCTCATCCCGCAGTCGGCGCACGGAACGAATCCCGCCTCGGCGGCCATGGCGGGGTTCAGGATCGTGGTGGTGAAGACGGACGAGAACGGCAACATCGACGTCAAAGACCTCGAGGCGAAGGCGCGCGCGAACGCGAAGGATCTGGCGGCACTGATGGTCACCTACCCCTCGACGCACGGCGTGTTCGAGGAGGGCATCCAGCAGGTCTGCCGCATCGTCCACGAGCACGGCGGGCAGGTGTACATGGACGGCGCCAACATGAACGCACAGGTCGGTCTGTGCCGGCCGGGCGATTTCGGTGCCGACGTCTGCCACCTGAACCTGCACAAGACGTTCTGCATCCCGCACGGCGGCGGCGGGCCCGGGATGGGGCCCATCTGCGTCGCGAAGCATCTCGCGCCGTACTTGCCAGGTCATCCCGTCGTGCGCGTCGGCGGAGAGGAGGCGATCGGCCCGATCTCCGCCGCGCCGTGGGGGAGCGCGTCGATCCTTCTCATCTCGTGGGCGTACATCAAGCTGATGGGAGCGGAAGGGCTCACACACGCGACACGCATCGCCATCCTCAACGCGAACTACATCGCCAAGCGCCTCGCGCCGCACTTTCCGGTCCTCTACGTCGGGAAGAACGGCACCGTCGCGCACGAGTGCATCCTCGATCTGCGCAAGGTGAAGCGCGACGCCGGCGTCGAGGTGGAGGACGTGGCGAAGCGGCTGATGGACTACGGCTTCCACGCGCCCACCACGTCGTTCCCGGTGATCGGTACGCTCATGGTGGAGCCGACCGAGAGCGAGGCGAAGGCGGAGCTGGACCGGTTCTGCGACGCGATGATCGCCATCCGGGAAGAGATCCGCGAGATCGAAGCCGGCAAGCAGCCGCGCGACCGGAACCTGTTGAAAGGCGCCCCGCACACGGCTGACGTGCTCACCAGCGACGAGTGGGACCGGCCGTACTCGCGGCACCGCGCGGCGTTCCCGTTGCCGTGGGTCCGCACGACGAAGTTCTGGCCATCCGTCGGCCGGCTGAACGCAGTGCTCGGCGACCGTCAGCTCATCTGCAGCTGCCCGCCGATCGAAGATTACGCGGCATAGCCGCCGAGCTCAGGGCACCAGGATGAGCTTGCCCGTCGTCTTGCGCGACGCGAGCAGCTCGTGCGCCCGCGCTGCCTGGGCGAGCGGAATTTCGGCGTCGATCTTCACGTCGAGCTCGCCCTTGCGGACCATGTCGAGCACCGCGCCGGCGCGCGCGAGCAGCTCGTCGCGCGTCGTGGTGTAGCTGGCCAGCGTCGGTCGAGTGATGTACAGCGAGCCGCCCGCCGACAGCCGCTGCAAGTCGAACGGCGGCACCGCTCCGCTCGACTGGCCGAACAGGACGAGCATTCCGCGGCGCCGCAGGCACTTCAGGCTGCGATCGAACGTGTCCTTGCCGACCGAGTCGTAGACGACACTCGCGCCTGCGCCGCCGGTGAGCTTCCGCACCTCGGCCTCGAAATCCTGCTTCGTGTACACGATGACTTCTTCGGCGCCGGCCTTTCGCGCGAGCTTCGCCTTCTCCTCGTTGCCCGCGGTGCCGATGGTGCGCGCGCCGACCCGCTTTGCCATCTGACAGAAGAGCAGCCCTACGCCGCCCGCAGCCGCGTGGATCACGCACCAGTCGCCCCGCTTCAGCGGATAGGTGTCGTGCGTCAGGTAGTGCGCGGTCATTCCCTGCAGCATCACGGCGGCCGCGACCTTCGCGGAGACGCCCTCCGGGACCGGCACGAGACGGTCGCTGGGGACGAGCGCATGCGTCGCGTACGTGCCGTTCACGTTGGTCCAGGCGACACGCTGGCCGACGCGCAGATCGCCGACTCCGCTGCCGACCTGCTCGACCAGGCCCGCCCCCTCGACACCAAGCGCGAGCGGCAGCGGCAGCTGGTACTGGCCGCTGCGGTGATAGATGTCGATGAAATTCACTCCGGCGGCCTCGATGCGGACGAGAGCTTGTCCCGCGCCGGGCGCGGAGAGCTGCACGTCGTCGACCTGCATCACTTCGGGGCCACCTGTCTTGTGAGCGCGAATGACGCGGGCCATGGCACCTCCGACGCGGAAAGACGGCACGCTATAGCGCGTTGCGAACGCAAGCGCATTGTCCGCTTGTGGGATTGTCGGGTCCCGCGAGCGGTCGTCCGTCCGTTCCGACGCGAGCGGGAACGCTCGGGAATCGGACCGCGGAACCGCTGGCACGAAGTTCGCTCCTGCGGACCCGCATGGACACCCTCCTGCAGGACCTTCGCTACGCGCTGCGCACGCTCGCGCGGTCTCCCGGGTTCACGGCCGCCGCGGTCGTCGCGCTGGCGCTGGGCATCGGTGGCAGCAGCGCGATCTTCAGCGTGCTCGAGGGTGTCGTTCTGCGGCCGATCGCCGCTCCGCAATCTCAGCAGCTGGTGCGGTTGTACGAGACGGCTCCGGGAACGGCGCAGGGCAGCGATCGACACCCGTACTCGACGCTCGACTATCTGGATCTTGCGAAAGAGAACGGCGCGTTCGAATCGGTCGCCGCAACCCAAGGGACGCGCCTATCGATGACCGTTGCCTCGGGCCCCGAGCAGCTCCCCGCCGCCAGGGTGAGCGCGAGCTTCTTCGCGACGGTCAAAGTGCACCCGGCGCTGGGCCGTGGCTTCGCGTCGGAAACGGATTACAGCGGCGCTCCGCACGAGGTCGTGCTCACGGATCGCCTTTGGAAGCGCGAGTTCTCCGCGGATCCCCGCATCCTGGGCCAGACGACCACGCTCAACGGCAGGACGTACACCATCGTCGGCGTCATGCCCGCCAGTCTGCGATTTCCGTTGCTCCGCAACGCGGAAGCGCTGGTGCCGTTCGAGTGGGACGCGGACGACTTGAAGAATCGCGGCCTCCATTCGATGTCCGTGTTCGGGCGCCTCAAGCCCGGCATGTCGCTGCGCAACGCGCAGGCCGACCTCGCGGTGGTCGGCCCGCGCATCGCGGCGCGGCAGCTGCCCGAGCACACCGGATGGTCGCAGCGCGCCGTTCCCCTGCTCGAGGACCTGGTCGGACCAGTGAAGCCCGTTCTGGAGGCGCTGCTAGGGGCGGTGGTGCTGGTGCTCCTCATCGCCTGTGCGAACGTCGCGAGCATGTTGCTGGCGCGCGGAGCAGCGCGGCAGCGCGAGCTTGCCATCCGCTCCGCTCTCGGCAGCGGGCGCGGACGGATCCTGCGGCAACTCCTCACCGAGGCGCTGCTGCTGGCGTTTGTCGGCGGCGCGCTCGGGGTGCTCCTCGCCGCCTGGGGTCTCGACGCGCTCGTCGCCCTCGCTCCGCGGACCATCCCGCGCCTCGACGAGGTGCGACTGAATGGCTCGGTGCTCGCGTTCGCGCTGGGTATCTCCGTCGCCTCGGGCGTCATCGCGGGAGTCGTCCCCGCGCTCCACGCCAGCCGGCCTGATCTGGTGGAAGCGCTCAAGAACGGCGCAGCGGGTGCCACGTCGCGTGGACGCGCACGCGCCACTCTCGTCGTGGCGGAGGTCGCGCTCGCCCTCGTCCTGGTCATCGGCGCCGGCCTCATGATCCGCACGCTGAACCGCCTGCTCGCGGTACGCACCGGCCTCGCGGATCCCGGCCACGTCCTCGTGACGGAGACGGTGCTCCCCAAGGACAAGTACGGCAAGGATGAGACGATCCGCTCCTTCCAGCAGCAGCTGCTGCAACGAGTCGCGGCGCTTCCGGGCGTCAAGAGCGCTGCGATCCTGACCAGCGTCCCCCTCGATCCGCAGTTCAACGCGAGCCTCGGCTTCGAGATCCAGGGCGAACCTCCGCGTCCTGCCGGCCAGGAGAACGACGCCGAGGTCGTCTGGGCGACGCCCGGTTATGTGGAGACGCTCGGCATCCCGCTGCTGCAGGGGCGCGAGCTGCGCGCGTCCGACGATGACCGCACGCCGCAAGTCGTCCTGGTGAACCAGGCGTTCGTGCGCAACTACTTGCACGGCGGGGACGCCGTCGGGCGCCGTCTGACAGGTTTCCGCAAGGACAAGGACGTCTGGGAGATCGTCGGAGTGATCGGCGACGTCCACACCCAGTCGCTCGATCGGGCTCCGGAGCCGCAAGTGATCGTCCCGGAAGCGCAATGGGCCCAACCGTTCATGCGCATCGTGGTGCGCGCGTCCGGGCGGCCGACGGACGTGGTGCCGCTCGTTCGCACCGAGCTGCAGGCGCTCGACAAAGACCAGCCGCTCGCCCATCCGAGAACGCTCGACAAGGTGGTCAGCGAATCGCTCGGCGAGCGCCGTTTCCCCATGTTCCTCCTGACCGTCTTCGGCTGCATCGCGCTGGTGCTCTCGTCGCTCGGCATCTACGGCGTCATGGCGTATTCGGTCGCGCAGCGTGCGAAGGAGATCGGCATTCGCATGGCGCTCGGCGCGCCCGCGGCACAGGTCCTCAGGATGGTCGTGGGTGGCGGAATGCGGCTGGCCTTCATCGGCGTCGGTCTGGGCGTCGCGTCCGCCGTGCTCGTGTCGCTCGTCGCGCGGCAGGCGGCGAAGGCCGCGCTGTACCAGGTGAGCAGCACGGATCCCGCCACCTTCACGGCGGTCTCCGTCCTGCTGCTCGGCGTCGCCGCTCTCGCCAGCTGGGCGCCGGCGCGGCGCGCGGCGCGGGTCGATCCGATGGTGTCGCTGCGAGCGGAATGACCATGCACGCGCTACGCGCCGCCGGAGGGTTCCTGGTGCTGCTCTCGGCGGTGCAGCTGTGCGCTGCGCTGGCAGTCGCGTGCATGATCGTCTGGCTGCGCCGCAGCCCAGGATAGGGAACCGCAGGTCTACTTTCTCTCGCGCACCAGCTTGAGCTTGTTGCGCGCGGCGAGAGACTGCTGCCGGATCGATTCGGCCTGGCGGACCGCGTCGTCGAAGCCTTCCCGCTCCGCGTCGCGCAGCAGCTCTTCCGCCGCCTCGGCGAGCCTGACCAGACGTTCCTCGGCGTCCGCGATACGCCCAGCGTCCTTCAGCAGCGCATTCACTTCCGCAGCGCCGTTCCCCAGCTGCGCGAATCGTCCCAGCAGCGCTTCCAGCGACTTCTGCCGCGCCTGGATCTGCTCGGCGCGAGCGTCGAGCTTTCTGGCCTGCGACTCCTGCCGTTCGCGGGCGCGCGCGATCTCCTCGACCAGTACGCCTACGCGGTCGCCGACGCGCTGTTGCGCCTCGGATGCGTCCTGAGCGGCGCGGGCGGCGCGCTCGAGGCTCTTCTGCGATTTGAGCTCCATGCGCGAAGCGAGCTCCGCGAGCTGTTCGAATCGGCGCAACTCCGCCTCGAGCGCAGCCGCGGCTGCTGCCAGACCCGGCTTTCCGTCCACCATGGACCAAGACATGCCACAATGGAGCGATGCCACGCGATCCGGAAACCCTCGCGCGGTTCCTCGCGCGGACGCCGTTCTTCGGCGCGCTCGACGACGCGGCGCTGCGCCGGGTGGTGGACATGACGCACGAGCGCGGCTTCGGCAGCGGCTCCGCCGTGTTCCGCGAGGGAGAGGACGGCCAATCGATGTACGTGGTCGCGTCGGGCGAGCTCGTCGCCGTCCGTAACGCAGGTTCGGGACGCGCGGTGAAGCTCATGCGCCTCGTGCCGGGGGATTTCTTCGGTGAAACGACGCTGATCGAGATGCAGCCGAGGCCGTTCTCGGTGATGGTCGAAAAGGACGCGCGCCTCCTCGAGCTGACGAACGCCGACCTGTACCGGCTCTACCGCGAGGACGTGAAGTCATACGTGCTCGTCCTGCAGAACATCAATCGCGAGCTCTGCCGCAGGCTACGGCGCGCGTCGGTTCGAATCACCGCTTATGCCGCCGAGGCCGGCGACGAGGTCACGCAGATCCGGGAAACGCCTCCCGAGCTCGTGCCCGTCAAGCGCGATCCCCGGTAGCTTTACGCTCGGGGGCTCGCGTACTCTGCGCGGCCATGAGGTGCGGCTGGTGAGCGCGACCGCGGAAGCGCTGCGCGCGGAAGAGGCGACGCAGGCGACCACGTTCGGCGGACATCCGCGCGGGCTGCGCACGCTCTTCTTCACCGAGATGTGGGAGCGCTTCAGCTACTACGGCATGCGCGCCCTGCTCGTCCTGTACCTCACGGCGACCGTGGCGCAGGGTGGCACCGCGTTCAGCATCGAGACGGCCACTTCGATCTACGGCTGGTACACGGGACTCGTCTATCTCTCCGCGCTCCCCGGCGGGTGGATCGCCGACCGCTTCCTGGGGCAGCGCCGCTCCGTGTTCATCGGCGGCTGCATCATCGCCGCGGGACATTTTTCGCTCGCGGTGCCGAGCACTGCGTTCCTCTATCTCGGGCTCTCGCTCATCATCATCGGCGTCGGCTTCCTCAAGCCGAACATCAGCACGATGGTCGGCGGCCTGTACCGCGAGAACGATGTCCGCCGTGACGCCGGCTTCTCCATCTTCTACATGGGGATCAACATCGGGGCGATGACGGCGCCGCTCGTGTGCGGCTTCCTCGCGCAGAGCTCCGTGTTTCTCGGGTTCCTCGAGCGCCACGGAATCGATCCGCGGCTCGGCTGGCACTTCGGGTTCGCCATGGCCGGCTTCGGCATGCTCTTCGGCATCGCGCAGTTCGCTGCCGGGCGCCGCTATTTCGGAGCTAACGCCGATGGTCCGCGCGAGCGCCCCGCCGCGCAGCAGGCGAAGGAACGCGCTCGGCTGACGCGCGAGGACTGGATGCGCATGGGCGCGATCGCCGTCCTGTTCCTCTTCTCCTGCGTGTTCTGGAGCTCCTTCGAGCAGGCGGGATCGAGCCTGAACCTCTTCGCCGATCGCATGACCGAGAACCGGTTCTTCGGACACCCGTTTCCGTCGAGCTGGTACCAGTCGATCAACTCCTTGTTCATCATCCTGCTCGCCCCGGTTTTCGCCTGGCTGTGGGTACGCCTCGGCCGGCGCGAACCGTCCAGCCCGGCGAAGTTCGCGCTCGGGTTGTTCTGGGTGGGCGTGGGATTTTTGGTGGTCGCTGCCGCGGCGTATTTCGCGCAGCGCACGGGGCAACATGCCAGCCCCTGGTGGCTCGTCGCGGTCTACTTCTTCCACACGCTCGGCGAGCTGTGCCTGTCGCCCGTCGGACTCTCCACCGTGACGAAGCTCGCCCCGGTGCGCTTTGCGTCACTCATGATGGGCGTCTGGTTCACGTCGCTCGCCGTGGGAAATCGCATCGGCGGATGGGTGGCGGGCCACTTCGACCCGCACGGATCGCTCTCGGGTCTGTTCCTCGCCGTCGCCGGCTTCGCGATCGGCGCGTCCATCCTGCTCGCGCTCCTCACCCGCCCGATCAAGAAGCTGATGGCCGGAGTCCACTGAGCGAATTCGCTGGTCGCCCCTACGCGGCGCCGATCTGGCCGCCTCCCTGCGGCAGGACCTCGCGCGTGAGGTTGCGCAATCCATCCGCGTGGACCACCACGTCGTCCTCGATGCGCACGCCGCCGAATGCCGCCAGCGCGTCGACGAGCTTCCAGTCCACATCGCGCGCATGAGGCCCCTCGCGGAGCGGGCGCAGCAGCGAATCGATGAAGTAGATACCCGGCTCGATCGTGAAGCACTGCCGCTCCGCGATGACGGTCGTGTTGCGCAGGAACGGGTTCTCCGGACGCGGCTTGACCGTCGCGCATCCGACGTCGTGCACCTGCAATCCCAGTGAGTGCCCGAGTCCATGCGGATAGAACGCACGCGTCACGCCGCTCGCGACCGCGTCGTCGGCCGACCGCTTGACGACGCCGACCTCGCGCAGGATGCCACCCACCTGACGGTGCGACTCGTCGTGCAGCGCCTCGTAGTGGAGCCCGACATGTGCCTGCGCGCAGAGCCTCTGCTGCATCGCCTCCACCTGCGAGACGAGGTGCGCGAACGCCGATGCCGAGGCGCCCGCTCCCTTCACCCAGGTGCGGGTCACGTCGGAGCAGTACCCCGCGAAAGCCGCGCCCGCATCGAGGAGAAGACTCTGCGCCGGCTGCGCGCGTTTCGCATAGCTGACGTGATGGAGCGTTGCCGCGTGAGGGCCGAGCGCGACGATGTTCTTGTAGGGCGTCTCCCAGTCGTCCTGCTTCGTCGCGCCGAGGAAGGCGAGGTGCAGCTCGAGCTCGGAGTGATCCGCGGCGGCGAACAGCCGGCGCAGCTCCTCGTGTCCCGCCGCCGCCCTCCGATTCGCCTCGGCGATGCATTCGACTTCGTATGGTGTCTTCAGGACGCGCAGCTGGTCGAGCGTCGCTACCAATTCCGGCGGATTCGTGGCCACGATGCCCCACGCGGCCGCCGCCGCGACATCGTCGCCGAGGAATGCGACGCGTCCCTTCGGCATGAGGTCGCGCATCGCCTCCGCGGTAGCGACTTCGGCCACGTCGAACGAGCTCCAGAAGTGATCCGTCTCGGGCGGTGCAGGCGCTTCCCAGAAGCTCTGCTCCGGGCGGCGCACCAGGCGCGGCTTGCGCCCGGGCTCGACGACGATCGCGGAGCCTGCTTCGGACAGCGACGCCCAGTGGCGGAACTCTGGAGTGACGCGAAGCGGCCAGTAATTGTCCTCGGGCTGAAGCCACTTCTGCGGCGTTCCCGAGTGGATGACGAGCGCGTCGAATCCGTGCTGCCGCAGAGCGCGCGCCGTGTCGGCCGTCAGGCGGGCAACGTGCGCCTGGTGCAGCTCTTCGAGCTTTTTTGCATCCATCGCTCGATTCTACCCGCGCTATGCTCGCGCGGCATGACCGACGAGGATGAGGTGCTCGCGGCCAATGCCGCCTTCTATCGCGCGTTCGCCGGAGCGGATGCGGGGGCGATGGATGGCGTCTGGGCGCGGCGCGCTCCCGTCGCGTGCGTCCATCCCGGTTGGGAAGCGCTGGTCGGGCGCGACCGGGTCATGGAGAGCTGGCGGCGCATCCTGCGCGGCGGCGCCGCCCCGATCTCCTGCAGCAGCGCGGTGGCGCACCTCCTCGGCGAGGCGGCCTTCGTCACGTGCCTCGAGCGCCTTCCGGGCGCGACGCTCATCGCGACAAACTTCTTCGTGCGCGAAGACGGCCGCTTCCGCATGGTCCACCACCACGCGGGCCCGGCGGCCCGCCCCGAAGCGGCGCCGGCCCCGCCACGTACGGAGCTGAATTGACGCCTCCGCGGGTCAGCTGACCTCACGTACGGAGAGCGACCGCCCAGCAGAGCGCGATCGCAGCCAGCGCCCCGAGCGCGAGGGCCGGCTGCAGAGCGGTTCGCCGCGGCGGGCGCAACGCCAACGGTCCGGCGACCAGACCGAGTGCACATCCTGCCGCGAATCCAAACAGGTGCGCGAAGAGGTCGGCGTTCTGGCCAGTGCCGAGCAGTCCCAGAAGAGCCGAGCCGGCGCCGAGGGCGATCAGGACCATCCGGCGCCGCGCGATGGCCTGCAGCATGGCGACGGCACCAAGCACCCCGAACACGGCCGTCGATGCGCCGACGGACACGTACCCGCGCCTGACGACCAGTGCGGTCAGCACGTTTCCAATGACCCCGGAGCCCAGCGCGATCCACGCCGCCGCGCCGGGGCCGATCCGGCGCGCTAGCGCCCAGAGCAGGACCGCGCCGGCCACGACGTTGCCGACCGCGTGCGCGTAGTCGGCATGGAGGGTCAACGCGGTCACGGGGCGCCACCATTCGCCGCGCAGGAACGCCAGGGCGTCGGAGCTGCCGCGCGCAAACCAGACGACGCGCTCGTCGCGCGTTCCCGTGACGAGGTGGAAGGCGGCCACGAAGATCGCGTACCCGGCCCACAGCAACGAAGGGCCGTACTCCCGCTCGACGCGTGCCGCGGTCGGCGCCTTCTCCGCGTCGTAAGCCGCCAGCGCGCGTTCCGCTCCGGCGACGTCCTCCGGCAGCACGGCGATCGCGAGCTCGCCGGGCTCTTCGCGCACCTCGTGCAGGATCCCCAGCGCGGTGAGCACGTACGCCCACTCCTCGGCCTGCGCTCGGCTCGCGGTGCGGCGCACCACGCGCGGCAGCTCGCCCGGCGCGGGCCGCAGCGGGGTCACTTCACCGGCAGTCCTTCGTGCGGTTTCTTCTCGCCCGGCTCGAGCCACCAGCGTGGCTCGGCCTTGCGCGCCGCGGGATCGTCCGCGTCGATGCGCACGATGGCGCCTTTGGGAAAATCGATGCGCGCCGGCTCCACGCCGGACAGCGCGGCGGCTGTACCGCTGAGCTGCGGGTCGTGCCCCACGAGCGCGATGCGTTTGGAGTCGAGCTCCGCTACCCGCTGCAGCAGCTGCTGGACGGGGACGTCTGGCCGCAGCTCCTCGAGCACGGTCACCTCGTCGAGCTCGAGAGCGTCGCCGAGGATCTCCGCGGTCTGGACGGCGCGCACGAGCGGGCTCGTGCACAAGAGCTCGATGCGATCTCCCAGCTTGGCGAACGCGCGCGCCGTGCCCCTGAACTGCCGGCGTCCTTTGGCGTTGAGCGGCCGCGAGTCGTCAGGACCCTTCCACGCATCGGGGTCTCCGGCGATGCCGTGCCGCACCAGGTAGATCCGCTGCACGGCCGTAACCTAGAACGGCTCGCGCGGCGCGCGCCAGTACCGCCGCAGCGCATCGTCGACGTCGAGCGGCGCGAGACTCGTCGGCGGCCCTGCGATGGTCGCGGCGTTCGTACGCGCGATGCGCGCGTTCAGCTCCGCGAGCAAGGCGCGAGCCTCCATCTCCGTCGCGACGTGCCGCAGCTGCTGCAGCACGATCTCCGCCTCGCGCTTGATCGCGATCGCGTCGGGCACGAACGAGAGTTGCTCGCGCCGCAGCTTGCGCTTCACCCACCAGAACTCGTCGTACGGGTCGTCGAGATCGAGCAGCGGCTGCCCCGCACCCTCGAGACGATCGAACTCTCCCGCCTGCTGCGCTTCACGGATCTGCCGTTCCGTGAATGACTCCCAGGTCTCCGCGATCGGCTTGCGTGCCACGCCGGGCGAATACTCCCGCCTACGGCGTGGCGCCACGGTTTCCTGGACCGGCGCCGGCGGTTACGAGCCCGGCCCGTCCTCGCCGTCGCCGTCCTGCGGAAGAACTGCTGTCGTGCCGCCGTCGTCTTCGTCATCGGGCGTCTGCTTCGCAGGCGGGCGGACCTTCTCCGTTTCGCCCGAGGAGCGAAGCTCCGCCACCTGCGCGGCCGTCAACGCAGCCGGCTTGGGCGGCTGCGGCTCATCCGTCCCAACCGCCACCGCGACGGCAATCGCCGCGGCAGTCGCGATCAAACCCAGGAACACCATGCCCAATCGAGTCATCGAGGTCCCTCCAATCGAGTCCCGGGCCGAGCGTTCTTCAAGTGTCGTGCCGGCCGGTGCGGCAGCGCGCCAGAGGGACGACGAGGGAGGCGGTGGGTCTGCCGCGCTGCATTCTACAGATCGTAGACTTCGTTGACGGCGCCGACGGACCGTGCTTTCCCGAGGCGTCCTTGAGGGAGGACTCTGATGGCCAAGAAGACGGCGAAGAAGGGCGCGCGCCGCAAGACCCCCGCACGGAAAGCGGCGGGCAGGCGCGGGGGCCGAGCACGCTCCGCCTCGCGCTCGACGCGCTCCGCGGGTTCGACGCGTCGGCCTGCCGCCGCGGCGGCAGTACCGGGCGCGCCCAGCGGCATGCACACCGTGACGGCGCAATTGACGCTGCGCGAGTCGGCGAGGGCGATCGACTTCTACAAGCAGGCGTTCGGCGCGAAGGAGCTGATGCGCATGCCGACGCCGGACGGGCGCGGCGTCTGGCACGCCGAGTTGCGCATCGGCGATTCGGTCATCTACGTCAGCGACGAGATGCCCCAGGGCCCGACGGCGGCGCCGTCGCCCTCGCACAAGGCGACCGCCGTGATCCAGCTCTACGTGCCGGACTGCGACGCCGTGTTCCAGTCGGCGGTGCAGGCCGGAGCGCGCGTGAACATGCCGCTCGCGGACATGTTCTGGGGCGACCGCTACGGGAACGTGATGGACCCGTTCGGGCACATCTGGGGGATCGCCACGCACGTGAAGGACTTGAGCCCGGAGGAGATGCGCAGGGGCGCCGAGGAATTCGCGGCGAAGATGCGCTCGTCGTCGGGAGGTCAGCAGACGAACGTGAGCTGACGCTCACGCCGCCTCTCGGCCGGCGACCACTGGTGTCCCCGTATCTCTCAGGGGGCTATGCCGCTCCGCGGAGTGGAACGGCGGAGATCACCCTCACCCAGGCGTGGCGGTACACGCGGTCCATCGCCCAGGTCAGCACGAACGTGCAGGCCATGAGCAGGATCGTGAGCAGCGCGTACTGCGGCCAGTCGCAATGCTTTCCCCACACTGCGTCGAACGAGAAGCCACCGATCTGCTTGTAGAGCAGCATCTGGTGGAAGAAGTACCCGGCGAGCGACGACGTGCCGAACACTTCGACGAAGCGCACCGGCACCGAAACGCGCCAACGCCCTGGCGACAGCTCCGCGGCCATGAGCAACAGCACCAGCCCGCAGACCTGCGTCCAGCGTCGCGCGTGGTTGGCGGGATTCGTCACCCAGAACTCGTGCGGTGGGTAGATCGCGCTGAGTTGCGGCGTCAGGATCCAGAGAACGATGCCGGCGACCAGCAGTCCAGCCGTCCAGCGCGCCAGAGCGCGCGCGTCGCCCGCAGCGGCTGTCGCGCCCGCCGACGCGCCGAGATAGACGTAGCCCGCCCACGGAAGCAGCGGGAACACGGAACCGGTGCTTCCGTTCGCGAGCGAAGCGAGCGGACCGCGGACGTGCTCGGCGAGCGGCGACAGTGCGAACGCGGCCGCGGCGAGCGCAAGCGCGACCCAGCGAAGGACGAGCGGACGCGCCGCGAGCGCCGCGAGGATCGGCAACGCGATGAGCAGCGACAGCCCGATACAGTGCAGGATGTCGATCCGGAAGATCCAGCGCGGCTCGCGCAGCAGCGGAAACCACATCCAGTTCACCAGCGTCGCGACGAGCAGCACCTCGCCGAGGCGCCGCAGCGTCCTCCGCACCCTCGGCCAGCGCGGTCCCGTCGCCGCTCCGCGGACCTGGACGAGCGCGAGCGAGAACCCCGCCGAGAAGATGAACGCGGGCGCCACCAGCCCGTCGATCCATTGCAGGCGTTCCCACAGCGGCCCGGTGCGCAGGTCGGGCCGCAGCAGCGTGAGCGCATGCGTCTGGATCATCACCACCACGGCGATGCCGCGCAGCCAGTCGAACGCGAGGATGCGAGAACCTTGCGCCACGCAGGAAGGCTATCGCACCGCCAGCGCTGCGGCGAAAAACACGATCAATCGCGCCGGTATTCGGACGCGCTGCGCTCTAGAGAGCAATGGCGGCGGCAAGCGTTTGGAACCGCAGAGTCGGTGGCCGCGACGGTCACCGCCGCCTTCGCGAAGGCTGCACGCGGGGTGGCTCACCCTCCTGCTTCGCGTAGTGCGGCGGCCAAGGCGCATCTCCTTGGCCGCCGGCGCGCTGCCGATCGGAAAGCTCCAGCAACCGATCCAGCGAACCGGGCCGTTCGTCGATCGCCGCCGACGCGTCGCCTCGCTCGGCGAATCGCTTCGGCACGGTTGCGAGGGTGAAATCCGCCGGATCCACGTCGGGGACTTCGTTCCATTCGAGCGGCATCGAAACGCGCGCGTCGGGAGTCGGACGGACCGAGTAGGCGGACGCGACGGTCCGGTCCTTCGCGTTCTGGTTGTAGTCGAGGAACACGCCGTGTCGTTCCTCCTTCCACCACTTGCTGGTCGCGATCGACGGCGCGCGACGCTCCACCTCGCGCGCCAGCGCGAGCGCCGCCGCACGGACCTGCGGGAAGGTCCAACGGCGTTCGATGCGCACGTTGATGTGGATGCCGCGCGACCCAGATGTCTTCGGAAACCCCTGCAGCCCGTGCTCCTCGAGGACCTCGCGCGCGACCATCGCGACGTCGCGCACCTGCGGCCACGGCACGCCTGGAACGGGATCGAGATCGACGCGCAGCTCGTCCGGATGCTCCAGGTCGTCGGCCCGGACGGGGTGCGGATTCAGGTCGATGCAGCCCAGGTTGACGACCCACGCGAGCTGCGCGGCGTCGTTGACGACAACCTCGACCGCGGTGCGCCCCGAGGGAAATCGCAGCTCCACGGTATCGATCCACACTGGCCGCTGCACCGGAGCGCGCTTCTGGAAGAAGAACTCTCCTTCGGCGCCGTTGACGAAGCGCTTCATCGCCATCGGCCGGCCGCGCACGCCGCGGATCGCGCCATCCGCGACGGCCAGGTAGTACAGGACGAGATCCCGCTTGGTGTACCCGGCGCGAGCGAAGAAGACCTTCTCCGGATTGGAGATGGTCACCTCGCGCCCGGCGACCTCCAACAGTTCGTTGCGCGCCGCCACGGACCGGCAACGTGCCCCGGCGACGTCAAGCAGACAAGTCCGGCGCCGCAGCGGTGGTGCCTTCCTCGCCAATGCGCTGTAGATCGCACGCGAGGAAACCATGCCGACTTTCCATTACGCGAATCCAGAGACGATCCACTGGGGCAAGGGCTGCCTGCGCGAAAACCTCGACGGCGAGCTGAGCCGCACGGGAGCTCGCCGCGCGTTCGTCGTGACTACGAAGAGCGCGCTGCGCGATCCCGCGCTCGCGCCCGCCGTCGAGGAGCTCCTCGGCAACCGTTTCGCGGGCCGCTTCGCCGACATCGGGCAGCACGCGCCTGCTCATTCGGTGATGGAGGCGGTGCGCGCGGCCGCGCAGTCCGGCGCTGACGCTCTCGTCTCCATCGGCGGCGGATCGCCCATCGATGCCGCAAAGGCAGTCGCGTTCTCGCTCGCCACGGGGCTCGATCTCGCCGAGGCCGATGCACCCGCCCGCGCGCGCGGCGCGACGGTCGAGCGGACGCTGCCGCATTTCGCCGTCCCGACCACGCTTTCCGTCGCGGAGCTGGCGGGGAATGCCGGGTTCAGCGCGGAAAAGACCAAAGAGAAAGTCGGCGTCGCAGCGCCGCAGCTGAGGCCCGCGGCCGTCTTCTACGACGCGGAGCTGGCGCTCAGGACGCCTCTGGAGCTCTGGCTCACGACGGGCATTCGCGCCGTCGACCATGCAGTGGAGACGCTGCTGGCTTCCGGCGAGCACCCTCTTCCGGACGTCGCAGCGCTCGACGGATTGCGACGGTTGCGCCACGGTCTCCTGGCGACGAAGGCCAACCCGGCGGACGCCGACGCGCGCACCGAGTGTCAGCTGGGCGCGTGGCACTCGTATCTGCTCCCCGGTCCGGCGGCGCGCGGGTTGAGCCACACCCTCGGCAAGCGGCTCGGCTCACGCCACGACATTCCGCACGGCGTCACGTCGTGCCTGCTGTTGCCTCACGTGCTGCGCTACCTCGCGCCGCGCGCGAAGGATGCGATGCGCAAGATCGCCGACGCCCTCGAGGCGCCGACCGCGGCCGACGGCGTTTCGCGCCTGATCGAGCAGCTCGAACTACCGCGGCACCTTGCCGCGTACCGCCTCTCCGACGCGGACCTGCGAGAGGCTGTGCGGCCCGTCGCGACCGCGGAACGGTCGGAGGAGGATCTGCTCGGCATCCTCCGCGCCGCTCTGTAGCTAAATCCGGGGACACCATACGATGGGTTACGTACGGTGTCCCCGAAACTATCAGGCGCCGATCACGGTCACCACGAGATGACGGTGGTGCGGCGAACGGCGGTGTTCCCACAGGTAGATCGCTTGCCAGGTGCCGAGGAGTAGCTCGCCGTCGCGCACCGGCAGCGTTTCCGAGGTGCGCGTGAAGGCGGACCGGATGTGGCTCGGCATGTCGTCCGGGCCTTCCGTGTCGTGCTCGTAGTCGGCGTTCTCGGGCGCGATGCGATCCGCCCAGCGCTGCAGGTCGCGCAACACGGCCGGATCCGCGTTCTCCTGGACCACGAGCGACGCGCTCGTGTGCTGAACGAAGACCGTGCAGATGCCCGTGCGGACGCCGGCGCGGGCCACGGCGCGACGGACCTGCTCCGTCACATCCTGCAACGCGCGCCCGCGCGCACTGACCTCGATCTCCTCCTGGTGCACCTTCACCGAGCCGAGTCTAGCAGCGGTCTGGCTCGGCGCCGCGTCCCGGCGGCAGACAGGGTCAGCGCGGCTGCGCGCGCACCTCGCCGTCCGCAGCGGCGCGCTCCGCCTTGCGCAGCGAATCGATCATCGCGTCGCCGAACGCCTGCAGATCGTCGGGCTTGCGGCTCGTGATCCAGTTCTGATCGATCACGACCTGCTCGTCCTTCACGTTCGCTCCCGCCTGCTGCAGGTCGCCCTGCACCGTCGACCACGCGGTCAACGTGCGGCCGCGCACCAAACGCGCGCTGAGCAGCAACTGCGGTCCATGGCACACCGCGGCCAACGGCCGCTTCAGCGAGTCGAACCGCTTCACGAAATCGACGAACCGCTGGTCGGCGCGCAGATGGTCCGGCGATTGGCCGCCGGGGATGAGCAACCCGACGTAATCCTCGGGAC
>Ga0209474_10001373_pt1 | contig 24110 bp, 25 predicted proteins | sample GraSoiAngelo_145_FD_185902 | JGI IMG/M metagenome (GOLD analysis project Ga0209474, IMG submission 185902) | Grasslands soil microbial communities from the Angelo Coastal Reserve, California, USA - 14_1009_05_20cm (SPAdes) (version 2) | ecosystem: Environmental > Terrestrial > Soil > Grasslands...
ACCTCTCCGCTTTTGTGGAACAATTCCAGGGATGAAGCTCGCCGTTCTCGCCGCCGTGTTCAGCATGTCGATTCCGCTCGCGGCTGAGCAAGCGGGAGGATCGCGGCAGCCTGCGGGCGCGCCGACGTCGCCCGACAAGATCGCCGAAGCGTACAACCAGTTCCTGCTCGGACACCGCCTCGAGGAGAAAGACGACGAGAGCGGCGCGATCGCGGCGTTCAAGCGCGCGATGGAGCTCGATCCGAACGCCGCGGAGATTCCGGCGGAGCTCGCGAGCGTCTACCTTCGGCAGAACAAAGTACAGGAGGCGATGAGCGCCGCGGAGCAGGCGCTGAAGGTCGCGCCCGCGAACCGCGAAGCGAACCGCGTGCTCGGCACGATTTACGCCGCCTTGTCCGAGACGACGCGCGAGGATGCCCGCCCCCGCGCGGCGAACCGCGGCGACGAGAACCTGACCAAGGCGATTCATCACTTCGAGCTCGCCACCGACAAGAGCGGCGGCGGTGAGGCCGATCCGAACGTGCGCGCGACGCTCGCGCGGCTCTACGTCCGCGCCGCAATGTACGACAAGGCGATCCCGCTGCTCACCGATCTCGTCAACCAGGAGCCCGGCTGGCAGGACGGACCGACGATGCTCGCCGAGGCGTACGCCGGCGCGGGCCGCGCGGCCGATGCGATCGCGTGGCTCGAGCAGCGGACCGCCGACGACGAGCGCATGCTCCCGGCGCTCGCCGACTTCTACGAGCGCGAGCGGCGCTGGAGCGACGCGGCGGGCGCCTACGCGCGGATCCTGCGGCGCACCCCGCGCAACATCGACGTGAAGACGCGCTACGCGTCGGCGCTGATGAACGCCGGCGGCAAGGACAACGCGGCGAAGGCGCGCGACGCGCTGGCCGAGATCGTCGCGGCGCGCGCCACCGAAGCGCGTCCGCTGTATCTGCTCTCGCAGGCACAGCGCCGGCTCGGCGACTTCGCCGCCGCCGAAGCGTCGGCGCGCAAGCTCGTCGCGCTGAACCGGCGAAGCCCGTGGGGCTACTACGCGCTCGCCGAAGCCCTCGAGGCGCGGCACGACTACCAGGCAGTGGTCGACGAGCTGGCGCCGATCGTCGCCGAGTTCCGCGGCAAGACGGCCGACACCTCGTTCGACGTCGGCATCCTGCTGCCGCATCTCGGCTTCGCCTATCAGGAGCTCGGACAGAACGAGAAAGCGATTTCGACCTTCGACGAAGCGCACAAGCTGTCGCCAGACGATCCCGCCGTCGCCAGCTACCTGGTCGAGGCGAACATCGCGGCGAAGAAGTACGCCGCGGCGATCGACGTCGCCAAGAGCGCGCTCGCGCAGAACCCCGACGATCTGCGGCTGCTGCGGCTGCACGCGCAGGCGCTGCGCCACACCGGCAAGGCGGATCAGGGGATCGCGCTGCTCGAGAAGGCCGCGACGACGCACGCCGACGAGCCGCTCGCCTACATCTCGCTCGCGCAGGCGTACGCGGACGCCGATCGCGTCGCCCAGGCGGTGAAGGTGCTGCAGGACGCGCAGGCGAAGTTCCCCGACAACGACTCGGTCGCGTTCGAGCTCGGCACGGCCTACGACAAGCAGAAGCGATTCGGCGACGCGGAGGCCGCGTTCCGCGCCGTGCTCGCGCGCGATCCGGAGAACGCCGCCGCGCTCAACTACATCGGCTACATGCTGGCCGAGCGCGGCGAGCGGCTCGACGAGTCGGTGAACTACCTGAAGAAGGCGCTGCAGATCGAACCCGACAACGGCTCGTATCTCGACAGCCTCGGGTGGGCGTACTTCAAGTCCGAGAAGCTCGATCTCGCGGCGGAGAACCTGAAGCGCGCGGCCGATCAGCTGCCGGCCAATTCCGTGATCCAGGATCACTACGGCGACGTGCTGACCCGGCTCGGGCGATTCGATGAGGCGATCGCCGCCTACACGCGCGCGCTGAACGGCGACGGCGACTCGATCGACAAGGGCGAGGTCGACAAGAAGATCAGGACGGCGAAGCAGAAGCTGCCGAAGAAATGAGGCGCGGGCGCGCGCTCGTCGCGCTCGCGTTGACCGTCAGCGCGTGCGCGCCGCGCTTCGTGAAACTCCCGTCCGGTCCCGGCACACCCGCGTCCGATGCCGCCGACGCGCTCGCCGAGGCGACCGCCGCCTGCCGCGCCGTCTCGTCGATCACCGCCGACGTCGCCGCGAGCGGATCGGTCGGCGGTCAGCGGCTGCGCGGGCATATTCTCGTGGGCCTTGCAGCGCCCGCGTCCGCCCGCCTCGAAGCGGTGGCGCCGGCCGGCCCGCCCCTCTTCATCTTCACGTCCCACGATCGCGACGCCACGCTCCTGCTGCCGCGCGAAGATCATGTCGTCGAGCACGGCTCGCCCGCGGATGTCCTCGAAGCCGTGACGGGCCTGCCGGTCGATGCCGGCGAGTTGCGGGAGACGCTCACCGGATGCGCGCCGGCCGCGCCGGCCGCGGCCGGACGCGCGCTCGGCGCCGATTGGAGGGCCGTCACCGTCGGCCGGACGGACGTGTACCTCCGGCGCGATCCGAAGATCGCGCGCTGGCAGGTTGCGGCGATCGCGCACGACGCCGGCGGGACCGCGCGAGCGGCGGACGAGTGGCGCGCGGACTACCGGGACTTCGAGAACGGCCTGCCGCGCGCGATTCATCTCGCGAGCGCCGATCGGGCGCGCTTCGACCTGTCGCTCACGCTCTCGCAGGTGGCGCTCAACGAAACGCTCGGCGCGGAAGTGTTTCGCGTGGACGTGCCGCGATCGGCCGAGCGAATCACCGTCGACGATCTCCGCCATGCGCGTCCGGGCGTTCGCGAAGATTAATCTCTCGCTCCGCGTGCTCGGCGCGCGGCCCGACGGCTTTCACGAGCTGCGGACGATCTTCCAGTCGATCGCGCTGCACGACACGCTGACGATCCGCCGAACGCGCGGCGCGTTCCGGCTGACCTGCGACGATCCGAATTGCCCGTCGGATCGCACGAACCTGATCTGGCGCGCCGCCGAGCGCGTGTGGAGAGCGGCGGGACGCCGCGGCGCGCCGCGCGGCGTCGCGATCGATCTGCAGAAGCGGATTCCGATCGACGCGGGCCTCGGCGGCGGCAGCAGCGACGCCGCGGCGGCGATCCGCGCGCTGGCGCGGCTGTGGCGCGTGGACGAGGCGCGGGCGCGCGCGATCGGCCGCGCGCTCGGCGCCGACGTCGCGTACTTCTTCGAGGGCGGCACGGTGCTCGGCCTCGAGCGCGGCGATCTGCTCTTCCCGCTGATCGATCGCCCGCCGGCCGCGGTCGTGCTCGTGCTGCCCGATTTCGGCGTCAGTACGCGCGAGGCGTACGCGTGGTTCGACGCCGACCGTCCGTCCGCTCGCGCGCGCGCGGACGCGCGTGCAGATCTGGTCAACGATCTGCAGCCGCCGGTCGCGCGCCGCCACGCCGACATTCCGCGCCTCGTGAGCGCGCTGATACGCGCGGGCGCGTCCCATGCCGCGATGACAGGCAGCGGCTCGACCGTATTCGGGCTCTTCGCCTCCGAGCGCGCGGCCGATCGCGCCGCGCGGGAGCTCGCATCCTCCGCCCGGCAGACGCGCGTCACAAAAACGCTCAACCGCCCGGCCTACCAGAGACTTGCGGGTCCCTGAGCCCATCGGCTACACTTGTCGTTTGCCAAGCGAAGTTTCGGCCGCACCTTGAGTCAGCTTCTCCTCAATCACGACTTCGGAACGGGAACACTGATGGGGCGTGGCCAAGCGGTAAGGCGCGGGACTTTGGATCCCGTATTCGAAGGTTCGAATCCTTCCGCCCCAGCCAATTCGCGAGGGCTGCAGCGGTGATGGGTGAACCCTTCATGGCGACCGGGTTCGGAGAGCTGAAGGTTTTTTCCGGCAGCGCGCACCCGGAGCTGACGCGCGAGATCGCGGCGTTCCTCGGCGTGCCGACCGGCCAGTCGCGGCTGCGGCGGTTTCCCGATTCGGAGGTTTCGTTCCAGATCGACGAGAACATCCGCGGGACGGATGTGTTCCTGATTCAGCCGACGAGCAACCCGGTCGATCAGCACATCATGGAGCTGCTGATCATGATCGACGCGTTCCGTCGGTCGTCGGCGGCGCGGATAACCGCCGTGCTGCCGTACTTCGGCTACGCGCGCCAGGATCGCAAGGACAAGCCGCGCGTGCCGATCTCGGCCAAGCTCGTCGCGAACGTGTTGAGCGCCGCGGGCACCAATCGCGTGCTGACGATGGATCTGCACAAGGCACAGATCCAGGGCTTCTTCGACATCCCGGTGGACCATCTGTTCGCCGCGCCGGTGATCATCGATTACCTGCAGCGGCTCGCGTACCCGAAGCTGACGATGGTCTCGCCGGACGCGGGCGGCGCCGAGCGCGCGCGAGCGTACGCCAAGCGCCTCAACGCCGAGCTCGCCATCATCGACAAGCGGCGCACCGACGACGGGACGGCGGAAGTGATGAACGTGATCGGCGACGTCGAGGGGCGCACCTGCATCCTGCAGGACGACATCATCGACACCGCCGGCACGATCACGAAGGGCGCGATTGCGCTGAAGGCGAACGGCGCGTCGCGCGTCATCGCGTGCGCGGTCCACGGCGTGCTCTCGGGCGCCGCGATCGACCGGATTGAAAAGTCGCCGATCGACAAGCTGATCGTCACCAACACGATCCCGCTGTCGGCTGCGGGGAAGGACTCCAACAAGGTGGTCCCGCTGTCGGTGGCCCGGCTGCTCGGCCAGGCGATCAAGTCGATTCACGAGGAGACGTCGGTCTCGTCGTTATTCGTGTAGAGGCTGGGGGCGAGGGGCTAGCCGTCAGGTGTAGGGCGACCCTTTCAGAGTCGCCACCGAGCCTCGGCACCGTTAGAGGGAAACATGGAAGCAGTACTCGATGCTCAGACGCGCGACACGTTCGGAAAGAATGAGGCTCGCCGGACGCGGCGCGAGGGGAAAGTGCCGGCCGTGCTCTACGGCGGCGCCGGCGGCGGCGCGAACCCGATTGCCGTGTCGCCCAAGGAGCTGCTGAAGATCCTCCATTCGGAGTCGGGGCAGAACACGCTGATCTCGCTGAAGCTCGCGGGCGCGGGCGACACGCGCGTGCTCGTGAAGGACTTCCAGCTCGATCCGATCACGCACGAAGTGCTGCACGCGGACTTCTACCGCGTCGCGATGGACAAGCTGCTGCAGGTGACGATCCCGATCGTCGTCCAGGGCGAGCCGAAAGGCGTGAAGCAGCAGGGCGGCGTCCTCGAGCACATCCGCCGCGAGATCGAGATCGAGTGCCTCCCGGCCGACATCCCCGAGAACGTCGTCGTCGACGTGAGCGAGTTGATGCTGCACCAGGGCGTGCGCGTGCGCGACATCGCCGCGAGCCCGAAGTGGAAGCCGATTAGCGATCCCGACCTGATGCTGGTCCACGTGATCATGCCGAAGGCCGAGGAGGCGCCGGCGCCGGCGGAGGCCGCGGCGGCCGCGCCTGCCGCGCCCGCCGAGCCCGAAGTGATCAAGAAGGGCAAGAAGGAAGAGGAAGAGGGCGAGAAAAAGGAAGAAAAGAAGAAGGAAGAAAAGAAGAAGTAGTGAAGCTGGTCGCGGGCCTCGGCAACCCCGGCCCGAAGTACAAGGCGACGCGGCACAACGTGGGCTTCGAGGTGATCGACGAGCTCGCGCGGCGCGCGTCGATCGGGTTCGAGTCGGCGCCCGCCGAGGCGCTCGTCGCGAAATGGCGGGCGGCGGACACGCTACTCGTCAAGCCGCTGACCTACATGAACCACAGCGGCCAGGCACTCGGCGAGCTGGTGCGCTACTTCAAGATCGACGTTGGCGATCTGCTGGTGGTCGTCGACGAGGTGCACCTGCCGCTCGGCAAGCTGCGCGCGCGCGCGCGCGGATCGGCGGGCGGCCACAACGGTCTCAAGTCCGTCATCGCGCACCTCGGCGAGGACGTCTCGCGGCTGCGCATCGGCGTCGGGCGTGGCGACGGGCAGCGCGACATGGCCGATCACGTGCTGGCGAAGTTCGACAAGAGCGAGGCGGCCGAGGTCGAGCGCATGACGCAGCGCGCGGCCGACGCGGCGGAGATGTTCATTGCGTCGGGGATCGCGGCGGTGATGAACGCGTTCAACGGCGGCGATCCGGCAACTACGGAATAGCGTCTTTGAGACGTTAACCTTGCCACCGAAAGGTGGCCCGTCACTCCGCGATGTGACGGTCCATGAGGAGCGCACGAATGGCAGATCGACAGTACGAGCTCGTCTACATCCTCCCTCCTGACACGACCGAACAGCAGGTGACCGATCTGCACGGGCAGGTCGAAGCTGTCGTGTCGCGCTTGAACGGGAAGATCGAAAAAACCGACAACTGGGGCCGCAAGAGGCTGGCCTACGAGATCGGCCACAACAAGGAAGGCGTCTACGTCCTCGACGTGATCAACGGCACCGGCGAGCTGATGAAGGAGCTCGATCGGCGGCTGAAGGTGATGGATCAGGTGATCCGCCACATGATCGTCCGCGTGGACGAGGAGAAGAAGGTCGTCGAGCGGACGCAGACCAAGCGCCGCACCGAGTCGGAGCGCCGCCGCGTGAAGCGCGGGCTCCCGCCGCAGCGGCAGCCGGGCGAAGGTCGGCACGCCGCCGACGGCGACGAGTCCGAAGACGATCGCTTCGACGCAGGGGAGGTCTAGATGCCTTTCGGACAAGGACGATCAGGCGGCGGCCGCGGCCGCGGGGGCGACAAGAAGCCGGGGGACAAGGAAAAGGGGCAGCGCCGCACGCTGTTCCGCCGGCGCAAGGTCTGCAAGTTCTGCGCGGACAAGATCGACGACATCAACTACAAGGACGTGAAGCTCATCGGCCCGTTCGTGCCCGAGCGCGGCAAGATCCTGCCACGCCGGATCTCGGGCACCTGCGCGATGCACCAGCGCAAGCTGCAGACCGCGATCAAGCGCGCGCGGCAGATCGCGTTGATCCCGTACGTGACAGACTGAGGAGAACGCAGAGAAGGCAGAGGCCGCGGAGCGCAAAGGCGCCCGCGGAGCGCAAAGGCGCAGAAGCGAGGCTTTGCGTCTTCGCGCGCTTTGCCTCCTCGGCGTTCTCATCCGTGAGGACCATCATGGAAGTCATTCTTCGTGAGCACGTCGACAACCTGGGGCGCCGCGGCGAGATCGTGAAGGTCGCCGACGGCTACGCGCGCAACTACCTGCTGCCGCGCAAGCTGGCGCTCGTCGCCACCGAGGGCAACAAGAAGCAGATCGAGCGCGAGCGCGTGAAGTTCGACGCGAAGGAGCTCGAGGAGAAGCACGTCGCCGACGCGGTCGCCGCGCGGCTGAGGACCGTCGACGTCGAGATTTCGCGCAAGGTCGGCGAGACCGAAGCGCTGTACGGATCGGTGACCTCGGGCGACATCGCCGACGCGCTCGCCGCGAAAGGGTTCGACATCGAGAAGCGGCGCCTGAACCTGCCGGACCCGATTAAGAAGCTCGGGGAGTTCGAGGTGCCCGTTCGCCTGCACCGCGACGTGATCGTGCCGCTGAAGGTGCGCGTCGTCGCCGAAGGCGAGCCGGAACGAGCGAAAAAGTAACGCGCGCCGATCGGAGTTTTGGGCGTTGCCCAGACTCCGATCTTTTTTTGTACACTCCGCGTCTCCGTCGACCTCGATGGCAGACGTCCTCGCCTCCGATCGCACACTTCCGCACAACCTCGAAGCCGAGCGATCGGTCCTCGGCGCGATTCTGCTCCACAACGACGCGTTCAACCTCGCCGCCGAAGTGATCGACGCGGGGGATTTCTTCCGCGACGCCCACCGCCGGATCTTCGACAAGATGGTGAAGCTCTCCGAGCGCGGCGACGCGATCGATCTCGTCACGCTGAAGGAGGAGCTGGGCCGCGCGGGCGAGATCGACGAGGTCGGCGGGCCCGCCTACATCGCCGCACTCGTCGACGGCGTCCCGCGCTCGACCAACGTCGAGCACTACGCGCGCATCATCAAGGAGAAGGCCACTCTTCGCAGCCTGATCTTCTCGGCGAACAAGATTCTCGCCAACGCCTACGAGGGCGGCGAGGAAGCCGACGTGATCCTCGATCAGGCCGAGCACGCGATCTTCGCGATCGCCGACGACAAGGTCCGCGACGGCTTCGTCTCGCTGCGCGATCTCGCCGAGTCGAGCCTCGACACGATCGAGAAGCTGCACGCGCGCAAGGAGCTCGTCACCGGCGTGCCCACCGGCTTCACGGACCTCGACGAGATGACCTCGGGCCTGCAGCCCTCGGACCTCGTGATCGTCGCGGCGCGGCCGTCGATGGGAAAGACGAGCCTCGTGCTGAACATGGCGCAGCACGTCGGGACCAGGACCGACATGACGGTCGGCATCTTCAGCCTCGAGATGTCGAAGGAGCAGCTGTTCCTGCGCATGCTCACCGGCGAAGCGCGCATCGACGCGCACCGGCTGCGCGGCGGCTTCCTCGGCGATCGGGACTGGGGCAAGCTCTCACAGGCGATCGGCACGCTGAGCGAGGCGAAGATCTTCATCGACGACTCGCCGGGGATCGGCGTGCTCGAGATGCGCGCCAAGTGCCGCCGGCTGGCCGCCGAGCACGGGCTGCACATGGTGATCGTCGACTACATCCAGCTGATGCAGGGGCGGGGCCGCTTCGAGAACCGCACGCTGGAGGTCGCCTCGATCTCGCGATCGCTCAAGGGGCTCGCCAAGGAGCTGCGCGTGCCAGTCGTGGTGCTGTCGCAGCTCAGTCGCGCGCCCGAGTCGCGATCGGACCACCGGCCCCAGCTCTCCGATCTGCGCGAATCGGGCGCCCTCGAGCAGGACGCCGACGTCGTCGTCTTCATCTACCGCGAGGACATGTACGCCGACAGGAGCCAGGCGCCGAGCGAGATGCAGGGCGTCGCGGAGCTGATCATCGCCAAGCAGCGCAACGGCCCGACGGGCATCGTCAGGCTCGCATTCATCCGCGAGTTCACGCGGTTCGAGAACCTCGCCGTCGGCGGCGCGTGAGAGAACCGCGATCCTGGATCGCGCGCCGGTGGTACAGTAGTCGCCGGCGGTGACCATGTACGTGAACGTGAAAGCGCTTCTCGTGCTCGTCGCCTTCGGCGCGCTCCTCGCGATCGCGACGACGGCCGGCTCGTCGGCGATGCACCTGGGCGAAGCGGTCGTCACCGTGCTCATCGCGCTTGGCCTCGCGGGATATGCCTTTCGCGGCGGGCAGCGGAGAATGTAGCGTGCCGCGCCGCGCGCCGCGATGATCCGGCCGACGGTCGCGCGCGTCGATCTCACCGCGCTCCAGTCGAACTACCGACGCATCGTCGAACATCTGACGCGCGGACGCGCGCCGCGCGCGCCCGGCGTGATTGCCGTCGTCAAGGCGAACGCGTACGGCCACGGCGCGCCGCAGGTGGCGCGCGCGCTCGAGGACGCCGGCGCCGATCTCCTCGCGTGCGCCGACATCGAGGAGGGGCACGCGCTGCGCGCCGCCGGCGTACGCGCCGACATCCTCGTCTTCGGCGCGCTGAGCGTCAGCGATCTCGACGGCCTCTTCGACTGCCGCCTGACGCCGACGATCTCGACGCCGTTCGCCGCGCGCGCCGTGCAGGCCGCCGCCGCGCGCGTCCGCCGGACCGTGCGCTATCACCTGAAGCTCGATACGGGGATGAACCGGCTCGGCTTCCGCTCGGACAACATCCGCCGCACACTGCCGGAGCTGCTCGCGAGCCCGAACCTCGAGCTTGCCGCGGTCTACACGCACTTTGCGACGGCGGACGATCCCGGGTCGCCGCTCTTCGAGGAGCAGCGCGCCCGCTTCGAGCGCGCGCTCCACGAGATCGACGCGCTCCTCGAAGATCGCAAAGAGGGCAAAGATCGCGAAGACCGCGAAGGACGCAAAGAGGGCGCGCCGTACGTGCATGCGGCCAACAGCGCTGCGCTCCTTCGCGACCCGCGCGTGTGGTACGACCGCGTGCGTCCCGGGCTGCTGCTGTACGGCATCGTGCCGCCGCCGCTCGCGTCGGCCATCCCGCTCACGCCGATCATGACGCTCGGCAGCCGCATCGTCGCGGTGAAAGGCGTGCGTGCCGGCGAAGGCGTCGGCTACGGAGTCAAGTTCCATGCCGGGCGGCCGACGACGATCGCGATCGTGCCGGCTGGGTACGCCGACGGCCTCGATCTGCGGCTGGCCGGGTGCGGCGCCGTCCTGATTCGCGGCCGCCGCGCGCCGATCGTCGGCTCGGTCTGCATGGACATGCTGATGGCCGACGTCACCGGCCTCGACGTGTCGCCGGGGGACGAGGTGGTGATCATCGGATCGCAGGACGGCGACCGGATCGACGTCCGCGAAATGGCTGCGCAAATCGGGACGATCCCGTACGAGATCCTCTGCCGCATCGGATCTAGGATCGAGCGGGTGTACAAATGACCTACCTGCTGATTGCCGCGCTCGCATGTGAACGCCTGACGACCGTCGCGGTGCCGCACGCCGTCGTCACCTCCGCGCAGAGCGTCGCCGCCGGCGCGCTCGCGGAGTTCAACACGCTGCCCGCGCTCTGCCGCGTGGCGGCGACGCTGACGCCGTCGCCGGATTCCGACATCAAGATGGAGCTCTGGCTCCCGGCCGCGAACTGGAACGGCAAGTTCCAGGAGGTCGGCAACGGCGCCTTCAGCGGCTCGATCGCGCTGCCGGCGATGGCCGCGGCCGTGCGCCGCGGCTACGCGGCCGCGTCGACCGACACCGGCCACACCGGCAACACCGCCGGGTTCGCGCTCGGCCATCCCGAGAAGGTGATCGATTTCGGCTGGCGCGCCGTGCACGAGACCGCCGTCGCGTCGAAGGCGATCGTCGAGGCGTTCTACGCCGCCGCGCCGCGGCTCTCGTACTTCACGGGCTGCTCCGCCGGCGGACGCCAGGGCCTCAAAGAGGCGCAGCGCTTTCCCGGCGACTTCGACGGCATCGTCGCCGGCGCGCCGGGCCTCGACTGGACGGGCCGCGCGGGGCAGGCGGTGCGTGTGGCGCAGGCCACCGAGAAGCCGGAGGCGCGCTTGTCGCCGGCCGACGCGCGGCTGCTGCACACGAGAGTGCTCGAGGCCTGCGACGCGCAGGACGGCGTGAAGGACGGCGTCGTCGACGATCCGGCGCGCTGCACGTTCGATCCGGCGACGCTGCAGTGCGCGTCGGAGAAAACCGCGTCGTGCCTCACCGCCGCGCAGGTGCGCACGGCGAAGATGCTCTACGAAGGGCGCAGCAATCCGAAGACGACGCGCGAGATCACCGGGCTCGCGCGCGGCAGCGAGCTCGGATGGACCGAGAGCGGCTGGTCGGCATCCGCCCGCGCGACAGGCCTCGATCAGTTCCGCTATCTCGTGTTCAAGGATCCTCACTGGGACGTCGGCGCGTTCGACTTCGACGCGGACATCGCGCGCGCCGAAGCGGCCGACCACGACACGATCAACGCGCTCGATCCCGACCTGAAGGCGTTCGTCGATCGCGGCGGCAAGCTGATTCAGTACCACGGCTGGAGCGATCCGCAGATCTCGCCGGGCAACAGCACGCAGTACTACTCGCGCGTCGTGCAGGCGCTCGGCGGACACGATCGCGTCGCGGGCTCGTATCGCCTGTTCATGGCGCCGGGGATGGCGCATTGCGGCGGCGGCGACGGCCCGAACACGTTCGACATGCTCGCGGCGCTCGAGCAGTGGGTCGAGCAGCGCACGCCGCCCGATCGCATCATCGCGTCCCACGCGATGGAGGGCGCGGTCGACCGCACGCGGCCGCTCTGTCCGTATCCGCAGGTCGCGATCTACAAGGGCACCGGCGCGACCACCGACGCGGCGAGCTTCGCCTGCGGGACGCGCTAGATGGCGAAGCGGCCGGCGACGGTCTTCGTCTGTCAGGAATGCGGCGCGCAGTCGGCGAAGTGGGTCGGCCGCTGCGGCGACTGCGGCGCATGGAACTCGCTCGTCGAAGAGCGCCCGCAGGAATCGAACGGCGCGGCGATCGCGGCGCATCGATACGCGCTCGCCGGCGGCGGCAGCGCGCGCCTGTACTCGGAGATCGAGATCGCGCAGCACGCACGCCTTACCACGGGCATCGACGAGTTCGATCGTGTGCTCGGCGGCGGCGTCGTGCCCGGCTCGCTCGTGCTGCTCGGCGGCGAGCCGGGCATCGGCAAGTCCACGCTGCTGCTGCAGGCGGCCGCGAACATGGCGCGCAGCGGCCCGGTCCTCTACAGCTCCGGCGAGGAATCGGAGCACCAGATCAAATCGCGCGGCGAGCGGCTGCACGTCGGCGGCGCGCCGCTGTATCTGCTCGCGGAGACCTGCCTCGAGCGCATCCTCGAAGAGATCGCGCGCATCAAGCCGGCGCTCGTCATCGTCGATTCGGTGCAGACGATCTTCTCGCTCAGGTTCCAGTCCGCGCCCGGCAGCATCGGGCAGGTGCGCGAGGCGGCGACGCAGCTGCTCTTCATGGCGAAGGGGCAGAACGTCCCGACGTTTCTCGTCGGCCACGTGACGAAGGACGGTTCGCTCGCCGGCCCGAAAGCGCTCGAGCACGTCGTCGACACCGTGCTCTATTTCGAGGGCGAGCGGCATCACTCGCACCGCGTCGTGCGCGCGGTGAAGAACCGCTTCGGCGCGGTGAGCGAGCTCGGCGTCTTCGAGATGACCTCCGCGGGCCTGCGCGCCGTCCCCAACCCGTCGAAGATGTTTCTCGCCGAGCGGCCGTCGAACGCGCCCGGATCGGCGGTGCTGTGCTCGGTGGAAGGGTCGCGGCCGATTCTCGTCGAAGTGCAGGCGCTCGTCAGCTCGAGCACCTACGGCAACGCGCGGCGGATGGCGAGCGGCATCGATGCGCAGCGGCTGGCGTTGCTGCTCGCCGTTCTCGAAAAGCGCGCGGGCCTCAACCTGACTGGCGACGACGTTTTCGTGAACGTCGCGGGCGGGATGACGGTGGACGAGCCGGCCTCCGATCTCGGCGTGCTGGCGGCCATCGCGTCGAGCGTGCGCAACCGTGTGATCCCGCCGACCACCGCGATGTTTGGTGAAGTGGGGCTCGCCGGCGAGGTCCGCGGCATCGCGCAGGCGAACCTTCGCATCAGGGAAGCGGCGCAGATGGGGTTCCGGCAGTGTGTGCTCCCCGAGGCGAACATCGAGCCCGAGTCACGCCGGAGCTTGTCGCCCGCGAGCGACGAGGGCTGCGAGTTGATCGGCGTCAGAACGGTCGGAGAGGCGCTCGACTCGCTGCTTGCCTGACGCGCGCGTTCGCTTGTCTACGATTGTCTTCGCGCAGGCCCGGTGATATGGTTGGCCTCGACGCCGAGCCGCCTGGCGTTTTCTTATCCCGTTTTCATACCGAGGCGGGCGTTTCGCGGGGTTTCCCATGGCCTGGTTTGCGCTTGCCCGCGTGGTCTTCGTCGTCGCCGTCGCCTACGCCGCGGCGATGCTCCAGCCGCTGCCCGTCGGACTCCCCGCCAACGTCGCGTTCGCGCTCGCACTCGCCGCTCTCGGTGTCCTGTTCGAGAGCCGACTGCGCGAGATAGCGGTGACGCGGGTGCTTGGCGCGCTCATCGGCTGCGGAATAGGACTGGCCATCGCGCACGCCATCGTGGCTGGCCTCTTCTGGGCCGACAGCGGCGATCGCCGCGTCGAGTTCCTGCACAGCTTCACGCTGATCGTGCTGCCGTATCTCGGGCTCGTGCTCGGCGGCAAGCATGGCGAGTGGCTCGAGCCGGCGCGCCTCGCGACGCTGTTCCGCGCCGCCGGGCCGCAGCGCCGCTACAAGATTCTGGATACGAGCGTCATCATCGACGGCCGGATCGCCGACGTCTGCGAGACGGGCTTCGTCGACGGGACGCTCGTGATTCCGCAGTTCGTGCTCAAAGAGCTGCAGCTCGTCGCCGACTCCGCCGACTCGATGAAGCGGAACCGCGGCCGCCGCGGCCTCGACATCCTGCAGAAGATTCAGAAGATGGCGGGCGTCGAAGTCTCGATCTCCGATCTCGATTTTCCCGAGGTCCGCGAAGTGGACCTGAAGCTGATCGAGCTCGCGCGCGCGCTGCCGGGCAAGATCATGACGAACGACTTCAACCTGAACAAGGTCGCGCAGCTGCGCGGCGTCGACGTGCTGAACGTGAACGAGCTCGCGAATTCGCTCAAGCCCGTCGTGCTCCCCGGCGAGCTTATGAAGGTGTTCATCCTGAAGGAAGGCAAGGAGTACAACCAGGGCGTCGCGTACCTGGACGACGGGACGATGGTCGTCGTCGACAACGCGCGCAGGATGATCAGCAAGACCATCGACATCGTCGTCACGAGCGTGCTGCAGACGACCGCCGGGAAGATGATCTTCGGGCGCTACATCGAAGCAGGCGTGGCTGCCGCGGCCGCGGCGCCTGTCGCGGAACGGCCGCGGCCGGTACCTGTTGCGGCCGCGGCTCCGGTGCAGCCGCAACAGACGTAATTAAGAATTTGGAATTTGGAATTGAGAATTCGTCGACACGCTGCGCTTCGCGTGTCGAGGTTGACTCGGCCGCGGGCAGCGTGACACCGTGACAACGAATTCCAAATTCTTCATGCCAAATTCTTAATTCTCCCCGTGCGCATTCCTCCGTTCCACTGGTGGCGGACCGTCTTCTTTCTGATTCCCGCCATTGCGCTCTACACGATCGTCCTCGGCGCGGCCTCGCTTGTGTCGAGCCTCTTCGATCGGCGCGGCTATTTCGCGCACGGGTGCGCGCGCGCGTGGTCGTGGCTGATTCTGAAGACGACGGGCGTGCGCGTCGCGGTGGAAGGCCTCGATCGGATCACGCCAGGCACGACCTACGTGTTCGTCTCGAACCACCAGAGCATCTACGACACGCCGGTGATTTTCGCGTCGCTGCCGTATCAGCTGCGCATCATCGCGAAGGAATCGCTCGCGCGGTTCCCGGTGCTCGGCTGGCACCTGAAGCGCGGCGGCCACCTGTTCGTCGATCGCCGGCATCCGGATCGCGCCGGCATCCTGAGGCGGTGGCGCGCGCTCGTCTCCGAGGGGCTCTCGCTCATCATCTACGCCGAAGGGACGCGCAGCGCCAACGGCCACGTCGCGCGCTTCAAGGCGGGCAGCTTCCTGCTCGCGATCGAAGCAGGCCTGCCGATCGTGCCGGTGGCGGTGATCGGCACGCGGCAGGTGATGCCGAAGGGACGTCTGCGCACCGAGCCGGCCGAGGTGACGCTCGTCGTGCACGATCCGATTCCGCCGCCGGCGCTCGCGTCGCCGAGCGTGCGCGACGCGAAGGCGCTCGCCGACCGCGCGCACGAGATCGTCGCGGCCGCCGTCGAGCAGCGGCAGTTCGCGGCGGTGTAGCGCGATGAGCGGCGGCGTGGAGCACGCAGAGGAAGCAAAGGCCGCGAAGCGCAGAGGGTCCGCGAAGCGCAGAGGGTCCGCGAAGCGCGGTCGCGCGGATCTGGCGGTGACCGCCGCGCAGGCGGCCGCGTTCCGGCTCGCGCGGCATCGGCTCACGGGATACGCGGAGTCCGCGGATTCGGTGGCCGACGTGGTCCGCGCCAGCGCGGGGATCCAGGCGCAGGTGCAGTCGTCGGCCGAGATGGCGATCTGGACGCGCCGCCGCAACACCACGCGCGAGGACGTCCGGCGCGCGCTGTGGGAGACGCGCGATCTCGTGAAGACCTCGGCGATGCGCAACACGCTGCACGTGATCCCGGCGCGCGACTTCGCCGTTTACATTGCCGCGATGCGGCCGTCCTCGATGGCGATGCTCGCGCGGTGGCACGCGCGCATCGGCGCGACGCCGCAGCAGGTGCAGGCGCTCGTCGAGACGATCGTCGACAGCGTCGCCGACGGCCCGCGGACGCAGCAGGAGCTCATCGCCCGCGCGAAGAAGCGGTCGGGTGTCGCGATCCGCAAGTGGCTCGACCACGCGTGGAGCGGCGTTCGCCCGGCGGTGATCGAAGGGGCGATCCTGTACGGGCCACCGCGCGGCCCGGCCGCAACCTTCGTGCGCGCCGAGACGTGGCTCGGCCCGCAGCGGGCGCCGAGCCTGGAGGCGGCGCGCACGGAGCTCTTGCGGCGGTTCCTCGCCGCCTTCGGCCCGGCAACCGCGCACGACTTCTCGAAGTGGTCGGGCCTGTCGATGCGCGACGCCCGCGCGGCCGTCGACGCGGCGAGAGGCGAACTGCTGCAGGTGTCGGTGGACGGCGCGCCCGGCTTGATCCGGAGCGCCGACGCGCGCGCGCTGAAGGCGAGCGAGCTCGATCCCGACGCCGTACGCCTGCTTGGGCCGTTCGACTCGTTCCTGCTCGCGCATGCGACGAAGGAGCATCTCGTCGCCGCGCGCGACTACAAGCGCGTCTACCGCCCGCAGGGGTGGATCTCCGCCGTCGTGCTGCGCGGCGGCCGGATCATCGGCGTCTGGACGGCAAGGGCCACGGCGCGGACGATCGCGATCGAGGTCGAGCTGTTCGGCCGCACGAACGCCGCGGTGCGGCGTGCGATCGCGCGCGATGTCGAGGAAATGAGCGCCTTTCTCGAGGCCGAGACGGTGGCGCGCTTCGTTTGACCGACGGATCAAGAACGCTGAGGAGGCAGAGATCGCGAAACGCAGAGGCCCACGGCTCCGCGCCTGTGCGCCGCCTTTGCGTCTCCGCGGCCTCTGCCTCCTCCGCGTTCTTTATAATGATCGTTTATCGCGATGCACGTCACAGCCATCATCGCCGCGGGCGGCCGCGGACAGCGGTTCGGCGCGCCCGAGCCGAAGCAGCTGATCGCGGTCGGCGGCCGCGCGATTCTCGAGCGGAGCGTCGCCGCCTTTCTGACGCATCCGGCCGTCCATGCCGTCGTCGTCGCGCTGCCGCAGGCGCTCGCGAGCGATCCGCCGTCGTATCTGCGCGCTGATTCGTCGTCGCCGCCCCAGAAGCCGCTGCGGATCGTGGCGGGCGGCGAGCGGCGGCGGGACTCGGTGGCGAACGCGTTTCACGCGGCCGACGAGCGGACCGACGTCGTCGTGATCCATGACGCGGCGCGCCCGTTCGCCAGCGGCGATCTGATCGCGCGCACGATTGCGGCCGCGGCGGACACCGGCGCGGCGCTCGCCGCGCTGCCGGCGCGCGACACGGTGAAGCGTGTCGGCGATCGCTCGTCTGCCGAGCGGCGCGTCGTCGAAACGCTGCCGCGCGAGACGATCTTCCTCGCGCAGACGCCGCAGGCGTTCCGCCGGGCCGTCCTCGAGGACGCATTGAAGCTGGCCGGCGACGCGACCGACGAGGCGACGCTGGCCGAGCGCGCGGGCCACGCGGTGCGCATCGTCGACGGCGAGGCGACCAACATCAAGATCACCACGCGCGAGGACCTCGCGATGGCCGAGGCCATCGCAATGCGGATTGCGGATGGCGGATTGCGGATTGGATTGCGGATTTCTGATTCCCAATCCGCAATCGACAATCAATCCGCAATCGACGGCTCCGCAATCCACAATCAATCCGCAATCCGCACTCCGCAATCCGCAATGGCGGGCGGCCCGGCCCGCACCGGCCGAGCGGGAACCGGCTACGACCTGCATCGGCTCGTCGAAGGCCGCCCGCTGGTGCTCGGCGGCGTCGGCATCCCGTCGGACCGCGGCGCGCTCGGCCATTCCGACGCGGACGTCGTGTGCCACGCCGTCACCGACGCGATTCTCGGCGCCGCGGCGCTCGGCGACATCGGGCTCCACTTTCCCGACACCGATCCCCGATGGAAGGACGCCTCGAGCCTCGATCTCCTTCGCCGAGCCGTCGCGCGGCTCGCCGACGAGGGGCTGGCCGTCGGCAACGTGGACGTCACCGTGATTCTCGAGCGGCCGAAGATCAAGGATCACATCGCGGCGATGCGCGCGCACCTCGCCGGCGCGATCGGCATCGACGTCGCACGCGTGAGCATCAAGGGCAAGACGAACGAAGGCGTGGACGCCATCGGCCGCGGCGAGGCGATCGCCGCGCACGCCATCGCGCTCGTCCGGTCGCTGTAGATGATGCGCGTCCGCTTCGCCCCCAGCCCCACCGGCCAGCTGCACGTCGGCAACGCGCGCACCGCCTTCTGCCAGCTGCACGTCGGCAACGCGCGCACCGCGCTCTTCAACTGGCTGCTCGCGCGCGGCCAGGGCGGTACGTTCATCCTCCGGATCGAGGACACCGACACCCAGCGGTCCACGCGCGAGTCCGAGGCGGGGATGCTGCGCGACCTGCGCTGGCTCGGCCTCGACTGGGACGAGGGACCAGACGCCGGCAGCGCGCACGGACCGTATCGCCAGTCCGAGCGGCTGCATCTCTATCAGTCCTACGCGAAGGAGCTCCTGGCCAGCGGCGCCGCCTATCAGTGCTTCTGTTCGACGGCGCAGCTCGAGGCGGATCGCGAGCAGGCGCTCGCCGCCGGTCGGCCGGCGCTCTATCCCGGCACGTGCCGGCGCCTGTCGCCCGAGCAGGCCGCCTCGCGCGTCGCCGCCGGCGAGCGGCCCGCGATCCGCTTCCGCGTGCCGCAGGATCGCGACGTCGTGTTCACGGACATCGTGCGCGGCGAGGTCCGCTTTCACGCCGATGTCATCGGCGATCCGGTGATCGTGCGCGCCGACGGCCATCCCGCCTACAACTTCGCCGTCGTCGTCGACGATGCGCTGATGGAGGTGACGCACGTGATCCGTGGCGAGGACCACATCTCGAACACGCCGCGGCAGCTGCTGCTCTACGAGGCGCTCGGCTTCGCGCCGCCGGCGTTCGCGCATCTGTCGATGGTGCTCGGGCCGGACCACGCGCCGTTGTCGAAGCGCCACGGCGCGACGTCGGTCGGCGAGTTTCGATGGAAGGGCTATCTGCCGGAGGCGCTGGTCAACTACCTCGCGCTCATCGGCTGGTCGCCGGGCGGCGGCGACGAGCTCCTGCCGATCGACGAGCTCGCGCGGCGCTTCTCGCTCGAGCACGTCGGCCACAGCGCCGGCGTCTTCGACGAAGAGAAGCTCGCGTGGGTGAACCGGCGCTATCTGAAAGCCGCCGATCCGCGGCGTCTCGCGGAGCTGTCGGTGCCGTATTTCGTGCAGGAGGGCGTCGCGATGGCCCCCGACGATCGCGGCCTGGAATTCCTGGCGTCGGCGATGGCGATGGCGAGCGCGTCCGTCGATCGGCTGAACCAGGTGCCGGCGCGGCTCGCGTTCCTGTTCGACTACGATGCGAACGCCGCGCTGGCAAATCCCGGGACGATGGCGGAGATGAGCGCCGAGGGTCCGCGAAGCGTGGCGGCCGCGCTGGCCGACGAGCTCGCCGCGGCGGCGCGTCTCGACCGCGAACTTTTTCGCGACGTCGCGAACCGTGTGAAGGGCCGGACGAGTCAAAAAGGTAAAGCCCTCTTCCATCCGATCCGCGTCGTGCTCACGGGCCGCGCCGACGGCCCGGAGCTCGATCTCGCCGTGCCGGCGATCGATCGCGGCGCGGAGCTGCCGGGCGGCGCCGGGATGCCGGCGATCGTCGGGAATCGGGAGCGCGCGGCGGCGTTCGTGCGCGCGCTCGAACGGATTCCGAATCCCGAATCGCGAATGCCGTGAGGATCTACGGCATCAATCCGGTGCTGGAGGCGCTGCGCGCGAAGCGCGTGACGGCGGTTCGCGTCTCGCCGCGGGGCGACGAGCGGCTCGCGGCGATTCTGCGGCTGGCCGAGCAGCACGGCATCCCGGTGCGGCGGGCGAATGGGCACGAGCTGGACCGGTTCGCCAAGGGCGCCGTGCATCAGGGCGTCGTCGCCGACGTGCAGGATCCGACGAGCTACTCAGTCGAGGATCTCGTCGCGGGCGCCGAGGGCGCGGCGCTGCTCGTCGTCTTCGACGCGATCGAGGATCCGCACAACGTCGGGGCGATTCTCCGCACGGCCGACGCCGCGGGCTGCCACGGCGTCGTGCGGCAGTCGCGGCATGCGGCGCGGCTCGACGGCGCCGCGGCGAAGGCGTCGGCGGGCGCCGTCTCGCACGTGAAGGTGGCGGAGGTGGTGAACATCGCGCGCGCGCTCGAGGCGTTGAAGGGCGCGGGTGTCTGGACCGTCGGCCTCGCCGGCGACGCGTCGGCGCGGTACGACGAGATCGATTTCACGCTGCCGACGGCGATCGTGGTCGGCGCGGAAGGAACGGGTCTGCGGCGGCTGGTGCGCGAGCGCTGCGATAGGCTGGCGTCGATTCCGATGCAGGGCCACGTTCAGAGCTTGAACGTGTCGGTGGCGGCGGCTATCGCGCTGTTCGAGGCGGTCCGGCAGCGCCGTGCAAAGCGTGTAGAATAAAAGGTTGCGGTCAGTGGGCCGCATCCGAAATCGAGCACCAGCTCGTCCGTAGCCTTGACGTATAGCGTAGAGCCGACTCGCCTTGCAGCGGTGGCACAGGACGTGCTAAAGTTCACCTTTTGTCTGGCTGGCGTAGCTCAGTCCGGTAGAGCAGCTGATTTGTAATCAGCCGGTCGGGGGTTCAAATCCCTTCGCCAGCTCCATCGACCGAGTGCATCCGGTCCGATAGGTAAGACCTGAAAACACGGTTTCCAAACACACAGACGACTGGCGAGGTAGCGAAGCGGTCAAACGCAGCAGACTGTAAATCTGTCGCCCTAGCGGCTTCGAAGGTTCGAGTCCTTCCCTCGCCACCAACCTCCGCTCGCGTGCGCTGCGAGTGAGCTACGGCTGGCGAGGCAGCGAAGTGAGCGAGCCCGTAGGCGGGAGTAACTCAGTGGTAGAGTCACAGCCTTCCAAGCTGTTGGTCGCGGGTTCGATCCCCGTCTCCCGCTCCACGCCACAATGCGGATTGCGGACTGCGGATTGCGGATTGATTGCGGATGGCGGATTGATTGTGGATTGTGGATTGCGGCGGAGCAATCCGAAATTCAATCCGCAATCCGCAATCCGCAATCCGCATTGGGAAAGCCGATGTAGCTCAGTTGGCAGAGCGCGTCCTTGGTAAGGACGAGGTCACCAGTTCAATCCTGGTCATCGGCTCCAGAGCTCGATTCAACAACGCGCGAGGATCTAGAGAATGGCTAAAGAGAAATTCGATCGCAGCAAACCGCACGTCAACGTCGGCACCATCGGCCACATCGACCACGGCAAGACGACGCTGACTGCCGCGCTCACGAAGGTCGCGGCCGACAAAGGATGGGCGAAGTTCATCCCGTACGACGAGGTCGCGAAGGCGTCCGAGTCGCAGGGACGGCGCGATGACACGAAGATTCTCACCATCGCGACCTCGCACGTCGAGTACTCGAGCGCCAAGCGGCACTATGCGCACGTCGACTGCCCGGGTCACGCCGACTACATCAAGAACATGATCACCGGCGCCGCGCAGATGGACGGCGCCATTCTCGTCGTCAGCGCCGTGGACGGCCCGATGCCGCAGACGCGCGAGCACGTCCTGCTCGCCAGCCAGGTGAACGTGCAGTACCTCGTCGTCGCGCTGAACAAGGTGGACGCGATCGACGATCCCGAGCTGCTCGATCTCGTCGAGCTCGAGGTGCGCGAGCTGCTCAAGCACTACAAGTTCCCCGGCGACGACATCCCGGTGGTGCGTCTGTCGGCGCTCAAGGCGCTGCAGGGCGACGCGGAGGGTGTCGCGGGCGTCATCAAGCTGATGGAAGCGCTCGACAGCTACGTGCCGATCCCGCAGCGCGAGGTCGACAAGCCGTTCCTGATGCCGATCGAGGACGTCTTCTCGATCTCGGGGCGCGGCACCGTCGTCACCGGCCGCGTCGAGCGCGGCAAGGTGAAGGTCGGCGAGGAAATCGAGATCGTCGGCTTCAAGCCGACCGAGAAGAAGGTCGTCACCGGCGTCGAGATGTTCCGCAAGCTGCTCGACGAGGGTGTCGCCGGCGACAACATCGGCGTCCTCCTGCGCGGCGTGGAAAAAGACGACGTGGAGCGCGGCCAGGTGCTCGCGAAGCCCGGCTCGATCAAGCCGCACACGAAGTTCAAGGGCGAGGTCTACATCCTCTCGAAGGAAGAGGGCGGCCGTCACACGCCGTTCTTCAACGGCTATCGTCCGCAGTTCTACATCCGCACGACCGACGTCACCGGCACGCTGAACCTGCCGGAAGGCGTCGAGATGGTGATGCCGGGCGACAACACGACGATCAGCGGCGAGCTGATGGCGCCGGTCGCGCTCGAAAAAGGCGCGCGCTTCGCCATCCGCGAGGGCGGCCGCACCGTCGGCGCGGGCACCGTCAGCGAGATCGTCGAATAGAGCAGAGGGCAGTGGGCAGAGGGCAACGCTGCCCTCTGCCCTGAGCCCTGTGCCCTGACCGAGCTTTTATGAGAGATATCATTTCGCTCGCGTGCACGGTGTGCAAGCGGCGCAATTACAGCACGACGAAGAACAAGAAGAAGACGACGGAGCGGTTGGAGTTTTCGAAGTACTGCCGCTTCTGCCGAAAGCATACGGATCACAAGGAGTCGAAATAATGCGGATTGCGGATCGCGGATTGCGGATTGATTGGCGATTGAATCCGCGATCCGCAATCCGCAATCCGCAATATGTAGGCCAGTAGCTCAATTGGCAGAGCACCGGTCTCCAAAACCGGGGGTTGGGGGTTCGATTCCCTCCTGGCCTGCCAACCTTCGCTCGCGAGATACGCGAGCGAGCTACGGCTAGGCAAGCTCACGTCGGAGCGAAGGCTGTCTCGCCGAAGCGCAACGCGCGAAGGCGGACGGAAGTGAGAACGGAACGTGGCTGAAGAAACGGGACGGTTCGACACAGTCAAGGAGGCGGCGGGCGGGCGTTTCGAGCGCTGGCGTCTCTTTTTGAGCGAAGTTCGCAACGAGCTGAAGCGCGTCACCTGGCCGTCGCAGAAAGAAGTCTATGCGACGACGGTGGTCGTGATCCTGACGTCGGCGTTTTTCGGCATCTATTTGTTCGCGCTCGACGCAGTTCTGCTGCAGGTCTATCAGTGGATTCTGCGCAAGTTCGGTGCGGCATGACCGACGTCGCCACGAAGAACTGGTACATCGTCCACACCTACTCGGGCTTCGAGAAGAAGGTCGCCGAGTCGCTGCAGGAGCGCGTGAAGGCGTACGGCCTGCAGAGCGACATCGGCGAGGTCCTGATTCCGACCGAGGACGTCGTGGAGATGCGCGCCGGCAAGAAAGTCGTGACGTCGAAGCGGTTCTTTCCGGGCTACATCCTGGTCGAGATGAACATGTCCGACCACGCGTGGCACGTCGTGAAGAACACGCCGAAGGTGACCGGCTTTGTCGGCGCCGGCGCGAAGCCGACGCCGCTCAGCAAGGACGAGGTCGAGCAGATCCTGACGCAGGTGAAGACCGCGGCGGAGAAGCCGAAGCCGAAATACATGTTCGAGAAGGGCGAGCAGGTGCGGATCAACGAGGGGCCGTTCACCAGCTTCAACGGCGTGGTCGACGAGGTGAACCTCGACAAGAACACGTTGAAGGTGATGGTGACGATCTTCGGCCGCTCGACGCCCGTCGAACTCGACTTTTTGCAGGTGGAGAAGATCTAACCGCAGAGAACGCGAAGAACGCAGAGAAAAATCCTCTCTGCGCTGTCTGCGGCCTCCGCGGTTCAACGTGACATATGGCGAAAAAAGTTCAGGCCATCGTGAAGCTCCAGATCGCCGCGGGGAAGGCCACCCCGGCGCCGCCCGTCGGCACCGCGCTCGGTCCGCAAGGCGTGAACATCATGGACTTCTGCAAGAACTTCAACGCGAAGACGGCGAAAGACGAAGGGCTCATCATCCCCGTCGTCGTCACCATCTATGCGGACCGGTCCTACAGCTTCATCACCAAGACGCCGCCGGCGCCGGTGCTCTTGAAGCGCGCGGCGAACATCGCGAAGGGATCGGCCGAGCCGAACAAGAACAAGGTCGGCACCGTCACGGCGAAGCAGGTCGAGGAGATCGCGAAGCTGAAGATGCCCGATCTCAATTGCGACTCGCTGGAGTCAGCGGTCAAGACCATTGCTGGCACTGCGCGGTCGATGGGACTGGATGTTGTCGGATAGGTGAATTTGAGGATTTAAGGATTTGAGGATTTGAGGATTTGAGGATATATCTCAGGATTTGATTTTCACATCCTCAGATACTTCCTCAAATCCTTAAA
>Ga0209474_10001375_pt1 | contig 24097 bp, 18 predicted proteins | sample GraSoiAngelo_145_FD_185902 | JGI IMG/M metagenome (GOLD analysis project Ga0209474, IMG submission 185902) | Grasslands soil microbial communities from the Angelo Coastal Reserve, California, USA - 14_1009_05_20cm (SPAdes) (version 2) | ecosystem: Environmental > Terrestrial > Soil > Grasslands...
GCGACCACTACAAATGGCGCGCGATGCGCGCGAACGGCGTCGCGGAGCGGTACTGCACCGGCGACGCCGCGCCGTACGAGAAGTTCACCGCGTGGGCCGAGACCGTTCCGCGCACGCTGCGCAATCCGCTCTATCACTGGACGCACCTCGAGCTCGCGCGCCACTTCGGCATCCACGATTTGCTGAACGAGGCGACGGCACCGGCGGTCTGGTCTCGCGCGAACGCGCGGCTCGCCGACGGCGATCTCTCCGCGCAGGGCATCCTGCGCCGGTTCAGGGTGACCAGCATCTGCACGACCGACGATCCGGCCGAGTCGCTCGCACACCACGCCGCGCTCGCGGCGTCGCCGCTCGAGATCGGCGTCCATCCGACGTTCCGCCCGGACGCGGCGCTGCGGATCGGCGATCCGGCCGGCTTCAACCAATGGCTCGACAAGCTTGGCGCGGCCGCGAACACGACGATCGCGCGGCTGCCCGATCTGCTCGACGCGTTGCGCGCGCGGCACGATGATTTCCACGCGCACGGCTGCCGGCTGTCGGATCACGGCCTCGATCGATGTCCGCGATCGATCGCGGGCGACGCGGAAGCGGCGCGCACGTTCGATCGCGCGCGCGGCAGCGCGTCCGTCGGAGCAGAGGACGCCGAGCGCTTCGCCGGATACCTGATGGTGTTTTTTGGCACGCTCGACGCGGAGCGCGGCTGGACCAAGCAGCTGCACCTCGGCGCGCTGCGCAACGTCAACTCGCCGATGCTGGCGACGCTCGGCCGCGACACGGGGTTCGACGCGATCGGCGACTGGCCGCAGATTGCGCCGCTCGCCGCGTACCTGGATACGCTCGCGCGCGCGGACGCGCTGCCGAAAACAATCCTCTACAATCTCAATCCCTCCGACAACTACGCGTTCGCGACGCTCGCCGGGAGCTTCCAGGACGGCCGCGTCGCCGGGAAGATCCAGTTCGGCACGGCGTGGTGGTTCCTCGACCAGCGCGAGGGCATCGAGTGGCAGGTGAACGCGCTGTCGAACGCGGGCCTGCTGTCGCGGTTCGTCGGGATGGTGACCGACTCGCGATCGTTCATGTCGTTTCCGCGCCACGAGTACTTCCGCCGCGTGCTGTGCAGCCTCATCGGCGCCGACGTCGATCGCGGCGAGCTGCCGCGCGACATGGACCTCCTCGGCGCGATGATTCGCGGCATCTGCGTCGAGAACGCGCGCCGCTACCTCGATCTGCCGGCGCGCGCGCCGGCGCGGATCGCGCCGTGATCAGCCGCCGGACGTTTCTCGAGGCGCTCGGCGCGAGCGCCTTCGCCTCGTTCCGCGCTCTTGCGCAGGGCCCTGAGGATCCCTGGCGTGCCGTCCCGGACATTCTTTCCCGCGTCAAGCCGCCGACGTTTCCGCCGCGCGACTTCGACGTCACCACGTTCGGCGGCGTCGGCGACAACACGAAGGACTGCACCGCCGCCTTTCGCGATGCCATCGGCGCCTGCGCGCGGGCGGGCGGCGGACGCGTCGTCGTGCCGAAGGGCGATTTCCTCAGCGGCGCGATCGAGCTGAAGAGCGGCGTCAACCTGCACGTCGCGGACGGCGCGACGATTCGGTTCGCGCGCGACGCGAACCGGTATCCGCTCGTGCTCACCCGGTGGGAAGGCACGGAACTGATGAACTTCTCGCCGTTCATCTACGCCTTCGAGCAGACGAACATCGCCGTCACCGGAAGCGGCACGCTCGACGGCAACGCAGACTGCGCGCACTGGTGGCCGTGGAAAGGGCGCACCGACTGCGGCTGGCAGCGCGGCGACGCGAGCCAGGATGCTGATCGCCAGCGGCTGATGGAGATGGCCGAGCGCGGCGTCCCGGTGCCGCAGCGCGTCTTCGGCGCGGGGCACTACCTCCGTCCGCAGTTCGTCCAGCCGTACCGCTGCACCAACGTGTTGATCGAAGGCGTGCGCCTGATCAACTCGCCGATGTGGCAGGTGCATCCGGTCCTCTGCACGAACGTCACCGTGAAGGATCTGTCGATTCAGGCCGCCGGTCCGAACACCGACGGCTGCGATCCCGAGTCGTGCCGCGACGTCCTCATCACGAACTGCTCGTTCGACACCGGCGACGACTGCATCGCGATCAAGGCGGGCCGCAACGCCGACGGCCGCCGCGTCAACGTGCCGTCGGAGAACATCGTCATCCGCAACTGCCGCATGAAGAACGGCCACGGCGGCGTCACGATCGGCAGCGAGTGCTCCGGCGGGACGCGCAACGTCTTCGCCGAGGACTGCGAGCTCGACAGCCCCGCGCTCGAGTTCGCCGTGCGCATCAAGACCAACGCGATGCGCGGCGGCACGATCGAGAACGTCTTCGCGCGCCGCTTGCGCGTCGGCCAGGTGGCGAAGGCCGCGCTCACGATCGACTTCTACTATGAGGAAGGCGAGCGCGGACGCTTCACGCCGACGGTCCACAACGTCGCGCTCGACCAGGTCACGATGCGGCGCGCCGAGTACGCGCTCTACCTGCGCGGCTTCGCCGGGTCGCCGATCCGCAATGTGTCGGTCACCAACTCGGACTTCGGCGCCGTCGCGAAGCCAAACGTCACCGAGCACGTCGTCGGCCTCTCGCTCGCCAACGTCCGCATCAACGGCCGACTCGCGCGCTGACCACCGGACACTCCCCATGTCGCGCCAGCGTATGATGCGCGTATGAAGATCAGCGCTCGTCACCTCGTCCCGGGCGCGCTCGCGGCGCTCGTGGTCTTCTCCGGCGTGCTGCACGCCCAGCAGCAGACCGGGCTCACCGCCGCCGAGAAGCAGCACCGGTGGGACATGGAAAGCGAGCTCCAGTCCATTGCCGTCGTCGAGCGCAAGGTGATGCTGCCGATGCCAGACGGCGTGCGGCTCGCGACCGACATCTACCGCCCGAAGCACGTCGAACGGGCGCCGGTGATCTGGGTGCGCACGCCGTACAACTTCAATTTCTGGGACGTGCACAACGGCGTGCCGGCCGACATGAGCGCGCAGATCGCCGCCGTGCGGCGCGGCTACGCGTACGTCGTGCAGAACGAGCGCGGACACTTCTTTTCCGAGGGCAACTACGACATCCTCGGCTCGCGCACGGACGGCTACAACACGATCGACTGGCTCTCGAAGCAGTCGTGGTCGAACGGCAAGGTCGGGACGACGGGCTGCTCGTCGACGGCGGAGTACCAGATGGGCGTCGCCGCGCTCGGCCATCCGGGGTACGCGGCGATGAACGTGCAGGGCTTCGGCGCCGGCGTCGGGCGCGTCGGCCCGTATTACGAGCAGGGCAACTGGTACCGCGGCGGCGCCGTCCAGATGCTCTTCATCGCGTGGCTCTACGGCGAGCAGAACCAGGTGCGGCCGATGTTTCCGCCGAACACGCCGCGCGAGGATTTGATCCGCGCCTCGAAGTCGTTCGACCTCGCGCAGCACCTGCCGCCGGTCGACTGGGCGCAGGCGCTCTGGCATCTGCCGGTGCAGGACATCATCAGGCACGTCGACGGGCCGCGCGGCATCTTCGAGACGGCGATGCCAATCGAGACCGGCGGCCGGATGATCCAGCGCACGCCGAACGATCCCGCGTGGTACCGCGGCGGCCTGTATCACGACGACATGAAACTCGACCTCCCCGGCCTCTGGTTCATGTCGTGGTACGACGTGTCGATCGGGCCGAACCTCGCGCTCTACAACCACGCGCGCAGGACGGCCTCGCCCGCGATCGCCGACGAGCAGTGGGCGATCATCGCGCCGGTCGCGCACTGCGCCTACACGCGAGCGACGGCGGACACCATCGTCGGCGAGCGCAGCATGGGCGACGCGCGGCTCGATTACAACGAGATCGTCTACGGCTTCTTCGATCGCTTTCTGAAAGGCGAGCGGAACACGCAGATCGCCTCGCTGCCGAAGGTCACCTACTACACGATGGGGATGAACAAGTGGCAGACCTCCGACACGTGGCCGCCGCCCGGCGCGCAACAGGCGACGTTCTATCTGGCGAGTGGCGGGCGCGCGAACACGCTGAACGGCGACGGCGCGCTCGCGGCCTCGGCGCCCGACGCGGATAAGCCCGACGCGTTCACCTACGATCCGACGAACCCGGTGCTCTCCTACGGCGGCAACGTGTGCTGCACCGGCAACGCGGTGCAGGCGGGCGCGTTCGATCAGCGGCGCATGGAAGCGCGCGACGACATCCTGGTCTACACGACGGAACCCTTCAAGGGGGGAACCGAGCTCAGCGGGCCGATCGTGCCGACGCTCTACGTCTCGTCCGACGCGAAGGACACCGATTTCACGGTGAAAGTCCTCGACGTCTATCCCGACGGCCGCGCTTACAACCTCGACGAGTCGATTCAGCGCCTCCGGTACCGCGACGGCTACGACAAGCCGCTCGCGTGGATGGAATCGGGAAAGGTGTACAAGGTCGCCCTGCAGCCGCTGAACACGAGCAACTACTTCCCCGCTGGCCACCGGCTGCGGATCGAGGTCTCGAGCAGCAACTTCCCGCGCTTCGATCGCAACCTCAACACCGGCGGCAACAACTACGACGAGTCGCGCGGCGTCGTCGCACACAACGCCGTGCACCATTCGAAGCAGTACCCGTCGCAGCTGACGATCACGGTCGTCAAACGCGGCGCGGCGCCTTCGCAGGCGTTACCACAGAAATAGGAAGCGCCGCGCGTAACTGTGTGGCGTCGCCTACGACGCTACAGCCGAGCTGGCGTGTCAACACACCGAAAACGTCCAGCGCGCAACAGATCAAGACATTTCCAAGACACGCCAGCGGCGGCTTTTCGCGTCAATTCTGCGCAACGATGAAATCTGCTCGCATTTAGTCATAAACGATCGTGAGGGCATGAGAGGGCACGTCGGTTGCTTGAGCCACCGCGATGCGAACGTCGCAAGTCCGATTCGCCGCATCCCTGGCGCTCGCCGTCGTCCTCGCGACGTCACTCGCCGCTGCCGCGCAAACCAGTTCCACCTCGAAGCTCGATCCGCTGCTGCAGAAGCGCGTTTCGCTTGTCATCGGTTCGACGCGGGTCGTTGTCCGCGCCGTCGATGGTGTCTCCCTTACGCAGCTCGCGTTCGTTGTCCAGCTGGCTGGCGGGTCAGTCGGCCGGCTGCTGCCGATCGTCAACGGCCTCGCCGTAACAGTGCCGAACGCCTCGCTGGCGACGCTCGGCGCGAGCGGCCTCGTCGCGCACGTCTCGATGGACCGCATGGCCGCCGGCGCGATGGAGCGCACCGGCCCGACCGTCGGCGCGACCGCCGTCCGACAGGAGTTCGGGTACGACGGATCGGGCGTCGGCGTCGCGATCATCGATTCGGGGATCACCGCGTGGCACGACGATCTGACCGACAGCCTCGGCGCGCAGCGCGTGGCGCGCTTCGTCGACTTCGTCAACGGACGACCCGCGCCGTACGACGACTACGGCCACGGCACGCACGTCGCCGGCATCGTCGCGGGCAACGGCTTCGACTCGGGCGGCGCGCGATCCGGCATCGCGCCGGGCGCCCGGCTCACCGTGCTCAAGGTGCTGAATCAGACCGGCGCCGGACGGATCAGCGACGTGATCGCCGCGCTCGACTACGTCCTGGCGCACCGTGTGGAGCTGAACATCAAGGTCGTCAACCTGTCGGTGGCGACCGGCGTCTACGAGTCCTACGACCTCGATCCGCTCACGCTCGCGGCGAAGGCGGCGGTGAACGCCGGCATCGTGGTCGTCGCGGCGGCGGGCAACTACGGCCGCAGCGCGCAGGGCGCAACGCAGTACGGCGGCATCACCGCACCCGGCAATGCGCCGTGGGTCGTGACCGTCGGCGCCTCGAGCCACATGGGGACGATCGATCGCGCCGACGATACGATCGCCGCGTTCAGCTCGCGGGGTCCGACGGCCGTGAATCGGGCCGCGAAGCCGGATCTCGTCGCGCCCGGCGTCGGCATCGAGTCGTTGAGCGATCCGCTGAGCGCGTTCTACTCGTCGAAGGCGGCGTATCTTTTGCCCGGCACCATCCCGACGCCGTATCTCCCGTATCTGAGTCTCAGCGGCACGAGCATGGCGACGCCCGTCGTCGCCGGCACCGTCGCGCTCATGCTGCAGGCGAATCCCGCGCTGACGCCGAACGCCGTGAAAGCGCTCCTCGAGTACACCGCGCAGATCTATCCGCAATACGATCCGCTCACCGAAGGCTCCGGCTTCCTGAACGCGAAGGGCGCCGTGGATCTCGCGCGCTTCTTCGCCGCGCCGATCGGCGCGTATCCGTCGTCGCCCGACTGGAGCACCCAGATCATCTGGGGCAACCGCGCGGTTGCGGGTGGACAGCTGATGCCCGGCACGAACGGATGGTCGAAGTCGATCGTGTGGGGCGCGACGACGACGCAGACGGGTGCGCCGGCGGCGTGGGGCGTGATCTGCACGGCGGCCGATTGCGGCGACGCGGCGTCGTGGACGACGTGGGATACGACGGCCGCCTATGAAAACGTCGTCTGGGGCACGACCTGCGGCGGCGCCGACTGCACGACGAGCCCGGCGTCGGCAGGCGGACTCGTCGGAGCGATCGGCGGCCTGCTGATCTGGAGCTCTTCCGACGGCGACACGGTCGTCTGGGGCACGGCCGACGGCGACACGGTGGTCTGGGGCACCAATGACGACGGTGACACCGTTGTGTGGGGGACGAGTTGCACCGACCCGAGCTGCCAGCCGGTGATCTGGAATCAGTGACGCCACTCCGAAACGGCCTGACGTGGGCCGAGCAGCCGCGCGCCGTACGTGTGTACGTCGGCGCCGTGATCGCCGTGGGCGCGATTGCAATCGTCGCGTCCTTCCCCGTCAGCTTCCCGCGGCCGCTGCTCTTCGCCGGGCTGCTCGTGCTCGCGTGCGTCACTTCGTCGTGGAAAGTGAACCTGCCGATCGCGCTGTCGAGCGGCTCGACGCTGTCCGTGTCGTACGCGGCCGATCTGATGGCGCTCCTGGTTCTCGGACCGCGCCACGCGCTCGTCATCGCGGTGGCCGGCGTCTGGACGCAGTGCACCTACAGCGTGCGGCAGCCGTATCCGCTCTATCGATCCGTGTTCAGCGCGGCGGCCGAAGCGATCACCATGGCGGCGACCGGCGCCGCGTACGCGTGGCTCGGCGGCCCGCCGGCGCCGCGCGAGCTCGTGCCGCTGGCCCGTCCGCTGGTCGGCGCCGTGGCGACGTACTTCTTCGTCAACACCGGTCTCGTCGCCGGCGCGATCGCGCTCTCGAGCCGCCGTCGGTTCTCCTACGTCTGGCGCGAGGATTTTCTGTGGAGCGGCAGCAGCTTCATGGTCGCCGGCAGCGCCGGCGCCGCGGCGGCCGTCGTCCTGAACCGCGGCGAGCACTGGATCGCGATCGTGATGTTCGCGCCGATCTACCTCACGTATCGCACGTACCGGATCTTCGTCGGGCGCCTCGAGGACGAACAGCGCCACGTGGAAGAGACGACGCGGCTGCACGCCGAGGCGATGGGCGCGCTGTCGCAGGCGCGCGACGCCGAGCGCGCGCTCGCCACCGAGAAGGAGCGGCTCGCCGCGGCGCTCGCCGAGATGACGCACCTGCAGCAGCTGCGCAAGCAGCTCCTCGAGCGCGAGCAGGCGGCGCGCGCGGCCGCGGAGCGGGCCAATAGCCTGAAGGATCAGTTCCTTGCGATCGTGTCGCACGAGCTCCGGACGCCGCTCAACGCCGTGCTCGGCTGGGCCGACATGCTGCGCCGCGGCACACTCGACGACGCGAAGCGCACGCGCGCGTCGCACGCGATCTACGACGGCGCGCGGCGGCAGTCCCAGCTGATCGACGATCTGCTCGACGTCGCGCGGATCATGTCCGGCAAGCTCCGCCTCGCGCGCGCGGCCGTCGACATGCACGACATCATCCGCGCGGCGATCGACGTCATCCAGACGGTGGCCGACGCCAAGCGGATCCAGATCGTCGTCAACGCGGAGCCGGCGGTCGGCGCGCTCTACGCGGACGGCGCGCGGCTCCAGCAGATCGTCTGGAATCTGCTGTCGAACGCCGTCAAGTTCACGCCGGAAGGCGGCGCCGTGCACCTGGCGCTGCGCCGCACGAACAATCTCGTCGAGCTCTCCGTCACCGACACCGGACCCGGCATACCGGCGGACTTCATCGGATCGGTCTTCGAGCCGTTCAGGCAGGCCGACGGGTCGACGACGCGCGCCCACGGCGGGCTCGGCCTCGGCCTCGCCATCGTCAAGCATCTCGTCGACGCGCACGGCGGCACGATCGGCGTCAACAGCGCCGACGGGCACGGCGCGACGTTCATCGTCCGGCTGCCGATCGTCGCCGTCTACAATCCTGGCGTCGATCCGGCGTCCGGGCGCGGGTTCGCCGACGACGAAGAGGACGCGCCGACGCTCGACGGCCTTCGCGTGCTCGTCGTGGACGACGACGACCAGAACCGCGAAGTGGTAACGGCCTCGCTCGAGACCTACCGCGCAGCGACGCTGCAGGCCTCGTCGGCCGCCGAGGCGCTCGAAGTCCTGGCGCGCGAACGTGTCGACGTGCTCCTCACCGACGTCGCGATGCCCGGCGCGGACGGGTACGCGCTCCTCCGCGCGCTGCGCGCGTCAACCAACACCGGCGTTTCCGCATCGATTCCGGCGGTCGAGCTGACGGCCTTCGCGCGGCCCGAAGATCGGCATCATGCGCTGGAGGCGGGCTTCCAGCTCCACCTCGCGAAGCCCATCGAAGCGCGAACGCTCGCCGCGGCGGTCGCGCGCCTCGGCAAAGTCCGCGTCAACGTCACCTGACGCGTTTCTTCAGCGACGCCGCGAACTCCACCGGCGTCTCGACGCGCAACCCAAAGCGCAGCGCCGACAGGAAGTGCCGCCGGTTGTCGGTCACGACGACGGCGGCGCCGGCTGCCCGCGCGATCTCCGCGATGTGCGCGTCGTAGATGCGTCCGCCGGCCACGCCGTCCCGGGCCGCCGCCCGCACCATCGCCATCCGCTCGCCGGCCGGCAGATCGTGCACGGCCATCCGGGCGAAGATCTCTTTCTCGAGCAGCGCGACGGCGTCCGAGGGCGCGAGGCGATATTCGGGCGGCAGGCGCGTGACGACCGAAAAGAATTCGAGGCAGCAGTGCCACGCCGTTGCGGGCTTCTCGACGCGCCGCTCGGCGACGGCATGGAGGAGCGTCTGCGCCGCCGCGCTTTGCGGGCCGAAATAGATCAGGCCGCCGACGAGGACGCTCGTGTCGAGGAAGACGCTCACGGCCAGCGGTTGCGCTCGTCCTCGATCAGCGTCGCGACATCGATCGTGGGACGGCGATCGGGCGAGGCCGTCGGACGCGCGACCAGGCGGCGGCCGATCTTGACCAGCTTCGGGCCGGCCGCGACGCGCTCCAGCCTGACGCCCGTATCGTCCGCGGTGATCTCGAGCTCCGAGCCGGGCGAGAAGCCGGCGCGCTCGCGAAGGGCCGCCGGAATCACCACCCGCCCGGCGCTGTCAATGGTAGATCGCATGCCATCAGAATACCATCGATCGTGGCCCTCTCACATCGTCGCTCCCCTCACTTCAGTCCGCAGAGCTCCTTCAACCGCGCCGCCTCGGACGGCGGCAGTCCGGCGAGCGCCATTCGCCGCAGATGCACGTCGACGTACGCGCGGTCGGCGCAGATCGACGCCGGCAGCGGTGCGAGGCGCCGCGTCGACGCGGGCCCCAGATAGAGCACGGCATCGATCTGCTCCTCCATGCGAAGCTCCACCCACTGCTCGCGCGGAATCGGCACGAACGCGCCGTGCTCAATCGAGACGCGCGGCCGCGATCCCTGCGGAACGTTCTCGGCGCCGAGGGTCGTGCCGCGAATGAACGCGAGGCTCGGCACGGGCCAGCCGCGAACCGCGTCGCGCTCCCCGATGGTCGTGACGACGAGCGTCTTCACGCCTGCGCCGGCGAGCAGGCTGACGACCGTCTCGGCGAGCGGATCGCTCATCACGTAGTTGGTCGCCTGCTGCCGCCGCTGCAGATGGCCGGCGCCGTAGACGAGAAGCGCCTGCCGCCCTTTCGCGATCGCCTCGCGCCGCACGACGTCCGCGCCGCTGGTGTCGCGGCGTTCGAGCCACGGCCGGAAGTCGGCGGCGGCGGCGACGCGTTCCCACGCGATCGGCGGATCGCCGAGCAGCGCGCGGTGCCACCGCGCGGGCGGCAGCGTGTGATTCACGTCGCGCAACGCCCGATAGATTTCCGGGATCTCGCCGGCGCCGCTCGCCACCTGCGGCTGCGTCGTGTCGTCCCACACGCGGCGAAGCTCCGGGTACGGCACATCTTCGCCGAACGTGAATGCTCGTTTCGGCGGACGTCTACTTTCGCTGCAGCTCGGCGACGACCTCGTCGCGCGTGAACCCGGCGGCGGCCGCGTCCGCCAGCACGCGCGTGACGAACGCGCGCAGGCGCTTCGAGTGCTCGGCCGGCGGCCGCGCCTGCTGCCGCGTCGCGGTGACGAACGAGCCGACGCCGCGCCGCGTCTCGAGGACGCCGTCGCGCTCGAGCTCGGCGTACACGCGCGCGACGGTGTTCGCGTTGACGCGGAGATCGACGGCCAGCTGGCGGACGGTCGGCAGCCGGTCGCCGGGGCGCAGGCGTCCGGCGGCCATCGCCGCGCGCAGCGCGCGGTCGAGCTGCGCGTAGATGGGCGTGGCGTCGCGCGCGTCGATCTGCACGACGGGCATTGCCTCATTGTATTAGTTCATTAATACAAATCAAGCAAAAAAAGGGCGGCCGCATGGCCGCCCTTCTCGATCGTGGAATCGCCCGACTGTCGCAGGCTTACCGAGAGATCATCTTCAGCGAGTCGGCGGCGATCAGCATCTTGCCGTCCTTCTCGGTGACGTCGCCCGTCACTTCGACGGTGTGGGCGATGTGCGGAATGATCTTCGCGTTCTTGTCGGCCGCCAGCCCACCCGTGAGCTCGTACACCTTGCCGTCGTCGGTGAGGATCGCCATCGGCCGGCCCGCCTTCGCGCACCCGGTCGCGCAGTCGGCAGTGTCGCCCTTCGGCATCTTGTGATCCTTGCCCGCGTTGTTCGCCTTGTCCATGTTGTAGCAGGACTCGTCGACGATCTTCCCCTTCACCGTCTCGGTCCGTGCGAGCGCCGGCGCGCTCATGAATGCGATGACGAACGCGGCGGCCATCAGTGCAGCAAACATCTTGCGCATAGTGTCTCCTTTAACCTGATAATTCGTTCGCTTATACGCCTTTGGCTCGGATACTGTCAATGGAAAGACAGCAAAGGCCGCAAGGGCAGCGAAGACCGCAAAGAGGATGCAGATGAGACGAACGACGCTCACGCTGATGGCCGTCGCGGCGCTTGGCGCGGCCGCCGCCGCGCAAACGCGCACGGCGCCCACCGTCGATCAGATTCTCTCGATCGAACGCGTCGGCACGCCCGAGATCTCGCCCGACGGACGCCTCGTGGCGTACACCGTGCGCAGGACGAACTGGGACGAGAACGCGTACGAGACGCAGATCTGGCTCGCCGATGCGACAACCGGCGCGGCGCGCCAGCTGACGCACGCGAAGAAGTCGAGCCGCTCGCCGGCGTGGTCGCCGGACGGATCGAGGCTGGCGTTTATCTCCGATCGGAGCGACAAGAATCAGATCTACGTCATCAGCGCGTCGGGCGGCGAAGCCGAGGCGCTGACATCGCTCGAGGACGGCGTGAACCGCTTCCAGTGGTCGCCCGACGGCGCGCGAATCGCGTACAGCGCGACGGAGCCGAAATCGGCGGCAATCAAGGATCGCGAGAAGAAGTACGGCGAGTTCCAGGTCGTCGAGCACGACTACCGGATGACGCAGCTCTTCGTGCTCGACGTCGCCGCGAAGACAACGCGCACGCTCGCGGCCGGCGCGTTCAACGTCGGCAGCTTTCAATGGTCGCCGGACGGCATGAGGATCGCCTTCGATCACGCGGCGAATCCGGCCCCCGGCTTCCGTGGGACGAGCGACATCTCGATCGTCACCGTCGCCGATGGAGCGGTACGCAAGCTCGTGACGCAGGAAGGACCCGACGCGAACCCCGTGTGGTCGCCGGATGGAACCCGCATCGCGTTCGAGACGGCGATGGCGAACCCCGAGTACTACTACCGGAACGGGCGCATCGCGATCGTGCCGGCGGCAGGCGGCGCGCCGGCGTCCGTCACCGCGTCGTTCGACGAGGATCCGTCGCTGGTCGCGTGGCGGCCAGGAGGCCTCTTCTTCTCCGCGTCGCAGAAGACGAACGCGGGCTTGTTCAAGGTGGATCCGGTCACGCGAACGATTGCGCGGCTCGATGCGCCGGGCAGCCCGATCGCCGCGTCGTTCACGCTGTCGCGCGACGGATCGACCGTCGCCTTCCTGGGCGGCGGTGCGCAGGCGATGGGCGAGGTCTTCGTCGCGCCCGTGGCGTCGCTCGGCACGGCGGCGGGCCGTGCGGCGGACATCCGAAAGCTCACCGACATGAACGCGCAGACCTCCACGTGGACGACGAGCACGCTGGACGTCGTCTCGTGGAAGAGCCAGGACGGCGCCGCGATCGAGGGCGTGCTGCACAAGCCGATCGACTTCGATCCGGCGCGCAAGTACCCGCTCCTGGTGGTCGTGCACGGCGGGCCGACCGGCATCTCGCGCCCGATGCCGTTCACGAGCACGATCTATCCGATCGACGTCTGGGTGCCGCAGGGCGTCCTCGTGCTCGAGCCGAACTATCGCGGCAGCGCGGGCTACGGCGAGAAGTTCCGCGCGCTCAACGTCCGCAATCTCGGCGTCGGCGACGCCTGGGACGTCGTCTCCGGCGTCGACGCGCTCGTCGCGAAAGGCCTCGTCGATCCGGCGCGCGTCGGCGTGATGGGCTGGAGCCAGGGCGGCTACATCTCGGCCTTCCTCGCCACGCACGACGCGGCGCGCTTCAAGGCGATCTCGGTCGGCGCCGGCATCTCGGACTGGATGACCTACTACGTCAACACCGACATCACGCCGTTCACGCGGCAGTATCTCCAGGCGACGCCGTGGAGCGACGCCGACATCTACGCGAAGACGTCGCCGATCACGTACATCAGGCAGGCGAAGACGCCGACCTTGATTCAGCACGGCGCGACCGATCAGCGCGTGCCGCTGCCGAACGCGTTCGAGCTCTATCGCGGCCTCGTCGACAACAACGTGCCGACCAAATTGATTGTCTACCAGGGCTTCGGAGGCATCGGCCACGGTCCGACGAAGCCGAAGAGCCAGCGAGCGACCATGGAGCACAACCTGGAATGGTTCGACGAGCATCTCTTCCACGCGGGCGCGACCCGCAGCAGCGCGGAGAAGTGACGTGAGCCCCCGACGCTTCGCCTCGATCGTCTACGTGCTGTCGTGCGCCGCCGCGGCGCTCCTCGCCTCGCGTCCGCACGCGCAGACGCGCACCCCGGACGTCGTCGCGATCAAAGGCGCGACGATTCTCACCGCCACGCGCGGCACGATTCAGAACGGCACGATCGTGCTGCGCGCCGGCAGGATCGCCGCCGTCGGCGCGAACGTCGCCATCCCGGGCGGCGCCGACGTCGTCGACGCCGCCGGCAAGTTCGTGTCGCCCGGCATCATCGACTGCCACTCGCACATCGCGGCCGACTCGATCAACGAAGGCGGCACGACGGTCAGCTCGATGACGGGCATCGAGGACGTCTTCGATCCGACCGACGTCGACATCTACCGCGATCTCGCCGGCGGCGTCACGACGGCGAACGTGCTCCACGGCAGCGCGAACCCGATCGGCGGCAAGAATTACGTGATCAAGCTGCGGTGGGGCAAGACGCGCGCGGAGGATTTCGCCTTTCAGGGCGCGATGCCCGGCATCAAGTTCGCGCTCGGCGAGAACCCGAAGCGCCGCGGCGGCGGGGCGGGCGCGCCGGCGGGCAATCAGCCGCGCTATCCCGGCACGCGCATGGGCGTCGAGTACGTGATCCGCGACGCGTTCGTCCGCGCGAAGGCGTATCAGGCCGACTGGCAGGAGTACGAGCGCCGCAGGAAAGCCGGCGAGGCCGGCGTCGCGCCGCGCCGCGATCTGCAGCTCGAGCCGCTGGTCGAGATCCTCGAAGGCAAGCGCCTCGTCCACGCGCACTCCTACCGGGCCGACGAAATCCTCATGCTGCTCCGCGTCGCCGACGAGTTCGGCTTCAAGATCGCGACGCTGCAGCACGTCCTCGAGGGCTACAAAGTCGCGAAGGAGATCGCCGCGCACGGCGCCGGAGCGTCCACGTTCGCCGACTGGTGGGGCTACAAGATCGAAGCGATCGATGCGATCCCGTACAACGCCGCCTTGATGACGCGCAAAGGCGTGGTCACGTCGGTGAACTCCGACGATGCCGAACTGTCGCGGCATCTGAACACGGAAGCGGCGAAGTCGATGAAGTGGGGCGGCCTGAGCGAAGACGAAGCGCTCGCGCTCGTCACGATCAACCCGGCGAAGCAGCTGCGGATCGACAACCGCGCCGGATCGCTCGAGGTCGGCAAGGACGCCGACGTCGTCATCTGGAACCATCATCCGTTGAGCTCCTACGCGATCGTCGATCGCGTCTACATCGACGGGCAGAAGTACTACGACCGCGAAGACGATCAGAAGCGGATGACGGAGCTGGCGCGCGAGAAGAAGTCGCTCGCCGACGCGGAGAAGAACGAACGCCGCGGGCCGACGACCACGGAGACGTCGCAGCCGCGCGACGACGGCAGCAACGGCGCGCGAGCGAGCGGCGACGGCGGACGCGCGGCGCAGCCGATCGGAACCGCCGGGCAGTCGCGATCCGCCGCACCGCCGGGCGCGGCGAAAGGCATCCTCGCGATCACGAACGCGAAGATCGTCCCGGTGACGCGGCCGGCGATCGATCGCGGCACGATCGTCGTTCGCGACGGGATCATCGAGAACGTCGGCGCGAACGTCGCCGTTCCGGCCGGCGCGCGCGTCATCGACGCCGCGGGCGCCGAGGTGTACCCCGGATTCATCGACGCGCAGACAACGATGGGCCTCGACGATCCGGGCGCAGGCAACTTCGGGGACGCGAACGAGTTCCTCGACTTCAACCCGCAGCTGCGCGCGCAGGTCGCCTTTCACAACGACAGCGAGGCGATCCCGGTCGCGCGCGCGAACGGCCTGACGACGGTCGTCGCGACGCCTGGGGGCGGCATCCTCGGCGGCCAGGCGGCCGTCATGAACCTCGACGGCTTCACGTGGGAGGAATCGACCGTCGCGGCGTCGGTCGGCGTCACGTTCCAGTTCCCGCGGCTCGGCGGCGGCGGACGGGGCGGCGGCCGCGGCGGCCCGCCGCCGGATCGCACCTACGACGACCTGAAGAAGGAGCGCGACGCGCAGCTCGATCGCGTGGCGCGGCTGCTCGACGACGCCCGCGCGTACGCAAAGGCGGCGGGCCCGAACCGGCGGCGCGATCTGATTCTCGAATCGCTCGTTCCTGTTGCCGACAAGCGCCAGCCGCTCATCACGCGCGTCACGAACGAGCTGGAGATCCGCGACGCGATCGCGTTCGCGGATCGCGCTGCCGTCCGCCTCGTGATCGCGGCGCCGCCGGCCGAAGCGGCCATCGCCGCGCCGCTCCTGAAGGAGAAGAACGTGCCGGTGATCCTGCTGCAGGTGCTGACGCTGCCGTCGCGGCGCGATCTGCCGCACCAGGCGAGCTACGCCGCAGCGGCCGAGCTCGCGAAGGCGGGCGTGAAGTTCGCCATCGCCGTGCCGAGCGACACGAACGCGCGGCAGCTCCCCTATCACGCGGCGGAAGCCGTCGCCTGGGGGCTCTCGCGCGACGAAGCGCTGAAGGCGGTGACGATCAACGCCGCGGAGATTCTCGGCGTCGCCGATCGCATCGGCAGCATCGAGCCCGGCAAGATCGCGAACCTCGTCGTCGCGAACGGCGATCCGCTCGAGGTACGCACGGCGATCGCGCACGTCGTGATCGCCGGCCGCGACGTGCCGATGGACACGCATCAACTGGCGCTCTACGAGAGGTACTCGCGCCGCGAATAGTGAGGCGCTCGCAGACAAGGACACGAAGGCTGACTTCGACGTACCCACGAAGGACACAGAGGAAAATGAAGGTCTCTATTTTCGCAGCGCTCGGCGCCGCGCTCGCCGTGCCGTTCGCGCTTCGCGCGGACGCGCCGAACGTCTACGCGATCCGCGGCGCCCGCATCGTGACCGCCGCCGGCGCGACCATCGAATCGGGAACGATCGTCGTCCGCCGCGGCGTCATCGACGCCGTCGGGGCGTCGGTGGCCGTGCCGCCGGACGCGGCGGTGATCGACGGCGCGGGAAAGACGGTTTATCCCGGCCTCATCGATCTCGGCAACACGCGCGCCGCCGATCAGCCGGCGCCGCAGCTGCCGCAGAACATCCGGACGACGGCGGAGCTCGAGCGCTGGAAGCGGCTGCAGATCCTGAAGCCGCAGGCGCGCGCCGCCGACGCCGTCAAGGTGGACGATGCCGAGCTGACGCGGCTCGCGAGCGCGGGCATCACCGCGGTGCTTGCGCTGCCGGCCGGCGAAGTGATTTCCGGGCAGAGCGCGCTCGTGAACGTCGCCGCGCCGCCCGACGAGCCGCAGATCGGCAACATCGTCGAGCCGCGACGCGGCCTCGTCGTCGTGAAGTCGCCCGTCGCGCTGCACGTCTCGTTTCCGGATCGCCCGCGCGCCGGCAACAACGGGTATCCGGAGTCGCTGATGGGCGTCATCGCATTCGTGCGGCAGGCCTTTCTCGACGCGCAGCGCTACGCGGAGATCCGATCGGCGCCGCAGCGCGCGCTTCCGGGCGAGGAGCCCGACGATCCGGCGCTCGAGGCGATGCAGCCGGCAATCGAGCGCAAGATGCCGGTCGCGTTCGAGGCGAACGAAGGCCGGCAGATTCTGCGCGCGTTGAAGCTGGCGAAGGAGCTGAAGCTCGAGCCGATCGTCACCGGCGGACGCCATGCGGAGGAAGTAGCCGCCGATCTGAAGGCGCAGAACGTGCGCGTCGTCTACAGCCTGAACTACCCGGTGCGCCCGCGCGCGCTCGCGCCGGACGCCGACGAGCCGCTGTCGGCGATGCGCGAGCGCGCCGAAGCGCCGAAGGTGCCGGCCGCGCTGGCTGCGGCGGGCGTGAGCTTCGCGTTCTCCTCGTCCGGGTTGTCCGACCCGAAGGACTTCGTGAAGAACGCGGCGAAAGCGGCGAGGGCGGGCCTCGCGGCCGACGCCGCCGTGCGCGCGCTGACGCTGAGCGCCGCGACGATCGCCGGCGTCGGCGATCGACTCGGGTCGATCGAGAAGGGCAAGATCGCGAACCTCGTCGTCGCCGACGGCGATCTGTTCGACGAGAAGACGAAGATTACGCGGGTGTTCGTCGCAGGGCGGCCGGTGGCGCTCGACGCCGCGCCGGCGGCGCCGGCCGGCCGCGGCCGATGACGGAAGCACGGAGACACGAAGGCGAAAAACGCTTCGTGTTTCTTCATGTCTTCGTGATTCCGGCTCACCGCGCGTGCTCGAGGTGCGTCTTGATCGTGTTCAGGCTCTGCTCCATCGTGTTTCGGACGCGCCGCTCGACGATCGCCTTGCGCAAGCCGCTCAGCATCCCCTTCAGCGCGTCGGCGCGCGAGCGGTTCGCGTAGACGACGTCCACGGCGGCGCTACTCGCGTCGGCGTCGGTGACGATCGTCAGCGCGAGCGACGCGTCGATGTAGCGACTCGAGTAGACGTCCTTCGTCGTCATCACGCACGTGCGCGCCGCCGGGCACGCGATCGTCACGTGCGTCACGCTGATGAACGGCGCCTGGCCGAACTCCTCTTTCGACCAGTAGAGAAAATCTTCCGCGTCGGGCAGCCGCGCGTTGGGAAATCGCGCGAGATGATCCGCGAGGCCCGGCACGAGCGCGTCGATCGCGGGCATCGCCCTCAGGACGCCGGCGAAGGCGTCGAGCGGCGCGATCGGATTGTCGCCGTCGTCGTACTGCATGAAGCGTCCACCGCCGCCCGACACGTACGCGGCGACGTCGGCGACGAGCGTCTGCTTGAACCAGGCGGCCGCCTGCGCACGGACGTTGTGCCCCCTCAAATCGATCTCGCGGGGCAGCCGCGCGATCGCGTCCGCCGGCAGGCGCACGTCGCAGCTCGCGACGCGGCACGTCGCCGGATCGAAGTCCTCCTTGTCGACGCTGAGCGCGGCGAGGTCGTCGATCGAGGGCGGCGAGCCGAAGCGGCCGATCTGCAGGACGCCAGGTCCGCTCTTGAAGCGCACGATGTCGCGCGCCGCGGCGAGGAACGCCGCTTTCGATGCGCCCATCCTGACGCCGGCGACGACGGCGAATTCGCCGGGCGCGTTCGCGTCGAGCGTGTGCTTCACGACGCGCCCGCGCTGCAGGTCCGACAGCTCGCTCGAGGAGAATCGCAGGAGTCGCGTCAGGACGCCCCGCACGACGGGATCCATCTGCGCCGGCGCGGGGGCGGGCGCGTGCGGCGACGCGCCGGCGATTCCGGCGAGCGCCACCGCAGCGAACATCGCCACGATCAGCGGGCATGCGCTCACGGCGTCCTCGCCGCGGCAGCCGGCCGGGCGCCGACGAGCTGCTCGAGGTGCGTGACGGCGTCCGCCGTCCCATCGCGATCGCCGATGCGCTCGGCGAACGCGGCGGCGCGTCCCGCGTAGCGCGGATCTTCGATCGCCGCGTGCAGGCGATCGGCCAGGATGTCCGCGGTGACGAGGCCCACCGGCAGCGCGCGCGGCCCGAGGGCGAGCTGCGCGACGCGATGCGCCCAGTAGAACTGGTCGAGGATGTGCGGCAGCACGATCTGCGGCACGCCGGCGCGCGCCGCGGCGGTCGTCGTGCCGGCGCCGCCGTGATGCACGGCAGCGGCCACGCGCGGCAGCACGGCCGCGTGCGGCAGCGCGCGCGCCACCAGCAGATCGTCGCCGGCGTCCAGCGTCCGGCCGAGATCGGCCCACCCGCTCGCGACGATCGCGGCGCGTCCGACGGCGCGCACCGCCGCGACGGCATGCTCGGCGAGCTCGGGCGCGCGCGTCGCGACCATGCTGCCGAAGCCGACGTACACCGGCGGCGGATCGAGGTCGAGAAACCTCGCGAGACGATCGTCGAGCGCCGGTGCGCCGATGTCGAGGATCCACGCGTCGGTAGCGACGGCTCGCGCCGGCGCGTCGTCGCCGAGCGGCGCGAGATCGCGATCGGCCGCGACGATGATGCGATCGCCGGCGAGATGATCCAGGACGCCGTCCAGCCGACGCAGACCGATCGCGGCGCGCGCGCGGTTGATTGGCGTGCCGAACGCCAGCGTCGCGAGCGGCCCGCCGATGTCCCACAGCAGACGGTTCAGCCAGCGCGGCAGCGACTGCGTCTTCACCGTGGGCGGCGGCGCGTCGCGGCTCGGCACGCCGCACGGACAGAACACCGCGCTCGCGTACGGGACGCCGCGCTGCTCGGCGATCGACGACCCGGCCATCTGAATGCCGGCGCCGACGATGACGTCGGCGTCGAAGGGCGCGGCGGCGAGCGACGCGAACAGACGATCGACGAGCTCTGCGAGATGGCGCACCTGCCAGCGCAGCGACTGCAGATCCGCGCCCGGCTCGGTGAGCACCGCCTCGGCGTCGATGCCGTTCGATTCGGCGTCGAACCCCTGCGCGCGGATCCACGCGACGAAATTCGACGGCGCGACGAATGCGGCCGCATGGCCGCGCGCGCGCAGCGCGTGCGCGAGCGCGAGCATCGGCTGCACGTCGCCGCGCGTGCCGTGCGGCGCGAGCAGAACTCGCATCTCTGTATACTCTCACCGCACATGACGGTCACCAACACAGCGGGCGCGGCGACGCCGCTCACGCGGAATCAGGTTCGCGGGTTCTGGGCCGCATGGGCCGGCTGGGCGCTCGACGGCATGGATTCGTTCATCTACTCGCTCGTCCTCGTGCCGGCGTTGACCGAGCTGCTGCCGCGGTCGGGCATTCCGGCGACGGCCGGCAACGTCGGCTACTACGGCAGCGTGCTGTTCGCGCTGTTCCTGATCGGCTGGGGGCTGTCGATGGTGTGGGGACCGATGGCCGATCGCTTCGGGCGCGTGCGGACGCTGACGCTGACGATTCTCTGCTACTCGATCTTCACGCTGCTGTGCGGCGTCGTCTCCAATGTGTGGCAGCTGGCGGCGCTGCGGCTGCTCGCGGGCATCGGTATCGGCGGCGAGTGGTCGATGGGCGGAACCTTCATCGCAGAGGAGTGGCCGGAGGATCGCCGCAAGGCGGGCGGCGGCTACATGCATACCGGCTACTACTTCGGGTTCTTTCTCGCGGCGCTGGCCAACTCGTACGTCGGCGCGAAGTACGGGTGGCGGTGGATGTTCGCGGTCGGCGGCACGCCGGCGCTGCTCGTCGGCTTCATCCGCTACGGTGTGCGCGAATCGGCGCTGTGGCGGCAGCGCGAGGCGGCGCGGCGGCATCCCCCGATGCGCGACGCGTTCCTGAAGATCTTCTCGCCGGTGTACGTGCGCCGCACGGTGCTGAACTCGCTGTACCTGCTCGTGTCGATCGTCGGGCTGTGGGCGGGCTCCGTCTACGTGCCGACCTCGGTGCGCGAGATCGCCGCGCGGCAGGGCTACACGGTCGCCGACGGTACGCGGTTCGCGTCCTACGGCACGATGGTGCTGTCGGCGGGAACGATTCTCGGCTGCATCGTGCTGCCCTGGCTTGCCGAGCGATTCGGCCGGCGCCTCACGCTCGGCGCGTACTTCCTCCTCATGTTCCTCTCGATCGCCGGCGGCTTCGGCTACGTGTTCTACATGCGCGACGCGCTCGGGCCGTTCCTCGTCGTGCTGTTCCTCCTTGGCGTCGGCGGCGCGAACTTCGCGATGTACACGATCTGGCTGCCGGAGCAGTACTCGACCGACTGCCGCGGCAGCGCGTTCGCGTTCGCGACGTCGGTGGGACGATTCGCGGGCGCCGGCATCACGTTCCTCGTCGGCGCCGGCGTCGCGCGGTTCGGCACCGTCGGCACGCCGGTCGCGCTCACCTCGATCGCGTTCGCGATCGGGTTGCTGCTGCTGCCGTTCGGCGAGGAGACGCAGGGGCGTACGCTGCCTGCGTAGGATCTTCGCGGCTTCGCGGCCTTTGCCCCCTTTGCGGTCTTCGCTTTTTTACGCGCGAGGGACGACGTGGATCGCCGTCGCCTTCACGGCCGCCGTTACCTGTGCGCCAGCCGACAACTGCATCTCCTCGCGCGAGCGGCGCGTGATCAGCGCGTCGAGCGCGACGCCGCAGTCGAGCGTCACGCGATCGACGGGCCCTTCGGTCGCGATCGCGACCACGCGCGCCGCGAGGTGATTGCGCGTGCTCGCCTGCCCCGGCGATCGCGTTTCGATCGTGACGTCCTCGGCGCGGATGCACGCGTAGACGTCGGCGCCGGCGGCAATCGACTCGCGCTCGGCGGCGTGCAGCACGATATCGCCGACCGCGATCTCGACGAGGCCGCCGCCGACGGCGACGACGCGGCCGGGCAGCACTGCTTCGACGCCGAGCGCCGCCGCGACGCCGGCATCGTGCGGCCGCGTGAACACATCGGCCACCGCGCCGACCTGCCGGATGCGCCCGTCGATCACGACGGCGATCAGATCGCCCATCGCCAGCGCCTCGGTGCGATCGTGGGTCACGAGGATCGCGGGGGTGCCGGTCGTCTGCAGCAGCGACCGGACGTCGCGGCGCAGGCGCACGCGCGTCGGCGCGTCGAGGGCGGCGAACGGCTCGTCGAGCAGCAGAAGTCGGGGTCGCGTGGCGAGCGCCCGCGCGAGCTCGACGCGCTGCGCCTCCCCACCCGACAGCGCGCGCGGATAGCGATTTTCGAGACCCGCGACCCCCAGCATCGTGGCAATTTCCGCCACCGCGATCCTCGATCGATCCAGGATCCGATCCTGGATCTGATCCTGGATCTGATCCTGGATCGAGACGGCGTGCCTGATACCGTAGCGGATGTTGTCGCGGACGGTCAGATGCGGAAACAGCGTCGGCTCCTGGAAGACGATCGCGGCGCCGCGCGATTGGGGCGGCTGCCACACCGACCGCGTCGTCTCGCACCAGACTTCGTCGCCGAATCGGACGACGCCCGTGTCCGGCCGCTCCAGACCCGCGATCTGACGGAGGATCGTCGTCTTGCCGGCGCCCGAGGGACCGAAGAGCACGAGCATCGCCCCGCCGCGCAGATCGGCGTCGAGCGACGCCGACAGCAAAAAGCCACCGGAGAAGCGCCGCTCCAGCCGCACGTGCAGCGTCACAGCCGCGGCTTGATCCATACCGAACGCTGCAGCGCGTAGACGGCGGTGAGAATCGCGAACGACACGACGAGCAGCACGAGCGACGTGCGCGACGCCAACGCGTAGTCGAGCGACTGCACCGCGTCGTAGATCGAGATCGACACCGTGCGCGTCACGCCCGGCAGATTGCCGCCGACCATCAGCACGACGCCGAACTCGCCGAGCGTGTGCGCGAAGCTGAGCACGATGCCGGTGACGAGGCCGCGCACCGACAGCGGCAGCACGATGCGCCGGAAGGTCTCCGCGCGCGAGACGCCGAGCGACCACGACGCCTCGAGCAGCCGCCGATCGACCGCCGCGAACTCCGCGCTGAACGGCTGCACCGCGAACGGCAGCGAATACAGCATCGACGCGATGAGCAGCCCCTCGAAGGTGAACGGCAGACCGTGGCCCGCGACGCGCGCGTACGCGCGGCCGATCGGGCTCAGCGGACCGATCGCGATGAGCACGTAGAAGCCGAGCACGGTCGGCGGCAGCACGAGCGGCAGCGCGACGATCGCTTCGACGACGTACTTCCAGCGGCGCGGCGAGAAGACGATCCAGTACGCGAGCGGCACGCCGCCGACGAGCAGCGCGGCGCTGGTGGCCGACGCGAGGCGGACGCTCAGCCAGAGCGCGGTCCAGTCCATCTCAGCGTTCCGGCAGGACGAACCCGTACTGCTCGAGGATCGCGCGGCCGTCGCCGCTCAGGACGAAATCGCGAAACGCGCGCGCCGCCTGCGGATCGGCGGCTTTCTCGAGCACGACGCCGCGCTGCTCGATACGCGGATATGCCTCGGCGGGGACATCGACCCAGCGTCCGCGATCTTTCACCGCCGGCGCGGCGACCAGCGCGCGCGCGACGATCGCCGCGTCGGCCGCGCCGGTCTCCGCGAACTGCAGCGCCTGCGCGACGTTTTCGCCGAAGACGAGCTTCGGCCGCACTCGCTCGTCGAGCCGCGCCCACCGCAGCGCCGCGACGGCCGCGCGGCCGTAGGGCGCGTGCTCCGGGTTCGCGATCGCCACGTGCGCCACCGACGGCGCGGCGAGCGCCTGCAGCCCTTCGTGCGCGACGTCGATCGACGACTCGCGGGCCACCCACACGACGAGGCGGCCGATCGCGTAGACGAAGTCGCCGCCGGGCTGCGCCAGGCCGCGCGCGGTGAGCTGCCGCGGATACTCGGCGTCGGCCGACAGGAACACGTCGAACGGCGCGCCGTTCAACAGCTGCGCGTAGAAGGTCCCGGACGATCCGTACGAGACGCTGACGGCGATCGGCCGGCTCGCGCTGAAGCGCGCGATGACATCCGCCATCGCCGCGTTGAGATCGGAGGCGGCCGCCACCCTGACCGTCGCGCGCGCCGCCGTCGTCTGCCGCGCCCCGCCGCACGCGGCGCCGGCGATCGCCGCGGCGACAACCGCCGTGAAAAAGATTCGCGTCACAGAGTCGCGAACAGTTTAATATGATTCGAGTCGATTTCATCAACGGTACTGACCATGACACTCCTCACCGTCCGGCAGGCGGCCGCGCGGCTCGGCGTCGGCTACTCGACGCTGAAGCACTGGATCTACGAAGGCCGCGTGCGCACGCGCGTCACGAGCGGCGGGCACCACCGCATCGCCGACACGGAGGTCGATCGCCTGCTCGCGCCGTCTGCCGCCGCCGAGCCGCGGCGGCCCGACCGCGAGCGCGCCGGCCTCATCGTCGCGATCAGCGGGCGCAATCAGCTGCGCGGCTACGTGGACGAAGTGCGCGTCGAAGGGCTGCTCGCGCAGGTGCGC